>Ga0154761_135_pt1 | contig 34012 bp, 40 predicted proteins | sample Rifle2008BG16ft_FD_105769 | JGI IMG/M metagenome (GOLD analysis project Ga0154761, IMG submission 105769) | Candidatus Levybacteria bacterium RBG_16_35_11 | reverse complement strand
CATCTTCCCTTGTAAATTCTAGCATTGCGAGATTTTACCATTACATAATCAAAGAGTCAAATAAGGGGTCTGAATTCTCTTGGGAAAAACCGATAAAGTTGCTATTTTAAAAAAATTTGCTAGAATCTAACTGATATGAGAAAAAACGAAGGGGTATTTACAGGAGTGCTGGGAAGAATACACGGCAATGTTTCCGTTGACAATCAAGGTCCAGTGTCCCCTGTAGGTATCGAGGTAGGACGAAAGGGTCAACTTAAACCTTCAGGGAGAGAAAGAAAATCTCCTTTAGGGTTTCGAGGAGATAAAATTTATTACGATAGGACAACCCATAAATAAAATGGCAGAAAAAGAACCAATTGACGAGTTTGAGTTTATTATTTCCCCCAAAGCTAAATTGCCACGAGGAGGGCTTTCTCGCTGGGCCGAGGACCATGAAAAACACGTAATGGAAGAAGAACCGGAACTAAAATTACCAGATCAAGAAGTTCTGGACAGAATGTATCCTCGTCTCCAAGACTTGACTCAAAAAATAGCTGCTCAACAACCTCAAGGGACAGATTTATTTATTTCAAAAGACATGGCGGACGATCTTTCCAACTGGCACCCGTTAAGCAGGAAAAGACAAGACCCCCTCTCTCAAGCTCCTTCGATAATTACCAAGGATAACTAACATACTAGATATATTAGTATTAAGAAGCTAGTTCTTTGCGGACAATTGAGGAAACGAGGTTTCCGTCAGCTTTTCCTTTAACTTTTGGCATTAATACTCCCATAACCTTTCCCATATCGGCGATTGATGAAGCCCCTGTTTCTTTTATTGCATCTTGAACTAGTTTTGATATTTCTTCTTCCCCCATCTGCTTTGGAAGATAAGTATTTAAAATTGCCATTTCTTTTTCTTCTTTATCAACCAGTTCCTGCCTTTCTGCTTTTTTGAATTGTTCGATTGAATCTTTTCTTTGTTTTACCTCTTTTTGAATAACGGAAAGGACATCTTCATCAGTTGCCTCATATCCTGCCCCGCCCTTTTGGATTTCATAGTAATTAATTGCAGATAGTAAAAGACGAAGAACAGATGTTCTGAGCTCATCTTTTTGAAGCATTGATTCCTTTAAATCATTTTTTAATTTATCTTTCATTGTTTAATTTTTCTCCTTTTTTCTCTCCACTCATGCCAAACAACCAATAAAGGTGAGGCATTAAATATCGATGAATAAGTTCCACTGATTATTCCAATTAATAATGCTACCACAAACCAGCGGATTGTTTCTCCCCCAAACAAAAGCAGGGCAAATAAAACCAAAATGACGGTAAGAGAGGTGTTTAGAGATCTATCAAGAGTTTGAAGGATTGATTCATTTACAACCTGCGCAAAAGGCATATTTACTGTCTTTTTTAAATTTTCCCTGATTCTGTCAAACACAACTATTGTATCGTGGACTGAAAAACCAATGATCGTTAAAACAGCTGTTAAAAACAAACTGTCTGTTTCAACGCCAAAGAAATGCCCCAAAATTGCATAAAGACCAATTATGACCAGGACATCATGGATTAAAGCAATAATTGCGCAAACTCCGAATCTTAAGCTGCTTGTCGGTTTTGGGACTTTTCTAAACGAAAAGGAAATATATAAAACAATTAAAATTGAAGCAATAATTATTGCCAAAATTGCATTTGTAGTTGTCTCTGCTCCTATTGTTGGTCCGATTGTTTCAAATTCTTCTTCTTTAAATGAAATTGATTTTTTATTTAAATCCGAAACAAACTTTTTATTTTGATTCTCATTTAAAACTTGTGTTTTAACAAAAAGTAAATTGTTAGACTCTTGAACGCTATAGACTTTTATCTTTTCCGAAGTTAAAGTCCCCTTAACAGTATCTATTGTCTTATTATTTATTCCGTTTTTAAAAGATAAGGTTAATCTTGAACCGCCTGTAAAATCAATTGAGAGGTTTAATCCCCACAAGATAAAAGCAATCAGACCTGGGATTATGATTATTAATGATATTGCAAAATACCAATATTTTTTTCCGATAATATTCATCCCGTTAGAAGCAGATCGCGATCTGCTTGCCTTTCTTTTATAATTTTGTTTATTTTCATAGTTAATGTTTACTCCCATTATCACCGCTTGCAATCGCGGCTTCTAACGGGATTCATCTTATTTATAAATAAATCTTAAGAATGTTCTTGTTACTACAATTGCCGAAAACATTGAAACAATTACTCCAATTGCTAAAACTAAAGCAAATCCCTGAACAGTTCCGGTTCCAAATTTATACAAAACCATACTTGTAATAAGGGTTGCAATATTTGAATCCCTAATTGATGTCCAGGCTCTTGAAAAGCCCACTTCTATTGCAGAAGTTTTGCTTTTTCCCTGTCTTAGCTCTTCTTTCATTCGCTCAAAAATTAAAATATTGGCATCAACCGCCATTCCAATGGATAATATAAAGCCGGCAATTCCCGACAATGTTAAAGTTATTGCATATGGCGAAAGCGAACTTATCTTAAAAATAGCTAAAACTAAAAGAGTATAGATAACTAAGGCAATACTTGCAATTGCGCCTAATCCCCCATAAAGAACAACCATAAAAACAACAATTATTAAAAACCCGATTATTCCTGCAAAAAGACTTTTTTGCAAAGAAGACATACCTAAAGTTGGTCCTATAACATTTGACTGAAGCGTTGTTAGTGGTATAGGAAGAGCACCGGCATTTAAAGCAGTGCTTAAGGTTTTAGCAGTGTCAACTGTAAAGTCACCCGTAATAACCGCATCTCCTGATAGTATTGGTTCATTGACACGGGGCGCTTCTATAACTTGATTATCTAAGGCAATCGCAACAATTTTTCCAACATTTCTTTTAGTTATGTCTGCAAATTTCTTTGATCCATCGGATGTGAAAACCAATTGAACCTGAGGCTTTCCCGTATTTTGATCAAAAGTAACGCTGGTAGATTGAAGATCGTTTCCTGTTAAATTTGTCTGTTTGGGATTTTCCCCTAAAAATTGGGTTAAGCCAAGAGGGAGATTCTTTTGAGGGGTAATTTGAGCAGAGCCTGTGGCACCTTGTTCCCAAAAAGTTAACTTTGCTGTAGTCCCAATTAAGCTTTTTACCTGATCAAAATTACTAACTCCGGGAAGCTCTACGATAATCCTGTAATCGTTTCCAACTTTTGAAGTTTCAACAATCGGTTCGGTTACACCAAAAAGATCTACTCTTTTTTGAATAACCATTTTTGCGGAATTTAAAGCTTCGTCTTTTTTAGTTTGGGATATTTCACTCATGTCTGCTTTTAACACGACACTTGTTCCCCCTTGTAAATCTAAGCCCTTTTTAAAATCTATTGCATTTTTTATTCCGATTCTTCTTAAGAGATCTTGCTGGTTAAAGCTTAATTTTGTTTTTAAAGAACCTATTGAAAGATTGCTAAAAGAAGGAATCACAATAAATATGGATATTACGGTTAAAAAAATTATGAACCAAAAAAGCAGACGGGGGTTTTTCATGCTAGCATACTTTCTTCATCGCCGATTAGCATTATCCTAGACCCAGATAAAATCGAAAGTATAAAAGGGTCTCTTTTTTTCTTCCTAAAAGCAAATTCATCTTCTGTCATTACAGTGTAATTAATTTCCGAGCTTATCTTTTTCTCTTCTTCACGAACCAACAGGGCAAGTTCTGGTAAAACTACTGTTCCAACTACTAAAAGATCAATTTCCTCCGGTCCTTCTTTTAGTTTTCTTGCAAATTTTCCAGAAAACATTGCAAATTTTATTCTCCCCAATTTAACTTTATTTTTAATAATTTCAAAACCCAAGCCGATTGTTTTTGAACCAAGTCTTAAAAGATCAAAATAAAAAGGATAATTCTTCGAAAGCGAATAATATACCCTGTTTGCTCTTGGTTCTCTTGTTAAAATGCCCTTTTTCTCTAAGAATTGAAGTTCTCGCCTTACAGCGTTTATTTCGTCACTAGTTTTTCTAACCAATTCCCTAACGTGAAACATTTCAAAGGGATTAGTTAAAAAAACATTTAATAATTTTACCCTTGCCTTTGATGTAATTAAATCAGAAAACATAAGCCCACTTTCTTATTTTACAGCTAACACTCCGTCTGTGGGCAGGATTTGGAACCAAATAAGTCCCCTGTTAAATTTAATCGGAGTGCCACTGCCGTCTTTAATTATAGTTCTTGATGTTCTACTGTCTTTTTCCCATGTTCCTGTTATTCTTTTACCATCCATAAAAATGGTTGCTTTTCCCGATCCTTCGTTCCTATAAAGAAGATGTAAGTTATTTTCATAGCCGTCATTTGCATTCATTTCCACCATTGATAAAACGACAACCGACTTAGCAGTCAATTGTTTATTGTTATCTTTGTCAATTTGAGGAGAACCGCCTATAAATCTTTTATAACTATTTGAGGCAGGGTCATACTTCCATGAAACAAAATAGTCATTGTAGCCGCTCCAAAATTGAACGTCTGCCGTTTGGGAGCTAGGTCTTTGCGAAGATGGCGCATCTTCTTTAAATGTGTAGGGTGTAAAGTCTTCATCCCATGATTTTCCGTCTTCATCTACATTTGTTAATTTTCTCTCTTTTGCCGCATAATCCCAGAGCTTATCCAGCGAAGAATACATTGTATGCTCTGTGGAGGTTGGATGTCCAAGTCTTGTGTAATCTCTCCAAAAAACCGGAAATCCAATTGAGAATTGATTAAGATCATTGTAGCCATCCCATCCGTACTGGCTAATCTGTCCCAAAGCATCCGCAGGTCCTGGCTGATTGGCTCCCCCTACATGAACATATAAAGGAAAGCTACCGTATTCGGACACAAAATCAACAAAATAAGTTCTTGCCGAGCGGACCGGACCGACAATTCCTGCATCTTGACAATAATACATAGCCAAGAATCTAGTTATTCCGCCTTCTGCCACTGCCTCATAAATAATATCCGCACCCGAAAGGCCCGATTGAGGTCTTGAATCTTCATGGTTTTCGATCATGATTCCCAAGGGTGCGTGTTTTTCCCACCAAGCCTCCTGTTGTTTTGAATACTTGGCTCCATTTAAAGGGCAGGCTTGCGTCTTTGGAAGACTTGGATCAAACATAGTCTGGCCGGATGCGTTTTTCGGAGCAGTAACTGGAGATGTAACGGATTTTGAGGATGCGGAAGCTGAGAAGAATAAATAAGAAAGCCCGGTACCAACTAAATAAGCAATAATTACTAAAACAATCGATAAAATTTTTCTACTTCCCATTTTTACAATTTAGCTCCTCCTGCTTGCCTCACCTAAACGAGCCTCTTTAATTGCTGATTTTTCTTCGTCAGAAAGCTCGTAATCAACGCCTTTTCCAAAACTGACTTTTTTTGCGTACCACCGCGTTCCAGACCTTGAGTATAAACCTGATATTACCACGCCCGTGTCGTTCCCGTCAACCAAAGCAAGAACAAAGCTTTGATCCCCTCCCGTATCTTTAAAAGGGTTAAATCTTTTTAGGCCAATTTTCTGAATATGAAAGATTCCATCCCTTTCATTCTTCTCACAATACTTCTTTAAATCACTAATATCTCCTTTGGCAATATCGAATTCCTTGAGCATATTTTCTAAAATATTCCTGAGATTTTTATTATTAACGCCACGAGTTAGCTCGTTATAGTGGGAAGAACTACGCATTAGCCAAACTGTAAGGACAATAAGCCAAATAAAAAAAACAGAGGCAGGAATAAACCAAAAATTGAGTAACATACTTATTCATATATTAGCCTCTTGACAGCCTGGCTGTCAATAGTGTAATCTAGCTTCATCCATGGCTAGAAGGAAAACACGTCAACAAAAGATAATAGCCGAACTTCGTCGACAATTATCAGTGACAAGAGAGCCAGCAAAAAGTCAGGTGGTCCCAGGGGTTGAAGCAGTTAAACCAACACCTAAGGCAGAAAAAAGGGTTTATTATCCCACTCCCAAGACTACAAGCGTTAAGCATCTAACATATACAAATCCATATCTTGCTAAGGATTTGAGAAAGACAGCAATCCTAACTGCGGGAATTGTTTTGGGACAACTTTTATTATTTTTATTATTTAGACAACATATAATAATTTTGCCTGGAATATCTTATTAAGTGAAGGGAGGTGACTATTAATGGCACAAATGTATTGTGTAAAATGCAGAGCTAAGAGGGATGACCCAAACGCAGTGAAAGTTACAATGAAGAACGGAAAACCAGCCCTCAAAGGCAAATGCCCATCATGTGGTACAGGAATGTACAGGATTGGTGGCTAGTTTCTTGAAGATTCTTGAAAAGGAATAATAATTTCAAGAACTAATAAGCAACCGCAGGCCAAAGGTCTGCGGTTGCTTTCGCTTTAAAGCTCAATCGAGCTTGCTTAAGTTACTTCTTCGGAAGTCTTAAGTAAAAAACCCCCGCATGCAGTGTGGGGTTTTTTATTACTCCACGAAATGGACGACGTTAGAATCTATTTGAAAACTTGTCTTCGATTTGGCGAAGGCATGATAAGCGCAGTGTTGATGTACTTAGCAGGCCAATGCCTAGATGCTAGATACTCTGATTTATTCCCGTTCGGATAAATATGTTCAATTTTACAAGCATCATCCTCCAGTGTCGGTCTCAAGATTATTCTTCGAAATGTTCTACCAAATAGTGGTGTTTTTTTTATTGGTATTTCTCTGTATGTGTGGATTTTTCCTTCCTCGCTACTTACCCATGCCCTAGTCCCATCTTCTTTAAAGATTTCATAGTGTATAGTAATTATTGCGGGTCCCAAAATTGGATCATCAAAATGATAAGATTCTTCACGAACTATCTTTTTTATTTTTACTCCATCAGGTAACACCTCAGAAGCTCTTCCCCTCAGAAGCTCTGTTAATTCTTTAATTCCTTCTTCAATCGGCTTATCTTCGTTTTTATGGCGCCTTTCAACTCTTTCTGACATAAGTGGATTATACCAGGGGAAGTTAAGTATATCAAACTCTATCAGCTCCGTGGGATGGACGATGTTTTTTTATCTTTCCTTGTAGTGGACTAGTTTGTATATCTTAACCACGGAAACATCCCAGGAATCGGCTATCTCTGCCCTGCCAAACCCTGCTACTTCCCAAAGTGAGTTGCCCAAGGGCTCACAGGGAAGACTTTCGCAAATAATCAATAATTGATCTGTTACTGTTTTTCTTTCCGGGTCATTTGCAGGCTGCTCTATTGTTATTGGCGGATGATTCCAAATGGTAAAGAAATAACGATAGGCATAATCCGAATTTCCACCTGTAATTAAAGCAAAGTTAAAAGGTTTATTGTCCGTCTTGTCCAAAACAAATTTAGATATTGTTTCTGCCTGGTTTAATTGTCTGTTTGGGATATATCTAAATGGGACTCCTTGAATATTTATTATAAAGATTCCTATAAGGATTAATGCTCCTATTAGCTTTCCGAATTTTACCTTAGCTAAGCTAACTATTAATAAAGCAATTAGAATAAATGGCGCTGGGAACATAAAGCCAAAATAGTATTCGTAAATTGACTTTTTATAAAAACCAAAAAGGATTATTCCAATTAAAAACCATGTCGCAAGCAAACCGTATTTTAATAATTCTTCTTTATTGCTTTTCCTTCTCCACAATTTAGTTAATAAAACTATTGTGCTTAAAACTGCAAAAATTAAAATAATATATTGCCAAAAGATTAGAAGATTTTTATTGTAATTAGTTAATTGCTCAATTGGAGGAAAACTAAAGAGAAACCTACTAAAAACTCTTGTGAAAACATCGTAGATATTTGAAAAAAAGGAGGCTCCTGCACCTGTTTTTCCAGATGAGAAAATAAAATTAAAAATACTAATAATGTTGGGAAAACCATGCCTTAATTCAAAGGCAAGAAAAGGCAACCAACCAATTAGAAAACCAACAACAACCAATAAATAACTTCTGACAGTATTTGAGAGATTTTTGAAGAAGGTTTTTTTAAAAACTACAAAATTCGCAAATAATACGTAGGCTAAAACAATAACTATTAAAAATAATGTTAAGTAGTGGAGTTGAATAGCAATTCCAAGCAATAAACCGCTTATGATAAAAAAGAGCCAATTGTTTTTCTTAACTGCCTTATATAATGTATAAAGTGATAAAAGAGAAAAAAACGGTAGAGGATTAGGATTCCAGGAAGACCGAGAATAAGAAATTACAATCGGAGAAATAGCATAAAGTAAAGCTGCAATAAGTCCGACTTTGTAATCAAAAAATTCTTTACATACCTTATAAATTAGCCAAACAGTGGCAATTCCAAATAAAGCAACCATAACAGACGGACCGACTGGGCTGTAGTTGAATAAAAAGGTGAAAACCGCCATGAAGTAATAGTAAATCGGACCTAAGAAAAAACCACCTACCGAGGCAGTTGGACCAAGAAGAGTGAGTTTCCCATGTAAAATATTGTAGACAATTAAGGCATCACGTCCTTCATCTCCCAAAAAAGTCATGTAATCCCCAATCCTATAGAGTCTTAAAAAAGCGGAAACAATGAGTATTAGCGGCAGGAATAGATTCTGAATTCTAAATTCTAAATTCTTAATTCTCATTAATGGGGCTTTTTCCTCCAGATAACAAATCTATACATTGTGAAATTATAAAGCATTAAAATAAATGTTCCAACCAAGAAATAAATAAAATAATATTTTCTGCCAATAATTTGATCTCCTAAGAATATTATTCCTGATTGAATAACAACTACTCCAACCGCAGAGGTCCCGTAAAAATGAAGCAATTTCCAAAAATACATCCCAATTCCCTTTACTTTTTCGGTTTTAAATGTCCAGATATTGTTGAGATTAAAATTGGAAAAAATTGCCAAAACCGCTCCTGCCAAACTTGAAATTGCAGGATGAATATTGAAGCCTTCAACCAAAATCTTAAGAACAACTGCCTGAATGACAAAACCTGTTCCTCCCACAACCAAAAATTTTCCAAATGATCCAAAAATTAGTTCTTTAATCCTTTCTTTAATAACAAAGGCTAATGTCTGAACAATTGTATTCCCTGTTGGAATTTTTGATTTCCCCAGTACTCTGTCGGTTGCGTGAAAGGGAACCTCTGCAACTTTAAATCCATCATGAACTGCGTTTAATAAAAATCCTACCTGAAAAAGATAACCTGTAAATTCGGAGAGTTTATTTTTCTCTTTTAAGAAAACTTCTTTTTTAATTGCTCTATATCCTCCGGTCCAATCATGAATATAAAACCTTGTTAGGATGACGCGGATTATCAAATTCCCAAAAATGGAAAGGAATTTTCTATGAATTCCCCAATTAGACGGAATTGAACCTCCGTCGCTGTATCTGGTGCCAATTACAAAATCGAATCCCTCCTCAATTTTTTTAAGAAAATCCGGGATCTTTTTCGGATCATGGAAAAGATCTGCATCCATTTCAAACATCACTTCTGCCCCCATTTTTTCAACTGCATAAGTCATTCCTCTAACGTAAGCTGCGCCGAGTCCATGTTTTTCGCCGGAACTGATATTAATATTGCTCCATTTCTTCATTAGTTTCTCAACTTCCTGTCTGGTTCCGTCGGGGGAACTATCGTCAGCAACCAAGATATTCATATCGTGGTTTTTAATTTGCGGGAATATTTCTTCTTCTAAGATTGGTATTAACGTTTGGATATTCTCTTTTTCGTTGTAGGTGGGAATTACGATTACTACTTTCATTCTCTTTAACTATTTTATTGGTTTTATGGAGCTTTTTTCAAGATGGATTATTAGCGGAGATAATTATTTAGAACGCTCGAGCTCTAAATCGGCTTTAACCATCATTTCCACCAATTGTTTAAAGCTTGTTTTTGGTTTCCATCCCAATTTTTCCTTTGCTTTAGAGGCATCTCCAATAAGATAATCTACTTCTGCTGGTCTCATGTGCTCTTCTTTGTCAAAAATAACATGTTTTCTCCAATCTTTTATACCGGCAAAGCTAAATGCCAGCTCAACAAGTTCCCTTACTGAATGATTTTCTCCCGATGCAATTACATAATCATCCGCCTTTTCTTGTTGAAGCATTAACCAGATTGCTTCAACGTAATCTCCTGCAAATCCCCAGTCTCTTTTTGGCTCTAGGCTACCTAACTCCATAGTTTTTTGTTTTCCCAGTTTAATTCTGGCTGCTGAATGGGTAACTTTTCGGGTTACAAATTCAAGCCCGCGCCTTGGTGATTCATGGTTAAATAAAATTCCAGAGCAAGCAAAAATTCCGTAACTTTCTCTATAGTTTACGGTTATGTAATGCCCATATACCTTTGCTACCCCATAGGGGCTTCTTGGATGGAACCTTGTTGTTTCTTTTTGAGGACTCTCAGTTACTTTTCCAAACATTTCCGAAGAAGATGCTTGATAAAACTTAATTTTTGGATTAATTGTTCTTATTCCCTCAAGTAATCTTGTTACCCCTAAGGCAGTGAATTCACCCGTTAGAACAGGCTGATTCCAGGAAGTTTTAACAAATGATTGAGCAGCTAAATTATAAACCTCATCTGGTTCAGATTCCAAAATCGCAGAACTTAATGAACTCTGATCTAATAAATCTCCCTGAAGTAGAGTAATTTTATCCTCAATATGTTGTATTCTCTCGTTATTAACTGTGCTGGTTCTTCTTGTAAGGCCGTATACTTTATATCCTTTTGATAAAAGTAGCTCTGCTAAATATGAACCATCCTGACCCGTAATTCCTGTTATTAAAGCTTTTTTCATATTTGATTTCGCCAATAGTTCAACGTATCCTCAAGCGTCTTATTAAGTGGAATTTCTGGCCTCCAATTGATAGTCTTTCCTATTTTAGTAGCATCGCATACAAGTTCGGGATTGTCAACCGGACGAAACAATTTTTTATCAATCGAAATTGTGATTTTTTTATTTACTAATTTAGTTAAATTTTCTAAAAGTTCAGAAATTTTAATAGAGATTCCGGACCCTATGTTGTACACTTCTCCTGGCTCTCCTTTTTCTATTATTTGTGCGTATGCCTGAACCATATCTCGAACATCTGTAAAATCCCGCTTGGCTTCCAAATTTCCTACAGTTATCTCATTATGTAGCCCCTTTTCTAACTGGGCAATTTTTTTTGCGAATGCGGAAACCACAAAATTAGGAGATTGTCCGGGTCCAACATGATTAAAAGCCCTTGTTCTAATTGTTTTTAAGCCATAAGCATTAAAGTATTGAAGAGCCAGAAAATCCTGGGCAATTTTAGATACTGCATAGGGATCTGTAGGATTTAATGGACAATCTTCATTTATTGGCAAATTCTCTTTTTTAACTTTTCCATAAATATCTGCGGATGATGTAATTAAAATTCTCGTATTGCTTAGGGATAATTTTCTAAGCGCTTCAAGTATGTTTAACTCCGTTAAGATGTTATTAACTATCGTTTCTTTGGGATCGTTAAAACTTTCTGCAGGAGAGGTAAATGCCGCCAGATGAAAAATAAAATCGGGTTTTATTTCTTCTATTAGAGAAAACACCCCTTTTTCGTCTTTTAAGTCTATTTTTGCTAAGTTTAATTTGTCTTTAAATATGCTTAGGCTATCTATGCTTTTAGGGTCCAAATATGTTCCGAAAATTTGATTATTTTGTGAGAAACAAACTTGTTTATTTTCCTTTAAAAGAAGTTCTATTAAATGCTTACCAACAAAACCTGAGGCTCCTGTAATTAAGGTTTTTTTCATCTCCCAACTCCCACGTAGGTAAAACCTAATTCTTTCATTTTTTGAGGGTCGTAAATATTTCTTCCGTCGATAATTACAGGATTTTTCATAAGGTTTTTTATCTTTCCTAAATCAACTTCTTTAAAATCATTCCATTCGGTAAGGATAACTAGTGCTTGCGCATCTTTTGCAGCATCGTAAATATTTTCCGTAAACTTGATGTCTTTAATTATTCCTTTCGCATTTTCAATTGCCTGAGGATCAAAAGCTTTTATATTTGCACCGTCTCTTTTTAAAAGCTCAATAATATCTATTGACGGAGCATCTCTCATATCATCGGTATTTGGTTTAAAAGAAAGCCCCAAAACTCCAATTGTTACTCCCCTTAAATCTCCTACCAACTTCCTTACTTTTCTAACAATATCTCTTTTTGCTTGTTCATTTACCCTCTCTACACTTTCGAGGAGTGAAAATGAATAATCATAGTCTTTGGCAATTGCAACTAATGCTTTAACGTCCTTAGGGAAGCAGCTGCCGCCATATCCAGGCCCTGGAAAAAGAAACTCACTGCCTATTCTTCTATCCAAGCCTATTCCTTCCAAGACTTTAAGCCCATCTGCTCCCAATATTTCCGAAAGTTTAGCAATAGCATTGGCAAATGAAATTTTAGTAGCTAAAAAGGAATTTGCAGCATATTTAATAAGCTCTGATGTCTCTAGATTTGTTAATACAAAATTTCCATCAATTGGCCTATGAAGCTCCATAAGTAGTTTCTCCGCTTTTTTATTTTCTGATCCAATTACGATTCTATCGGGATTAAGTGTATCGGGGATTGCCGTTCCTTCCCTTAAAAATTCTGGGCAAGACGCAATGTCAAACTCAGATTTTCCTTCTTTTAAAGATTTAATGTAACTACCGATTTTTTTGCATGTGCCGGGTGGAACCGTGCTTTTTATTGCAACCACCGTATAACCTTTTAAATTCTTTGCAATTTTTCTCGATACTTCAAAAACTGTGGAGAGCTGAGCATCCCCTGTTTTATATGGAGGTGTTCCAACCGCAATAAAGACAACTTCTGAATCGGGAATTGCTTCCTCATAATCTAAGGTAAAAAGAAGCCTTTCTTCTTTAATATTTTTTTTAACAAGTTCGGCAAGACCTGGCTCATAAAAGGGGATTGTTCCTTTTTTTAATTCTTCTATTTTTTGCTTTGTGTGACCAATGACCCAAACTTTATTACCCAAGTCAGCAAAAATAGAGGCCGTAACAAGACCTACGTAGCCATGCCCTATGAATGTTATTGTCATATTGCTAGTTGTTTTTTAAGTTCTATTAAACCTTCTTGAAAAGAATGCATTCTAACCCCCAGTTTTCCTATTTTATCATTATTCAAAGATAAATTGTAAGCTCTTGGCGCCCTGTCTTTAAAAAACTTATCGCGCGTTGTTTTTCCAATTAAATCTTTGTTGAGTTTGAAAAAATCGGCAATCTTTAAAGCAGCTTCAAGCGGATTTACAATCTCTCCGCCTGTTACATGTAGCTTACCCGTTAAATTTTCGGAAATTGCAAGGTCTAAAACTTTTGCAAGATCATCAATAAAAGTCGGGGTAAAAAAGTGATCAGATACCGCTTCTATTTGTTTACCTGCCTCAAGTAATTGCTTAAAGTTTCTGACAAAATCTTTTTTTTCAAAATTTGAACGATATGGGTAAGCCGGACGAATAATTAACCAGGGACAAGTTGCTTTTTCAATCAATTTTTCCGCTTCTTCTTTGGTTTTGGCATAAAAACCAATTGCACCTGTTTTATCTTCCTCAGTATATTTTTCTGGAACTTCTTTTGTACCTGGAAAAACCATATCAGTTGAAAAATAAATTATTTTCTTATTAGATTTCTCACAAGCCTCCAAAACATTTTTTGTGCCCTCAACATTTATTTTCCAAACCAAACTTTGTTCTTTTAAATCTTTCTCTTTTTCCGCCCCATCAACATCTGTAAAGGCAGCTAAATGAAGAACTAAGCTTGAAGAAGAATTAGCAATCGCAGAAGAAACTTGATCTTTGCTTGTAATATCAACTCCTGTAACTCTACTTAAATTTTGGAATTGATAATCAGTTAACAGCTCTACGATTCTTGACCCCAAAAGCCCGGTTAATCCTGTTCCAATTATTCTCATAAGTCCCCATATTGCTTTTTGTAATAATCTTTATATTCTCCGCTTTTAACTTTTTTCCACCAACCTTGATTTTCCTCATACCACTTGACCGTTTTTTCAAGCCACTTTTCAAAACTGTATTTTGGTTCCCAGCTAAGTTCTTTTTTTATCTTGCTCCAATCAATTGCATATTTTCGGTCATGGCCTGGTCTATCTTTTACAAATTCAATCATATCTTCATCTTTGCCCAAAACCTTTAATATTTTTCTAACTACCTCAAGATTATTAACGTCTTGTGTCATTCCGCCAACGCAATAGGTTTCTCCATCTTTTCCTTTATTGATTATTAAATCAATTGCCCTGCAATGATCTTCGACATAAAGCCAATCTCTGACATAAAGACCATCACCATAAACAGGCACTTTTTTTCCTTCTAAAAGATTAGTTATTGCCAAAGGAATTAACTTTTCCGGAAACTGATAAGGACCGAAATTATTCGAACAGTTTGAAATTGTAATTGGTAATCCGAATGTATAATGGTATGCTCTTACTAAGTGATCTGAGCCGGCTTTACTGGCTGAATAAGGACTTCTGGGATTATAATTTGTTCGTTCATTAAACTTACTCTTTTCTTCTAATTTAAGGTGTCCGAACACTTCATCTGTATTGCCGCAAAAAGCAAAAACCCCATTTCTTTCTACGAGTAAGTTCTTGTTATCTGGAATTTTAACGCACCAAATTTTCCCAATGTAAGAAGTTTTACTTACATGTTTATATCCATATCTTGTAATAATAGAACGGTTTGTGTTAGCAACTGTAACAAGATAACTTACTCCACCCCTTATAAATCTGCCTCTATAGTAGCTTCCTTTAGACCTTACGGTAAAGATGTGAGGGGCTAAGCTTAATTTAATACATAATTCAGAGAAATCTTCAGAAAGTTTTTTGCTTGAAGTGGTAAATCTTAGGAAATTACGACCCCTGCTACCGTCAGAGTCTATTAACCCATTGAATAACGCTGTCAAACCCTCTTTGTCGCCTTCTAATGCCCATCTTGGTATTCTTTTGTTAATTGCCCCTTTTCCACAATCTTTTAAGACTTTGTGTAGTAATTTTGAAGTGAAATATATATGTTCACCTGCCGCCCCTTTATGTGCATGCCAATTAATTTTAAGTCTGGTTAGGGTCTCTTCAAGTCTTCTCCTTGACTTATCTGATACGGGAACATCTAAAAATATTCTATACGATTTAGATACTACCTCTGAAGTCGTTCCTAGTTTCCCGACGCTTACAAACCGTCCAGTTGAATTGTCTTTTGCAACGAGAAGATATTCTTGCTTTGTTAACCCGGAAATGCTCTTAGTTCTTTTTTCTTGATATGCCAAAAATCCATCACCAATAAAAAAACCCAGAAGATACATAAAATCACTATTAATCGCTTCTCCTGAAGTCCAGAGACCTCTTGGGAGAATGTTTCTTGCTCCTAACCCCCTTGCTTCTTTAAAAAGTAGCTTATTCCTCTTAGTTACAAGAAGCATTCTGTGATTTGGTGTAACAAGAAAGTCAATTCTGTCCGATTTTATTTTGACCATCTCGCCCGTGTAATTTTGTACTATTATTTTATTGATATTCTTCCATTCGATTTCTTTAGTTTCTAAATTCAAAGAAAGAACCTCATCTCTATCATTTAGTTCCCAATAATATTTCAATCCTTCTTTTGTCATAGCTCGAGTTTTTTCGTCATAACAGGAAATATGGTGAAATTTTTTAACTTTATTTTTTAAACTCATTTCTAATAAAACTTGGGTGCCTAAGACATTTGTGGAAATAAAGTCAGCAGGTTTAATAATTGATCTGTCAACATGTGACTCGGCAGCAAAATGAACGACAACATCAATTCCCGGCATTACTTTTTCTAAGAATGTAGCATCGCAAATATCACCTTTTACAAAAGAATAATGAGGATTTTTTTCAACCTCCTTTAAATTCTCTAAATTACCAGCGTAAGTTAATTTATCAAAATTTATAATTTCATCATTTGGATAATTCTTTAACCAATAAAGAATAAAATTTGAACCAATAAATCCTGCTCCGCCTGTTACTAAAAGCTTCATATTATAATTTTTTTTCCTTTATTAATTTATCAATATACAATAAGCCCAAAACAGTGGGGCCACTTGTTATTTCTCTTTTTTCTATTTTTTCTATTGCATCTGACAATGGCATCTTTATTATCTTAATTTCTTCTCCCTCTTCGGGACTTGAATCTGTCTCTTCAAGATCTCTTGCTAAAAAAAGGTGCATAACTGACCTTATTACACTTGCCGAAGCGTCTACTCTTAATAATTCTTCCCATGTATTGGCGATTAATCCCGCCTCTTCTTTTAGCTCTCTTTTTGCCGATTTAAAAGGACTCTCGGAATTATCTACATGACCGGATACCGCCTCTATAATTGTCTTATTAAACAAGCTTCTGTATTGCGACAAGAGATAAATTTCAAAAGATTCGGTAAGAGGAAAAACTATTGTTGTAGGCCTTCTTTCCACAATTTCATATTTCTTAGTCTTGTTTTTTCCAGTTATTGTTTGTTCAATAATTTGGAAAAGGTCTGTTTTGTGGACCGTTTTTTCTCTTATCTTCCATTGACTCATCTAAAGCTCTCCCGTTGTTTTTTGTTTACTTGCCCAGAACTGGCTAGCTTCAAAAAGGCTACCAAAAGTACCGGCATCGCTCCAGAACCCCTTCAACTCTTCCCAACGTAATTCTCCGTCTTTTAGATAATAATTATTGACTTCGGTTATCTCAAGTTGATTTCTGCCGGCAAAATTAGGGTTACATTTTTTAATGTAGGAAAAAACATTTTTATCATAAATATAAAGACCTGTTACTGCATAGTCCGATTTTGGTTCTTTTGGTTTTTCCTCTATCCCAACTACTTTTTTCGGATCATTTTTATCGAATTCCGCAACTCCAAACCGGAAAGGATCGTTAACTTTTTTAAGAAAAACAACTGCCCCCTTTTTAAAGTCTGAGACTGCTTTTGAGATGTTTGAGTCGGTAGTATTATCACCTAAAATTACAGTTATATTATCACCGTCTGCAAAATCCTCGGCCAATCCGAGAGCATCGGCAATTCCACCATCAGGCTTTTCCTGATATGCATATTCCAGATGATCCAAGCCCAATTCTTTTCCGTTTTTTAAAACTCCCAAAAAGTGCCCAACATGAGGACCGCTTGTTACGAGTAAAACATCTTTAATTCCTGCTCTGACCAATGTTTCAATCGGATAAAAAATCATCGGCTTATCATAAACGGGAAGCAAATGTTTATTTGTTACGTGTGTTAAGGGGTATAACCTTGTTCCAAGACCCCCTGCTAAAACTACTCCTTTCATGCGGCTAAATTCCTAATCCTCCTTTCAGGATAAAAAATATCAATGAGATTCCAAGGCAGCCAATTAGAACGTATTCTAACATAATTTTAGCGTTAAATTTATGATTTAGCAAATGATGGATAATCCCAAAAAGAACATAACAAAATGTTATTATTGAGATGAACAACATTCTATCTTCAAGATTGCTTGTTTTTTGAATTGCAAAAAAACCCAAAAATAGAATAGCCGAAAGAACAATGTAATATGCAAAATGATTATGTATTTTTTTCCTCATAAGATGAACCCCTTCGTGAATAAAAAGACTAAAGACAATATAAATATTAAGAAAAGGACATGATCAAGATTGTGACCTACAAACCTAATTACTTTTCTTTTTTCTATAATGATAACGTCAACAAGTAAGGTAAATATTAAAATGTAAATTACTATTAGGACTATATTCTTTGAAAGAGCTTTGCTGTTTAAGAGAGGTTTAGTTTGTAATCCGGCAATATTTTGTTCTTGGTTTGAATTTTGAGCAAGGGTAGGATTCTGAATTTCTTGAGGCTTTGGGACTTCTTCGGTTTTTTGAACCTCCTCCTGGATTTGTTGGGCATAATTTTCCTCAATCGTGTTATTACTTGCTATCTCAGGAGCGTTTTGGGCAATTGCAATGCCTGTCCCAAACATTTCAACAACCAAAACAGTATCTTCCCCCGTTAAATTACCGGGTCTTATTGCAAATCCGATATTTTTATAGTTTGAAGAGAGCATGTTTTGTCTGTGTTCAGGACTAGCCATCCAAGCATTAATTACCTGATCTGAATTATTAAACCCCCTTGCTAAATTTTCTCCTGCATAGGCATAGCTGTAACCTGCACTGCTTATGAAATCCCAGGGTGTTTTACCATCCGGAGAATTATGAGCCCAATAATTTTTACTAAACATATCACTTGCTTTATTTTCGGCTGCAACGGAAAGTTGACTATTTAAAGCCAGAGGTGTAAGACCGTTTTCGATTCGTTTTTGGTTAGTTAATGCTAACAGTTGATCTATAGACATTCCTGTAGATATCCCTAAAACCGAAGGAAATGCGGTTTTAATTCCAGTAAGGAGAAAGGATGAAATAATTAAAGCAAGAATTATAACCAGTAGACTGTCAAGGTGAAGCAATCTCGCCCGATAGTTATTTGAATCGTGAGGATAAAAAAAACCAGACAATTTTTTCTTCATAGGGACAGAAATTGCTCTACAAAAACATTATTAACTTCTTGAGCTTATTTGTAAATAGGCTCGATTATTTTACCCGAGGATTTATTATTTATTGGAATTTTTAAAAAATGACTCAATGTATTGGCAACAGAAAGGCCGACTCTTATTCCCGTAAAAGAACCCGGTCCCTGGTTTACCTTTATTGAAGTTAAATCTTGTAAAGATAGCTTGTGCTCTTTTAGTATTTTTTTTATTATTGGTAAGATAGCTTGCGCCTTTTGAAAATTCATTTTCTGCTTTTTGAAATATTTCCTACCACCAATTTTTAATCCCACTAAAATATATTCACTGCTTGCAGTATCAATAGTAAGTTCAGTCTCTTCCAAGTTATGAATTCTTATTACTCCTTCCCGCAGTATTTTCCAGGGTTTTTTAGAACAGTCAATAACAGTTGATGCTTTTTTACTTTTTGTTTTTCCTTCCAAAATAAAATCAACCTTTTTAACTAATTCAGGATCCAATTCTGAAATATCATAAGGAGTTTTTCTATTACTAAAATTGGCAGACGGACCAAGAAGGGGGATGTCTAATTTTTCAATTATTTCTAAAATTGTTTTATTACCCGGCATTCTTACCCCCAATGTTTTCCCACCGCCCCTGACTAAAGAAGGAATAAGATTTGTTTTACAAGGAAGAATTATTGTTAATGGTCCGGGCCAAAATTTATCTATTAGTTTTTCTTTAACATCTTTGGGAATAGGGGTAAGATATTTTCTTGCCATATCAACTGAGGACACAAGAACTGGAACAGGTTTTGTTTTTGGTCTTTTTCTTATTTCAAACAATCGTTTTATAGCGTTTGCATTATCCATTCTGCAGCCAATTCCAAAAACAGTGTCAGTTGGAAAGATTATTATTCCACCAGTATTAAGAATTCGCACTGCTTTTTCTATTTGATTATCCATATGTGATTCTCCTTTTGTTTTCGTCTAAATATTGAAAATTAATGATAGCTCTATTTTTTGGGATTAGTTTTTCAATCTTCTCCGGCCATTCGATTGCAATAACATTTTTACTGTCTTTTAAGATTTCTTTTATTCCCAAAGTCTCCATATCTGTTTCTTTTTCTACCCTATATAAATCGATGTGATAGAACTTTTCATCTTTATAAGTTCTAATGATTATAAAGGTTGGTGAAATAATTCTTCTTTTTATCCCCAGTCCCCTTGCTAATCCTTGCACGAAAGTTGTTTTTCCTGCTCCTAATTCACCATACAAAAGGATTATTCCTCCATTTTTTATTTTTTTGGAGAATTCTTCCCCCAGTTTTATAGTTTCTGCTGAACTGTTTGTATAAACTACATTTTTCATTTAATTTTCTATTCTTCTTAATTTTAGAAAAATTAGTATACCACAGCTTATTAATATAATTAAGCCGAAAGATATGAAAATTTTTGAAAAATTTACGCTAGTTCCAAGAACTTTTTGCTTTGGCTCATTTTTTTGGCTTCTTTTATTGATCGCCGATTTAGTCGACTGCGCTAAAACCATTTCCGTAACCTTTGATGTTGGTATTTTTGTAATAGATAAAGCTCGGGTTAAAATTGGTTTTGTCGTAGGGGTAGGTTTAGATGTTGGGGTCGGTGTATTTGTTGGTGATTGAGCTAAGGTTTGCGATGAAGTTGGGGTGGGAGTTGGCCCCGAAATGGCAATCGTAGTTTCCGAAGACCAAACTGGAGAACTACAGCTTGGTGAATATCGTCCTACTTTAAAAGAATACTCCCCCGGTCCTTTATAGTAAGAGCTCTCTATGTCAGGTTTAAATCTCAGTTTCCCGCTAAAGCTCCCATCCTTGAGGTCGTCTTGGGAGATTTTAAAATAGGCATTACAGTTTCCTCCGGCAGCATTACTCCATGATCCAGTATTGTCTTGTGTGTATCCAAAATAACTTGTGCCACTTTGATAAAAAACTCCCCGAAGATATGAATCAGCGCAAGAAGAGCAATATAAAACCACGTCGGCACTAAATTCTTGCAGTTGATCGATTGAGGAAGATATGTTGCTTATAGTTACTGATTGAGAAGTGGCAAGTGCAATTTTGGGGAAAATGAAAAGAATAAAAAAGATGGATATCCAGGATAATTTTCTCATTTAATGTATTAATAAAAGTATTGCTCGGAGATTTTAAAAAAGCAACTTAGAAAATATTAGTAGACTACGTGCAAATAAAAGCTGTCAAGTCCGTCGTCTTGATGATGAACTCTAACATAGTTAAGCCTGCATCCGCCATTTCCAGTATAACTTCCTTGAAATAAAGTTCCAGATTTAACTGCCTTAACTGTAGATGAGCCTGAAATATCTATCCCATTGTGGAATGGATAAAATCCATATGTTCGGACATACCAAGTATCTCCGTAACCTTGATTAAGCTCAATTGGAGGATCAATTGGCCAATCCCAGCTACCAGTTGGGTTAAATGAATCGCCATTGGAATTGTTTGTGCTATCAACAGGTTTTAGATAATTAAAAGGGTTTTCAGCATTACCGTTTCTGCTAACCGTAAAGTGAAGATGAGTCCCTGTTGAATTACAGGAAGGCCCATAAATAACCGTTGCGATCCGATTTCCTTGACTTACAGAACCAACCTCTTCTTCTGTTCCTTTCCCCGAAACAATTCCCTGAATCTGTTCATATTCCGCCCTGGCTTGTGCAAGAAGCTGTTGATAATTTGCTTCGCTTCCTTCTGTTTCATCAAGTAAACGTTGCTTATCTGCTTTTTGCCTATCTAATTCCGCGTTATAATCTTCCAATTGTTCTTTTAAACTCTCTACCTCTTCTTTTTTGTCTTCGAAAATATCTTTTTGGTTAGAGTAGTCCATTTTTGCCTGTTGAGTACTGTAAATTAGCTGTTTATCGTGAGCTTGGGCAATTTTTAAGTAATTTAACCTTGTAAATAAGTTTGTAACGCTTGTTGAAGATAAAAGAACCTGAAATGAAGGCGCCGAGCCTATCTCGTAGGTTGCAATTACTCTTTTAATTAGCACTGCCGTTAAATCTGTTAGTGATTTTTGCAGATTGCTTATTTTTTTATTTGTCGTGTCAATGTTTGCGGTTAATTCAAGAATTTGTTCTTTTGTTGAATCAATTCTTGCCTGCGTAAGTTCAATCTGACTGTTCATTACAGCTATCTGTGATGAAAGTGTTTTTTCCTGCCCTCTTAATTCGTTGATTTTATCCTCTAATCCTTTTATTTTATTTTCTAAATCAATAGTTTGTTGTGACTTGGAGGGAGTGGGAGTCGGGTCTTCTGCATGAGTAAAAGGGTGATTAAATTGAAAGAATAAACTAACAAGAAGAAAAAATCCTATTGAGAGAATTATTTTTTTCCAGGTTACTTTTAACATCTTGCATTCTATTTAAGGTATCTAAATACTGCAATAAAACTTGAAAAAGCCCCAAGGATTATAGAAAGCAAAAGCTCCCCTGTTAAAAGAATGATATAAAAGCCTAAGGGGATGGGAAAAATTGGTATTCCTTGTAAAAACGAGGCAAGATATGGAGATGCATATAAAAGGCTTGCCGATGCCAATCCCCAGCCAATAAACGCTCCGACTATCCCGTAAAAAATCCCCTCAAGAATAAATGGCCACCTAATATGCCAGTTGGTTGCGCCAATTAAGCGCATAATTTCAATATCCTCTTTTTTTTGGGAAATTTTTATACCTGTTATTGTTACAATAATAAACACTGATACAAGACCCATTATCGCAATTAAGCCTATTCCTATTTTTCTTATAGCCCCTGTCCAAGATATTAAGGTTGAAACAACATCTTTTTGAAAGACCACCTCCGAAACAATTGTGGAAGACTTTAGGGTATCGGCGATTGATTGCAAATCTTCTACTTCCTTTGCTGAAACTTCCAAAGATGCCGGCAGAATTTCCGCAGATACTAAATCTAAGAGCAACGGATCATTTTTATTCTGTTCTTTATAAATCTTCAAGGCTTCTTCTTTAGAAACAAATTTAGTCGAAGCAACATTAGCGGATTTATCAAATTGATTTTTAAGTGTATCTATGTCCTCTGATTTGGCTTCATCTTTAAAAAAAGCTGTAACTTGAGGCTTTGACTCAAAATAACTGACAACTTTTGAAGAACCGACTAAAATAAAAGTAAAGTAAGAAACTGCCAAAAAAGTTAACGTTGTTATTAAAATTGCGGCAATAGCTTGATACGGAGATCTTCTTATGTTTTTCCAAGTTGTTTTTGCGTGTTTCATTTATTTTTCTTTTTTTTCTTGCCCTTCCATAGTTTTTGGCGAAGGAGAGCTGTGAGTGTTTGCTTTTATTGCCTCTTCTATATCATCTTTTTTTACTTCTTCCCTGTGCCCTTCTGTAGCCTTTGGCGAAGGAGGGTTTTTATGTTTTATAAGATGCTTAGTGTCAGCAATAATTTGCCCCTTATCCATCTTAACTACTCTTTTTTGTAAATTCTTTACAAAATCTGGATTATGAGTTGCCATTATAACCGTTGTCCCCTTTTTATTAATATCCAAAAGAAGGTTTATTATTTCCCATGAGGTGGCCATATCTAAGTTTCCGGTTGCCTCATCAGCGAGAATTATCTCAGGAGAAAGGATTAAAGCCCTTGCAATCGCTGTCCTTTGGACTTCTCCTCCGGAAAGTTGAACCGGAAATTTGTTTTTATGAGAAATTAAACCTACCTGATTTAATACATCTTCAACTTTTTTTATTGCCTCTTCTGTTTTAAAACCAGAAACTTCTAAGGGAAGCATTACGTTTTCCAACACGGTTCTATCAAGTAAAAGTTTAAGGTCTTGAAAAACTACTCCAACCTTTTTTCTAAGCGTTGGGATTTTATTTTTTGGTAATTTTAAAATGTCCCAACCATTTACAATTATTGTTCCTTCTGTTGGAAGAATCTCTCTTGTTATTAAGCGAAAAACTGTTGTTTTGCCAGCACCGGTAGGACCTACCAAAAAAATAAATTCCCCCCTATCAACGCCTAAAGAAATTGAAGAGATGCCAAAAGCCCCTGTTCCAAACTTTTTCGATACTTTATCTAGCTTTATCATGAGAAAAAAGGATGTTTTTGAATGTTATATGACCTGAACCTTACCGACGTCCATTAACCAGCCTGCGCGTTGTGCTTTTTGGGTTTGCCCCCAAACTTTGATCTTTTTATCAATGTATTTGGATAGGTCTACAATTGAAGAAGTTAAGTAGACATTCTGACTTTCTCCTCCCGGTCTTACTAAGTGAAAAGCTCCCTCTCCGTCGATTCCTCCTTCTTTTAAAGTTCCCTCTACAGCATCTTTAAAAGTGGTAGTATCGTTTGAGCCTTCAGTTGTTCCTTTTGAGATAGATGCTCCGGTTGGAAGTTTTACCCCCGAAGAGGATACTCCTCTATTTGCCAATAAGTATCCGCTACCAACACCCAGTAAAAGAACTACTATTAAAACAACTATAAATTTGCTAGAAAATGTAGATTTTTTTGAATCGAAATCGTGCACAACTTTTTCAGGAGCCGTGTTTATTTCAGTCACGGCATCATTTGTCTTGGTTTCTTCCAATTTTTTCATTGGCATCACTTCTCTAAGTAAAGCATATTTTATCGTTTTTTACAAGCTAAAAACAACTTTACTAAAGTTTTCGAAGTTCTTCATCAATAAATATTTGCAAATTTCCATCCAATACAGAATCCGTATTAGATGTTTCAAAGTTTGTCCTTAAATCTTTTACCATGTGATAAGGATGCAAAACATATGACCTTATCTGGTTTCCCCAACCTGGAGTTTTATAAGTTCCTTTTAACTCTAGTTCATGTTTTCTGTGTTCTTCTTCTTGTCTTTGCCATAGTTTTCCACGAAGAAGTTTTAAGGCAAACTCTCTGTTTTTCCCTTGATATCTTTCGGATTGAGCAGTAACGATAATTCCGGTTGGTTTATGTTTTAGTCTAACCGCAGAAGAGACCTTTTGGACATTCTGTCCACCATGAGAACTTGCTCTATAAAAATCCCATTCCAAATCATCTTCTTTTATTTCGACCTTACCTTCCTCTCTTATGTCTGGAAGCACCTCAACTAACGCAAATGAGGTTTGTCTAAGTTTATCGGCATTAAAAGGAGATTGTCTAACCAAACGGTGGGTTCCGGCCTCACATTTTAACATACCGTATGCGTAAGGACCGGAAACAGTAATAGTTATGCTTTTAAAACCTGCCTCTTCTCCTAATGTCTGGTCAATTGTTTCATAGCTCCATCCTTTTTGTTCAAGGTATCTTGTATACATTCTAAAAAGCATTTGTGTCCAATCCATTGCCTCAACTCCCCCTTGTCCCGAATGAAGACTTAAAATTGCATCTCCTTTATCGAAAGGCTTTGAAAGGTAAAGCAGAATTTCCAGTTCATCTAAAAGCTTTTCTGCTTCTTTATATTTTTCCTCATTAATTAATAACTTTAATTTTTCGGCATCCCCTAACTCTTTTTGGAGAGCGGAAAGTTCCTTCATTTTTTCGGTAGCTTTCTGGTTATCCTTCCAAAAATTAGGACTCACTGCTTCTTTCTCGATTAATTTTGCCTGGTCTTTCTTAGCTTCTAAGTCAATTTTTTCAAATAACTTAACTGCCCTTTTTTTAATCTCATCCATATCTGATTATTATACCTGAAGTTCTTGTTTTTTTCTTAAAGACCGCTGCAGATTTTTTCGCAAAGGCTTTTTGCCTGATCCGCGGGATAATTTTCTAAAGATTTTAGATCTTTTATTATTTTTTGAATCTGAGGTGAAGAGGATGCAACTTCTGCAAGGTCAATGTCTTTTGCTTCTTCCTGAATCACTCCAATTTTATCTTCCACAGCACTTTTTATTTCATTTACAGGAATTATCGATTTAGCTGTTGATGATTTAACTCCCTTTTTTGGGGATTGATTTGTTTTATTGTTATTAGCACTTGTGGAACCGAGAATTAAAAAAATAATCACTGCTAAAGAGGCAATCGAAATTAGGGCTACTTTTCTTTTGTCAGACGTTCTTCTTTTGTTAACGGGCTTTATATCTGAAACCATATTAGCCTAATTGTAGATAACAATATCCCCTTTTGCAAACAGCCTTCAGTATTAGATTAGTCCAAGGCCCTGATATAATGAATTGATGAATCTTCTTTACTCATTTATTTTGGGAATTGTAGAGGGATTCACGGAATTTCTTCCTATATCTTCCACAGGACATTTAATCCTTACCGCTGATATTTTAAAAATCGTCCAGTCTAATTTCGTTAAAGATTTTGAAATAATTATTCAACTTGGAGCTATTTTGGCAATTGTGGTTTTATATTTTAAAACTTTTATTAAAAATAAGAAGGTATGGCTAAGAATAATTTCTGCCTTTATTCCAACCGCAGTTATTGGATTTTTACTTTTCAAAGTGGTAAAAGATGTTTTCCTTGGCAATACCTATATTACTCTTTGGGCACTTTTGATTGGGGGGATCCTTTTAATTTTACTTGAGCTGATCCATAAAGAAAAAGGGAGTCATGTAGAAAATATAGAATCAATTTCTATTAGAAACTCTTTTTTAATTGGGGTTTTTCAATCTTTTTCAATAATTCCCGGGGTTTCAAGGGCTGCCGCAACAATAATTGGCGCTTTATTTTTAGGGACAAAAAGAAAAACCGCAGTTGAATTCTCATTTTTGCTGGCTGTCCCGACAATGATTGCAGCATCGGCTCTTGATATCGCAAAAGGTAGTTTTTCATCCTATCCATCTTCCGAACTTGCTATTTTGGCAGTTGGGTTTCTTACATCTTTTATTGTTGCAATACTGGCAGTTAAGTTTTTCTTAAACTTTATTAAAAAACACACATTTATTCCCTTTGGAATTTACAGAATTATTTTAGCTATCCTCTTTTGGTTAATTATCCTTAAATGAATGCTTTTGAAAAAATTTATAAGGTTGTCTCTAGCATCCCCAAGGGTAAAGTTATAACTTACAAAGAAGTTGCCAAAAAGGCAAATACAAACCCGAGGACTGTCGGCTTTGCCCTGCATGTAAATAAAAATCCCTTGCAGATTCCCTGCCATAGAGTTGTAAAAAGCAACGGAAAATTGGCAAAGGGATATGCTTTTGGCGGAATAAGTAAGCAGAGAAAAAAACTTGAAAATGAGGGCGTTGGATTTAAAAATGGCGTTATTGAACCTGTTTATTTTTACAAGGTAAAGTAGTTTAAGCTTCCTTTAAGAAAAACAGGATTTACCCCATAAATTTCTTCCTTAATTAAAGATTTACTGGAAATATCATTAAGGATAAAAATTGGCTTTTTGTGAAAATAGGCAATAGTTATTTCCATTAAAGTATTCCCTCCTATATATCCTTTTATCCTTTTTTTGTCAAAATTGGCAACAAGAATTGCGTCCCCTTTTATTATCTTTTTAAAATGCTTGTCCATATATGCTCTTTTTTTAGAGTAATCTTGCGGTTTTTTATACCATGTTTTGTAAGTTTTAATATCAAAGTTATTTGTTCTCTTCATCTTGTGGGCTGTAACGGGCAGAACTACTTTGTAACCAAGTTTTTTAAGCGAAGTTTGGATGGGAAAAAGTTGTTTGTAGAACGATCCACTTGAGCAAATGACAATTGTTTTTATCTTTTTCACAAGGGGATTATATCAAATTGCTTTTTTGGCCTCTGCTATGTCTTTTTGCAATTCTTTTTTTAAATCCTCTATACTTTCTTTAATCTTTTCTTCAATATTTTCGATTTTACTTTTTAGATGAGACCAAATTTTGTCATGATCATTAGAATGTAGATTTGCTAAAAATATTTTCTTATCCTCTGAAGCTAGATTCGATAAAACTGTTTCAAGAACAGAATTGTGAATATTTGAATTGACCAAGTTTAGAAGATGCAGTCTTTCTTCTTGTGACAGCTCCATATCAGCTAGCTCAACTGTAATTGAAGAGGTCTCAACAAGATGGGCATAAAAACGCTTTTTCTTCATAATATTATTATAATTCACTCCAATGGGCCTAAGGGAACCTCGTCATTTGGATCATCAATAAAAAAATAAAGCACCCCCCGGACCTGCCTACCATCATATCTTTGTAGATATTTCATAACCTCGGGAGATCCGCCTAATTGTTTTCCTGTCCAAGCAGCAGGTCCGGCATCGCCAATTACCGCAACAACCGCTTTTCCATTATGCGGATTTACAACCAGCATTTTTCTGAATTTGAAAAAATCCAAATATCTTTGTCTATCTTCATTAAATCCGGGAGCTAAAAATGCTTGAACCGCAATGTAATATTTTTCTCTCATTTTTTCCTTTTCGGTTGTCTCAGATTGGGAATCTGCAAAATATCCCCATCCCCCAAGTCCCGGAGCCATTCCGGCCGACCAGTATTCTTTTGCCTCTTCTTCTGAATCAAGGTGAGTTACTATATTATCCCCTGGATAACGTGATAAATGTTGTTCTGCGCCGATTTTGCCATAGGTTGTGTTAAGTCTAATTCCATTAAGTTGTGCTTTTATTTTTAATTTAAATGTTCTTTCTAAAATTTCCTCTACTTCTTTTTCTCTAAACTCACTCAAAGGACCTACCTCATCAGGAAGAACATGGGAAAGATCAGAAACCAGAAAAACATTTCTGTCAATTGATTTTTCTGCCGATACGGTTGTTGGAGTTAATTTGGCTATTAACGGTGAGGAAATAATAAATAAACCGGCAAGAGAGGAAATTGCCAGTTTTTTTGTATTCTGGGCAAGCCATTCAAACGCTTCTTTATGCTCGTTAATTAATTTTTGAATGTAATTTTCATTCCTCTTTGCCCATTTCTCTGCAAGATGCCTATAATGAGGTTTTTTAAAATCCATTCTATAAAAATAGTAACACATTTGTTATCCCATGTTATAATCTATCATTGCTATTAAAATTGTTTTTACGAGAAAGAATTCCGCTATTAAATGAGGAAAATTCTTAGCAATCCTTTTCTAATTCTTTTACTGCTTGGATCTGTTTTCTTTTACAAAATCATTGTTTATTTTAACCAAATGATTTATCCTTCTGGGGACATCTTCGCCATAGTCGCTCCGTATAAAATAATCATCTATGAGACTGTTAAGAATTTCCATACTCTTCCGTTATGGAATCCATATGTTTTTAGCGGCATGTCTTTTGTTGGAAATCCTGCTCCCGCTCTTTTTTATCCTTTTACTTATTTAATCTTTCTATTCCCCCTTTACTTGACCTTTGGGTATTTATATATTTTCGATTCGTTCTTAATTGGCAGTTTTACTTATTTATTCGCAAGAACCATAAAGCTTAATCGTTTTGGATCATTAGTTTCAGCCATAGTCATAATGTTTTCCCCGGTTTTAATCGGTTTAATACCACTTGGTTTTCCGGCAAACTTAGATACTTTTATTTGGTTCCCTTTAATACTTCTTTTAACTGAAAAGATGATAACTGATGAAAAAATTATTTATTCTGTTTTTGCCGCATTCCCTATTGCCCTTTCCTTTTTAGCTGGAGCGCCGGAAGTGTCATTCTATATGTTGGTTGCCGTTTGCATCTATTTTTTAACCCGGTTAATGCTTCTGAAGAAAGATTATTGTCTTAGGAAGAGATTAAAAAAATTTCTATTTTTACTTGTTTCAGTTTTACTAGCCACTGGCTTAAGCGCAATTCAATTATTACCCACTAGCGAATTAGCCGCCTTTTCTGCAAGAACCCAGGGAATCTTTACTGACACTATGTATCTTCCCCAAAAAACATTAATTTCTTTTATTCTTCCTCATTTCTTTGGCTCTAGCGCTGACAATACATTCTGGGCGCCGGGAAATCCTTTTGTAAATTCTATTTATATTGGAATTGTTCCTCTTTTTCTCGCATTCCTCAGTTTATTTACTTATAAAAACAAATATACTCTCGTCTTTTCTTTCATAGCTCTGTTTGCCCTTTTTTATTCATTTGGAAATGAAAGCTTTGTTTTTCCTCTTTCTCAGCATTATTTTCCTTTCGCAAAGTATTTTAAATTTTCTTCCCGTTTCCTTTATATTTTTATTTTCTCGCTATCGATTCTTGCCGGCATAGGAGGAGATTTCTTTACTAGGCAATTAAAAATTAAGAAAAGGTTAGTAAATATTCTCATATTAAGTTTCCTTGGATTGGGAATGCTTAGTTTAATTTTATTCTTTTATATAAATAATCCCTCTGCTTTAATTTTTTTTGATCGTTTCGTGCTTGGGAACAATTATGCTCAAAACCAAAACCATTTTTTAATATTCTTACACATTCTTTCCGATTTGAGATTTCTGGCATTTATTTTCCTGTTTTTCTCTGCGATACTAATTATCTTTAAAATTGTACAATCTAATCAGTTTTTAAAAATAAGCTTGATTTTGTTAATTTTTTTTGATCTTTTCTTAATTAATTCTACAAGTATTAAAACAGTAGAAATACAAAAAGCAATTAACAGGCCTAAGCAATTAAAAGAGCTAAAGGATGATGATTTAGCTAGAACTTTTAGACTTGACAAGCTTTCAATCAGCCAGGAAAATGTCGCAAAAATTCAATCAGTAAAAGACTTTGACCCTTTATTTCTTTCTTATTACCGTGATTTTCTCTACTTAGCCGGACCAACTGAAGAAAGATTTAAAAGCATGTTTTCTGGATTAACCGACATTACCAATCAAAATATTATCAATCTTTTGAATGTTAAATATATTCATAGTAAAAAACCTCTTACTATACCGGGATTAAAGCTTATTAGTAAAGCTACACTTAAAAACGGAGAGTGGAAAGGAACTTATTATATCTATGAAAACAGAAAATTGCTCCCGCGCGCCTACATTGTTCCCGATGCTCTTGTTATCGCAGATAATAAAAAAGCGCTGTCAATATTGGCAAATAACAAAATTGACATTAAAAAAACTATCATTTTAGATAAAAATCCTAAAACGCCATTAAAGAACCCGGTTGGGAAAAGTCTAATAAAGGTAAATTATTATGAGCCTAATAAAATTTCATTATCGGCAAGTCTTTCAAATTCAGGATATTTAGTGTTAAGTGAGATCTGGTATCCAGGGTGGAAGGTATTTGTTAACGGAAGACAAAAAGAAATATTAAAAGCCGACACTATATTTAGGGCTGCATATTTAGGGTCGGGAAAAAGCAATATTGTTTTTATCTATAACCCAGATTCGTTTGAAAAAGGCAAGGCAATTTCAGTTGTTACACTAATCGTATGTTTAGGTTGGTACGCATCGTATCTATTTCTAAGGAGAAAGACTTCTCTAAATTAGCTTTTAAATTTGATTTTTTTTATGTAAAATAGGGCAATGATAAAAAAGGCTGTCTCCATAATTGGCATTGGCAGAGTCGGTCTACCTCTTGCTCTGGTGTTGGCAGAGCATGGTTATATTGCGTATGGTATAGGAAGAAATCAGGATAGAATAGAAAACTTGAAAAAAGGGAAAATGCCTTTTATAGAAGAAGGCAGCGATCTTTTAAAAAAACATGTTAATAAAAGATTCTTTCCCACAACCTCTTACGAACCGATTAAAGAATCAAAAATTATAATACTCACCCTTGGGACTCCAATTGATGAAAACATGAATCCTGTTTTTGATCAAATAAATGAAGCTGTTAATAAAATGGTTTCATATCTTAGAAAGGGACAGATGATAATTTTGCGAAGTACCGTTTCTCCACGTACCACCATTTATGTAAAAGATCGGATAGAAATGTTATCAAAATTTAAAGTCGGTAGGGATATTTATCTTGCCTTTTGTCCTGAAAGGATAGCAGAGGGGAACGCGATAAGAGAAATGAAAACCATCCCACAGATAATTGGAGGTATTAATGAAATATCATCAAAAAAAGCGGAGGATTTTTTTGATAGCTTTAATGTTAAAAGTTTTTTAACTGATTCTACAACTGCGGAGCTAGCTAAGCTTTTTACTAACATGTACCGTTACATCTCATTTGCAATATCTAATGAATTCATGGTGATTGCAGAAAGTTTTAATAGAAATATTCATGAAATTGTTAACCTAGTGAATAATGGCTATAAAAGAGGAGGACTTGCTCTTCCCGGTTTAACAGCCGGACCTTGTCTTTTTAAAGATGGATTTTTTCTCATAAATGAAAATCCTTTTTTAGATCTAATTACTGCTTCTTGGAAAGTAAATGAAAGTCTTCCGCTCTTTTTAATTAAAAAGATCAGAGAAAGAGTAAGCTTAAAAAATAAAAAAGTTCTTATACTAGGATTAGCATTTAAACCGGAAATTGATGATATTAGAGAGTCATTGAGCTTTAAACTTAGAAAAGGACTTCTTAAAGAACATGCCAAGGTAATCCTGCATGATCCATTTGTTAAGGTCTACCCTCAGCAAGAAGTAATAAGCAATTTAGATAAGGCTTTAAAAAACGTTGATGTTCTTTTCATAGCTACACGACATAAGGTTTACCAGCGGAGCAAAAATCAAATTTTAAAAAAATTAAATAAAAGGGTCTATGTTTGTGACATTTGGAATATCTTTGGGATCAATAAATTAATTTTTACAGTTAATCAGGTAAATATTCTTAAAAAAAGTAAAAATAAAAAATGAAAATATTTGTAACGGGATCTTCCGGATTCATTGGTGGATATCTTGTAGAAAATTTACTTAAAGATGGCCATTATGTAGTTGGAATTGATAATTATTCAAAGTATGGCAAAATCGAAAAAAGCTACGATCGCAATAAAAAATATTCCCTTACTGAAGGTGACGTAAAAAATACCAAGTTATTGAAGGAGTTGATAAAAGATTGTGATTACATTGTTGCGGCTGCCGCAAAAATTGGTGGAATCACCTATTTCCATGAATTTGCATATGATTTGCTTGCAGAAAATGAAAGAATAATCGCGTCTACTTTTGACGCAGCAATAGATGCTTTTAAGAAAAACAAGTTAAAAAAAATAATTGTAATTTCCTCAAGTATGATCTTTGAATCAACAGATATTTTTCCAACTCCTGAAACCGCAATCCTAAAATCACCTCCACCAAAATCTACCTATGGATTTCAAAAACTTGCTTGCGAATATTTTGCAAAAGGCGCATTTGAACAATATGGACTACCATATACTATCGTAAGGCCGTTCAATTGTGTAGGAATCGGTGAATCAAAAGCGTTAGCTGGCAAAACTGTTAAAAGTGGGAATGTAAAACTCGCCTTTGGTCATGTAGTTCCTGACTTAGTTCAAAAATCACTAAAAGGTCAGTATCCTCTTCGTATCCTAGGTAACGGAAAACAAATAAGACACTATACTTACGGTGGCGACGTAGCCGAAGGAATCAAAAAGGCAATTTTTTCTCCAAGAGCGAAAAATGAAGATTTTAATATTTCTACAAATGAATCAACGACCGTTTTGAAACTTGTAAAATTAATTTGGGAAAAAACAAATTCAAAAAAACCTTTTAATTTTATTTCGGACAAGCCTTTTAAATATGACGTTCAAAAAAGAATTCCCGATACAACTAAGGCTAAAAATTTGCTGGGTTTTGAAGCAAAAACTAGCCTTGAACAAATGTTAGACGAGGTTATTCCTTGGATCAAAAAACAAATAGCGCTAAAAAAAATTAAGTCTTAAGAATGAAGAATTTGCTCTCCATTGTTATCCCCATCTATTACGAAGAAGGCAACGTTAAGAAATTAATATCCGGAATTGAAAGAAATGTTAAAACAAAAAAAGAAATTTTAATGATCTATGATTTTAATGAGGACCCTACTGTCAACGTAATTAAAGCTTTAAATAAAAAGGCAGTTTGTCTGGTTAAAAACTTTACTGGGAATAAAAGAGGTGTAGTTAACGCTATTAAAAGCGGATTCAAGAAGGCAAAGGGCGAAGCGGTTTTGGTAGTTATGGCCGATTTGGCCGATGATTTAAGAATAGTAGATAAAATGTTTAAAAAAATAAAAGAAGGGGATGACATCGTCTGTGGCTCAAGATATATGACGGGCGGGAAAAAAATTGGAGGACCCTTTCTAAAAACTTTTCTTTCTAAACTTGCTGGAAAATCTTTATATCATTTAGCCAGTATACCAACGCAAGATTCAACCAACGCATTTAAGATGTATAAAAAATCCGTAATTAGAAGTATTCCGATTGAAACGGATGGCGGGTTTGAGTTTTCAATGGAATTAACTATTAAAGCTTTTAAAAAGGGGTATAAAATATCCGAATTACCATCGGTTTGGAAAAATAGAACATCAGGTAAATCAAATTTTAAAATGCTAAAATGGTTTCCAAGATATTTAAAAGTTTATTTGTCCGCTTTTTCAAAGCAAGCTTAATTAAAACGTTTTTTAAGAAGCCACATTATTATTGCTTTCTGGATATGCATTCTGTTTTCGGCTTGATCAAAAATTATTGAATTTTTACTCTCAATTGCGTCCCTTGTAATTTCATATCCAACATGGCAGGGCATGCAATGCATTATTTTGGCTTTGGGGCAATATTTTTTAATCAATTCCAAGGAAAGCTGATAAGGTTTGAAA
>Ga0154761_140_pt2 | contig 34133 bp, 34 predicted proteins | sample Rifle2008BG16ft_FD_105769 | JGI IMG/M metagenome (GOLD analysis project Ga0154761, IMG submission 105769) | Candidatus Levybacteria bacterium RBG_16_35_11 | reverse complement strand
TTCTATTTTGACATTTCCATATTCATCAGCTTGACCATAATACATTGTCTTAATATTACCCTGGACATTTTGAGAATTTAGTGGGTTCCAACCTCCATCTTCTTTATTTACTACTTCAGTAAAATACCAATTTCCTGGAGTAAGTTTATGTGCAACAATTCGCATGCTCATTACACTGGACTCATCCAAGTTAAACTTACCCATCCCAAAGGAATTCTCGTCTCTAGGAAGTACATTCCAACCTGCGTCTTTAGCTACTAGATAGTATATTCCTAGATCTACTTTTTTATCGTAGTCTTTTGGCGCTGCACTTGCTATATTTACTACAAAAAAGAGCATAAATATTGCTAAAAGTGTTGTAATGATTTTTTTCATTTTATTCACCTCCTTTACAAAACTCTTTGCGATTTTGCCAAAAGCCAAAGAGTAATAGAGTTTGTTAAGCCCGCCGCTAAAGTGCTCCTTGAAGCGTGTATAAATAATACTGAAAAGCTTCAAAGTAAACTTAGGCGGGCCAATGTATTCCTAGTATTTCCTTAAAAACAAAAAGCCACTAAAAAGGTGGCTAGTGGGCAGAGAAAATATAATTTTTTATCTGCATTTTTTAGGAATCTTATAATTACACTAATTGCTTAAATTGTCAAGAGGACTCTCAAAATTTAAAAGTTTTTGCAGGATATTATCAATGTAGATTAGATACGCAACCAACCAACTGAAGAACGTCTGATGGTGGGAATGTGCAAATGAACCGCTTCTCTTAGTTTGTGACTTAATCCTGGCCTTTTGTAAATTAGAACGTTTCCTTTCTTAGCTAATCGCGCATCAATCCCGTTTCTTTGATGACATGCCCTAATTGGTTCAAATATTACTATCGAATAATATTCTGTCAATTCTGCTCTTTGACCTCCAAATTCAATACAATTTGTTTCTGAACTACAGAGATTATTACACCCCTTTAGTTTTTCCATTACCTGTTTCTCTTAATATAAGAGGCTAAAATAACAATAGGATATTTTTAAGAAGTTGTCAAATTTAATATCGTTTTTTATATTGAGGAACAAGTATGCTGTTCGGGGAAGGAGGTTCAAGCCTACTTGACAATGGAGTTCCTAAAGTTGCTTCGCGAGGACCATACACGTGATCGTAATGATTAACTACACTTTCAATGTCTAACATAGATTAATTCCTGTTTCTCAAAAATGCGGGAATGTCCCAGCTATCGTCTTCTATTTCCTCATCCACGGTTGGAGGTTCGGGTGGTGGAGGAACGCTTTGTTCTTCTGTTTTATTAACTACTGGTGGAGTAATGAATTCTCTTAAAGTCTGTCTGGTTTGGTCAAAACCGGTTGCAATTACGGTAATTTTCATCTGATCATGCATGGCTTGGTCAATTGTTGCGCCAAATATTATATTTGCGTCTGGATCTGCGGCAGATGAAATAATTTTTGCCGCTTCGTCAACTTCCGACATTGTTAAATCGGGTCCGCCAATTATGTTAAACAGCACTCCCCTTGCCCCCTCCATGGAAATTTCCAAAAGGGGAGAAGCAATTGCTCCACGGGCAGCCGCTTGGGCTCTGTTTTCGCCAACGCCAGTGCCTATTCCCATTAAAGCAGACCCTGCTTGTGCCATTATGGTTCGAACATCCGCAAAATCAACGTTAATAAGTCCCGGCAGTGTAATTAGGTCTGAAATTCCTTGCACTCCTTGCATTAAAACCGAATCCGCAACTCTAAATGCTTCAAGAAGAGACAGTTTTTTATCCACTACATCTAAAATCCGCTGGTTCGGGATAACAATTAGTGTGTCTACTTTGTCTTTTAATTCTTCTATTCCGTCCTCTGCCGTGACCATTCGTCTTGTGCCTTCAAAAGAAAAAGGTTTTGTTACAACTGCGACTGTTAATGCCCCAACTTCTTTTGCAGCATTGGCAATTATCGGACATCCGCCTGTTCCTGTTCCCCCTCCCATCCCCGCAGTTAAAAAAATCATATCCGAACCATCTATTATTTCTTTTATTTTGTCATAAGATTCTTCTGCTGCTTGTTTTCCAATTTCCGGGCTACCACCCGAGCCAAGTCCTTTGGTTAAGCCCTCCCCTATTTGTAGTTTGTTGGGGGACTGGCAAAGAAGCAGTGCCTGAGCATCGGTATTGACTGCAATAAAATCTACGCCTTGAATTTGATTTTGAGAAATCATTGTGTTTAAGGCATTTATTCCTCCTCCCCCTATTCCCATGACGCGGATTTTTGCGAAGCTTGTAGTTTGGGGTCTTATCAGCATAGGCAAATCCTAGCAGATAAAAAATATTTTTGCAATACCTAGGGGAGAAAAGATCTTAGAAAAGAAATAAACTTTGAAAAACTTTTTCCAAGTCTAAAACTTGGCAATTTAGGGATGTTAAAACCAAAAGGAAGAGAGCCTTTTGAATCAAGTGTTGATGCATATTTACAAAGTCCAATTACAGTAGAGAAAGCCGGGTTTTGAACTTCGTCTATTATCCCTTTTATATCTTGCGGTAGAGCAATTCTTATAGGCATTGCCAGCATCCTTTTTGCACAGTCAATAATTCCAACTGTTAATGCCCCTCCACCGGTTATAACAACTCCGGCAGGAGTCTGTCCTCCAAGTCCGCTCTTTTTTATCTCAAGACCAATAAATGTAAATATTTCGTTAAGCCTTGGTCTTATTATTCCATCGACTAAAGTTTTCTGGGAGACCTTGTTAATTTCCTCGGGCAAATTTAAAAATGAAAGATCTATTTCATCCGGATGTCTTTCTTTAGGTTTTTCTTCACCATATTCTATTTTTTCTTTTCCCCTATTAGGATTAGAAAGATAAAGTTTTATTTTTTCGGCTGATTCCAGGGAGATTCTAAGCCCTATTGCCAAATCATTTGTAATGTGCCTTGCTCCAATTGGTATTACAGAAGAATATCCCACAGAACCCTCGGAATAAATTGAAATATCAGTTGTTCCTGCTCCCAGATCTACAAGAACAACACCTAGTTCTTTTTCTGTATCGGATAAAGCGCTTAAAGAACTTGCATACCCGCTAAAAACTATTCCGTCAACATCCACGCCAACTTCTGAAAATGCTTTTTCCAAATTTCTCAAAGCAGTGCTTGAAGCGGAAATTATATGAGTATCTACTTCAAGTCTTACTCCTGTCATTCCAATTGGATCTTTTATCCCCTCGTGTCCATCCACAAAATATGTTCTTGGTAAAACATGGATAATTTCCCGACTTGAAGGAAGAGAAACAGCACGCGCTGCATCAATCACTCGGTCCAAGTCGCTTAAGGTAATTTCTCCCTCAGGATGAGATACGGCAACTACTCCCCTGGAGTTTAATGATTCAATATGAGATCCTCCAATTGACGCTACAATATGGGAGACGCTGTAACCTGCCATTCTTTCTGCGGCCTCAAGTGAGCTATTTATGGAAATAACTGCCTCTTCTATATCAACAATCTGACCTTTTTTAATCCCAGCGGATTTTACCTCTGATATCCCCAACACATTAACAACCCCATCTATCCTTGCTATAACAGTAACTACCTTTGAGGTTCCAATATCTACCGCGACAACAATTCTACCTTCAGCCATTTTAATAGGAAATAATAGGCTTATCAAACCTAAAGTCTAGGATCTTAAACCTTTTCCCTTCTATTGTAAGCCGAGACAGTATAAGTTGTAAAGAGTCTATTTGGTTGCCTATATCTTTTTTTTCGGATAAAAAAACTATTCCATTGTCTTTTATAAAAACTTTATAAGAAAGGTCATTATCTTGTTCAATTTTGGAAAAGGAAATATTTTTATGCATTAAACCATTTTCTATTTTTTCTAGTTGCCCTATGTTTTTTATTGCCAGGGGATTAATAATGACCGTCTTTTGTGAAAAGAAAACAAATAAATAAAGGGAAGACAAAAGCAAACCGAGCATTAAGAGGGTGAATGAAAATTTTTTTATCTCTTTTTTCCTTCTTCTATTGTTTTGTCTTTTCACTTTTTTGCAGTTTGTCTAATTACGTCAATAACTTTTTCCGAAGCCCCTTCTTCTTGAGCGCTCGGGTTTTTATCTCTATATTTATCTAAATTAGAAATCATCTTTTTTACTAGTTCCAGGAATTGCTGAGTTGACTGATTTTCTTCAAAAATTTCTGCTATGCCTAATTTTTTTGCCATTTCGGCATTTTTTTTCTGTTCATTTCGTTGGGAAAAAGGCAAAGGAATAAATATAGCCGGTTTTGCAAGATAAATTATTTCAGAAACCGTGTTTATCCCAGATCTTGCAATTACCAAATTACAATCTCTTAAAACTTCTCCTACTTGGTCAGGGCTAAGAAATTTGAACAACTGGTATCTTTTCTTAAGCTTTTCATTCATTTTATTTTTCATATCAGTCAACCTTTCAAAGTCACGAAAGTTTTTAGCATCACCTGTTTGATGAATTACGTTTGCAAAGTTAAGCATTTTTTCTATTGTTTTTTCAAGCAAAAGATTTATTTTATGAGATCCCAAACTTCCTCCGGTTATATAAATTAGAGGAATTTCATTTTCTTTTAATTTTACCCCTTTTGCCTGGAGAATTTCATCCCTTATTGGATTCCCTGTTAAAACAGTCTTTTGTTTTGAGAAATATTTAAAAGACGAAGCATGTGATATGCAAATTTTGTTCGCAAAGCGGGCTAGCATTTTGTTTGCAAAACCTGCTTCCAAGGTTTGCTCATGAAGGACAATTGGAATTTTTAATAAATACGCAGCAAGAACAACCGGGACAGATAGGTATCCTCCAAAACCAACAACAATATCTGGCCTAAATTTTCTGAGAATTTTATAGCTTTGGAAAAAACCTGATGGAACTTTTGCAAGGGAAGGTATTGTGTATCGGCTAAGCCTTCTCTGAAATCTTCCCGTATTAATCCTAATAAACTTTATTCCTAAAGAATCAAGTGTTCTAAATTCAAAAGATAAAGAGCTATCTCCTTCAAGCGCGTATTTTCTTCCAATATACAAAATATCATCGTCTTTTAATTTCTGTATAAGAGAAAAAGCAGGTGAAAAATGTCCTCCGATTAATACTATTTTCATTTTATGTTTTGTCTTGCAATGTTAACCAAGATTCCCACAGCCGCCAAATTTACAATTAGCGCCGAACCGCCATAAGAGATGAAAGGTAATGGGACGCCAGTTAAGGGAAGTAGTGCTGTTTGGGCGGCAAGATTGACGAAAACCTGAAATCCTAAAAAGGCGGTTATTCCTCCCGAGAGTAGTCTGCCAAAGGTATCTTTTGTATTCATTGCAATATAAAAACCCAAAAAAATTAAGAAAGCAAAAAGAATTATTATAAAAAAAGCACCTAAAAACCCTAGCTCTTCCCCGATTATCGCAAAAATCGAATCAGTGGTGTTTTCCGGAAGATAAGCGTACTTCTGAAGCGAATTACCTACCCCAACGCCTGTTAACCCTCCTGACCCAAGCCCGATTAAAATTTGTTTTACATGGTAGGAGTATGTTTGCGGATTTTGATTTAAATTTAGAAAAGAAGATAACCTTTCCGCTCTATAGGGTGAAATTTTTATTAGGATAAAGCCTAAGAAAAGTAAAACCGGCAACAAAAATACAAAATAAAAAAGACTTGCACCTGACAAAAAATATATAACCAGCCCTTCGGCAAGTATGATAAATGTTGTTCCCATGTCCGGCTGAAGTATTATTAAAAGAAGGATTAAAAAAAGAAGAAGTAAAAAAGCGGGTAATCTTGATCTTTCTTTGCCGGAAAACCACGCGGCTAGATAGATTGCCAAAGCAAGCTTAACAAACTCCGAGGGTTGAATTACGGTAAATCCAAGATTTACCCATCTTTTTGCTCCCAGCAAACTAACGCCTAGCCCCGGAACAAAAACCAAAATCAGAAGAAATAATACTACCAAAAGTATTGGAAGAGCAAAATTATAAAGTTTTTTGTAATTGAAAAATGAAAAGAAAGTAAGTAAACAAAAGCCAATTATAATCCAAAAAGTTTGCTCTTTAAGATAATGGTATTTATCTGAAAAGTCTTTATAGGCAACAAAAGAAGAAGCATCATAAATCATTAAAAGACCAAAAAAAACTAAAAAACAAACTAGCGGAATAAGAAAATAAATTATTTTTTTCATTCTACTTATATTATAAACTAGGTCTATCTAATGAGGGCAATATATAATCCGAGGATTCCAAAGAAAAAGCCGATTAGCCAGGCCCGCATTACGATCTTGGGCTCTTCCCATCCTTTATTTAAAAAATAAAGGTGAATCGGGGCTGCGGGAAGAATCTTTTTATTAAAAAATCTCTTAGAGATTAACTGAATAAGAGATGAACCAACTTCAATCACAAATACCCCGCCAATTACGCCTAAAGCAATTATTTTCCCATTTAAAAGGCCGATTATCGCAAGTGATGCACCAAGCGAGAGCGAACCAACGTCCCCTAACCAAATTCTTGCTTTATAAATATTAAAATAAAGGAAAGCGGCAACCGAGCCGGCCAGAAAAGCAATAAAAATACCAAGTCCTAAATCTACTTGACTTGCGGAAATTGCTAAGAATGAAAGTAAACAAATTAAGAACAATCCCGGAGCAAGCCCATCAAGACCATCAGTAATATTAAAGGCGTTTGCAAATGAAACGATTACAAATGCAGCAAAAGGTATAAATAAAAAGCCAATACTTGTCAAGCCGATGCCACGAATAAACAAAAAGGTGTAACCCAGCTTAAAGTAAAGTACACTTGCAATTATTAAAGCCAATACTATTTGGATTAGAAATTTATGCCTTAGCCTTAGTCCAAAAAAACTATTTTTCCCTCCATTTACCAATTTTTTAAGATCATCGTAAAGGCCAAGTAGTGCAAAGCTAATAAAGGTGAAAAAAATTACAAATACCTGCCATCCCGGAACTTTTACATTAAACATGCCATATGCCCAGATAGTAAGAATAGAAACTATAATAACAATTAATATTCCGCCCCCAAAAGGAGTACCCACTTTCCATGAATTATGCTTATCAAAAAGAGGTGTTTTTTTGTTTAAAAAGTCAAGGGTTTTTTGCTTCTGTCTCCTGAGCTTTACTCTGTAGAGAAAGTCGATAAAGGGAACCAGTAGGATTCCAGTTATAAAAAAAGATAAAATCGTAAATCCTAAAAGTTGTGCCATGAGCTCTAATTATAATACCAAAACCTTTCTTAATTCAATAAGAAGGCTACTTAGAGATATCTGTTTTTGCGGTTATTAAACAAGAATTCTGCCTCTTTAAGCTCCTCATCTGTATTAACTCCCCTCCAGACATACTTTCCCATTCTATGAGATTCAATTTTTGCCTTATTTTCAATCCCAAGTCTAATTAGGCTTGTCAAGTAATATTCGCCTGTTACTTTACTTTTTTCAACCTTTTTTAAGTATTTTTTTAAGAAATTAACTTCAAATAAGTAACACGCCGGATTTATTTCCTTAATTTTCCTCTGTTTTGAGTTAGCATCCTTTTCTTCTATAATCGCGGCAATTTTACCCTCGTTATCCCTAATAATCCTTCCTAACCCAGATGGATCATCTTTTTCTAAGGTTAGAAGGGTTAATTCTGATCCGGACTCAAAATGCCAGGCTATTAACTTTTGGAGTGTTTTTTTGTTGTAGAATGCTGAATCGTCACCATTTAAAACCAAAACATGCTTAATGTGTGCTGGAATTTTCCTTAGAGCAACAGATACTGCGTGCGCTGTTCCTAACCTTTTTTTTTGCTCCGCATAAATGACGTCTTTTCCTAAGAATCTCATTACGGAATCTTTTGCAAAACCGACAACAACTATAATCGTTTCAATTTTAACTGATTTTAAAAGGTGGTATGCATGTAAAATCATAGGCTTATCGGCAAGGTGTAAAACGACCTTATTAATTTTTTTTGAGTTCATCCTTTTTCCCTTTCCTGCCGCCAAAATTATTGCGCCTAATTGCTTTAGGTTATTTCTCATATTATTTCGTAAGAAACAAACTTGTTTTATTCTTTAACCCTTGAAATATCTGCTCCAAGGCTTTTTAGCCTCTGATAAAATTCTCCATAACCTCTATCTAGATGCTCTAAACCAAAAATAATGCTTGTTCCTCTGGCCGCAAGAGCTGCAAGAACCAAAGTCGCTCCGGCTCTTAAATCGGCAACGTTTAAAACGGCGTTATGCAATGAGACCGGACCTGTTACTTTAATAGCATGCATTTTTTTATCATCAAAGATATTAAAGTTATATGTTTCGCTGGGATCAGTAACGGTTGGAGCAAATAATTTTATTTTTGCGCCCATTTTTCTAAGCTCCGGAACGTAATTGAATCTATTTTCATATATTGTCTCATGAATTATTGACTCCCCTTTTGCTTTTGTCATTAAAACCGCCCATGATCCCTGCCAATCTGTCATAAAACCAGGATAAAAAGTTGTTGTGACTTGACTTTTTCTAAGTGGCCCTTTATAGAAAAATCTTATTCCATTTTTCTTTTCCTCAAATCCAGCGCCCACCTCTTTAAGCATATTTAAAAATTCAGATATTCCTACTCTGTTAATATTCTTTATAAAAACGTCTCCCTCTGTTATTATTCCAGCAACTGCAAACGTTACAATTTCGTTTCTATCTGGCATGATTTTAAATCTTGCTCCTTTTAACTTTTTTACGCCAATTATTTCTATTGTCCTTATATCAGTTCTTTTTATTTTAGCTCCCATTCGATTCAATAATCCTATTAATTCGTCAACCTCTGGCTCTGCCGCTGCGTTTTCTAGTATTGTTTTACCCTTAGCCAAAACCGCTGCAAGGATCATTGTCTCTGTTCCTGTGTGGGTATTTTTAGAAAATTTATATCGTGTTGCTAATAATCCTTTTTCCGAAACCTGTGCATGAAAATAACCATCTTTACTGTCGTAAGTAACCCTAACTCCCATTTGATATAAGCCGTGGACTACCCGGTCTATCGGTCTTGCTCCTATACGGCATCCCCCCGGATTTGGAATTATTGCCTTTCCCATCCTTGCCAAAAGAGGAGCAAGGAACATAAAAGAGGTCCTTATTTCTGCTGCTTTATCCAATTGAATTACTACCTTTTTAAATTCTTTCATTTTTATAGAAATTGCATGATCCTTTAAAAGCACCTGTCCTCCTAATTCGCCAATTATTTCAGACATAATAATAAAGTCTGTTATTAAGGGGATATTTTCAATGTAGACTTCTTGGTCAGTAAGACAAGCGGCAACCAATGCTTTTAGAGCCACATTTTTAGAACCGGACACATTAACATCTCCTTTTAGCTTTTTATTGCCTCTAATAATTAATTTTTCTAAATCTGCTTTCATAAATTAATTAATTTTGGCGCAATTTTATAAACATCTCCTGCTCCCATCGTTATTATAATAGTATCATTCCCAAATCGTTTTTTATCGACATATTCTACCACATCCGAAAGTGTAGGTAAAAAGATTGCGTTTGAAGATTCTTTATTAACTGCATCAACCAGATCTTTTGAGCTAAAAGAAGGGCCATCCTCTTCCCGCTGGGAGGCATAAATATCGCATATTATTACTTGATTAATGCCAATAAATGAGGTTGAAAAATGTTTAATTAACTTTCTTGTTCTAGAAGTCATATGTGGCTGGAAAATACAAATTATTTTAAATTTTGGATAAATTTTTTTAAACGAGCCCAAGCTTGCTTTAATCTCGGTGGGATGATGGGCATAATCATCATAGACTTTAAAACCCAACCTACTTTCACCAACATACTCAAACCTTCGTTTGCTTCCGCTAAATTTTAGAAGTCCTTTCTTTATTGCCTCTCTGGATAATCCAATCTCGTTGCAGACAGCTATTGCAGATAACGCATTGAAAGCGTTATGCATTCCCGATACTTGTATAGCAAACTCTCCAAGGTTTTGCCCTTTTGCTTCTATCCAGAAAAAAGCCTGGGTATCTTTTAAGGTAACGTTTTTAATTATGTAATCATTGTTCTTTGAAAAACCAAAAGTTACATAATTACCATTATAATTTTTTAGGATATCCAGTATTTCCCTATCATCGCCATTAGCGACTAGAATTGAATTTTTACTAAGCTTATTAGCAAATTTTAAAAAAGCAATCTTTACCTCCTCTAGTGACTTGTAGAAATCAGGGTGATCAAAATCTAAATTTGTAAAAACGGCAATGTTTGGGTTTTGCCACAAAAATTTTGGAGTTCTATCATTTTTTATTTCGGTGGCATATTCATCGGCTTCCGCGACAAAAAAATCACCTTTGCCAAAATGTCCGGGCAAACCCAATGATGGTAGAAAAGATGTTCCTATTACGTATGAAGGATCAAGGTTATTTTCTTTTAAAACTGTTGCAATCATTCCTGTAGTTGTTGTCTTTCCATGGCTTCCGGCCACCGATATACCTTTAAATTTCCTATTAAAGATTTCCCCTTTCATAAATTCCCCCACTGCCTGCCCTTGACTCCAAACGGGCATTGCATGGGCTCTTGCATCAATTACTTCAGGGTTTGAAAAGCCGCCATGGGCCCCGGTTGTTATCAAAAGATCAATTTTTTTAAGATGGTCCGAAGAAAAACCAACTAAAGGTTCTATTTTTGCTTCTTTTAGAATTTTATCTGTTATAAATTCCTCAGAAACATCGCATCCTGTTACAGAAAAGCCAGCCTGTTTCGCAATTATCGCAAGTGGAGTCATTCCTACCCCTTTTATTCCAATAAAATGTACTTTTTTAATTCTTTTCATGATTCTTAATTGCATTTATTGCAACATTATACTCGCTCCATTGCTCTTCGCCATGACCTAAGTTCATTGATTCTTCATGTCCTTTGCCTGTGGAAAGAACAAGGTCTTCCCTCTCGGCAATTGAAACTGCAAAATTTATTGCCTCTTTCCTGTTATTAATTTTAAAGTAGATATTCATCTTTTTGTCTTTTGAATATTTTTTGTAATCTAAAAGCTTGAATTTATTACTTATTCCTTTCTCAATATCGGAATTTATTTTTTCAATGGGTTCGCTTCTTGGATCTTCCGCAGTTAAAACAATTACATTTGAAAACATGGATGAAATTTTTCCCATTTCAGGCCGTTTTTCCTTATCTCTTTTTCCCGCTGATCCGAAAACATGAATAATTCGGCCTTTTATCATTGGACGCAAGGATTGAAGTAATTGGAAAAAAGAGTTTGGTGTATGAGCAAAGTCAATAATGTATTTAAAGTTGTTTGAATATATTTCCTGAAATCTTCCTAAAGGAAGTTTAAAATCTAAGATTGCTTCTTTAATTTGCTCTGTTGATAAACCCAATAATTTAACCGCACAAACTGCAGCCAGAAAATTATACTCATTGAACTTACCAGGTAGACTCGGTCGTAAATTTACATTTTCGAAATTTACGTCTGAATTATTCTTCAAACCGTAAGTTATAAGCTTATTGAATTTCATTTTCGACAAAATAGGAAATGATTGATCATCGGCGTTAATCACCGCTGCTTTTGACAATTTTAGTAATTTAGCTTTTGCCTTAACATAATTTTCGTAAGTCTTATGATAATCCAAATGTTCCCTGCTAATATTGGTAATAACCCCTACCTTAAAATTTATTCCCCAATTTCTATACTGATCCAAAGCGTGGGAAGTAACTTCCAGGATCAATATATTTCCTTTCTTTTTTTTATTTATCATTTTTATAAATTTCTGAAGATTCCAGGAAGTTGGATTTGTAACATGGAATCCAACGTTGTAACTTTTACCATTTATAATGGCACCTACTGAAGATATCATAGACGCATTAAATCCACACTTATTTAACATATGGTAAATAAGGTTTACGGTTGTTGTTTTTCCATCCGTTCCGGTCACCCCAATTACAGTAAGCCTTTTGGAAGGAAAGCCAAACCTAAGATTGGCAAGTATAGCTACTACTAAGTGATAATAATTTTTTATTTTTTGAATCATTGACCCATCTCTCTTTTTCTATTCCAAAAGGCTCCTCTTCGACATAGTTTATCTTTATCTTCTGGGTTTTTTAAAAGCATTTCAACCACTCTTTCCAAAAAAAGAGTATTTTGCGAACCTTTTACCAAGATTATATCTTGATTTTTTATAGACTTTAAAATAAATTCTGAAGCTTCCTTAAAATTATTAAAATTTTTAAAAGGAAACTGCTTACTTTCCAAAATTGGGGAGGTAAAGTTTTTTAAATTAGGTCCTATTAAAATTGCAAAATCGGAATTTTCCGTTATTTCCAAAGCTACTTTCTCATGAATATTTCTAGTTTGTGTTCCAAGCTCTCTAATATCCCCTAAAATTGCAACTTTTCTTCTATTTTCCGATATTTTCTTAAGAAGGGAAAGGGCATCTTTAAGTGGAGAGAGGGATGAATTGTATGAAGAATCAATTAAGGTTGTGTTTTTAATTCCTTTAAAGATTGTAAATCTGCCGGGAGGAAGTGTGAAGTTTTCCTTTAATATGGAAATTGAGTGTTCAACAGAAACACCACAGGTAAAGCAAACTGCTATTGCCAAAACCAAAGAGTAGGCATAGTGATCGGGTAAGGGATTTTTCAAAGCTAGAGAATATTTCTCGTTGGTAAAAGTAAAATTTACTTTAAATTCAAAAAGATTGCTTTTTATACCTGTTATATAAAAGTTTGCGTCTTTAAATTTCTTAGAAACCGTTATTTTTCTTGCCAAAATTTGATTTTGATTATCACTTATTATTTGGTCATCTAGATTAATTACGGCCGTGCCTTCTTCACTAATTGAGGAAAGAAGTAACATTTCCTCTCTTGTAGTTAAGTCTAAGATCTTTTTTTCTCTATCTTTGTTACCTTTAATTAAGGGATCAAAATTTTCACTATGTTCTAAAGATATATTTGTTAAAACTCCTATTTGAGGAGAAATAATTTTTAATAAATAACTCATGTTCTTTGGTTCAAATGGACTATCTATCCCCATTTCACAAACTAAGAAATCGAGCTTTTCAAAGTCAAATAGAACTCTTGCCTTTGCTATTAAAAGAGCCTTAAACCAATTCAGGGGTTTATAGTTTGTCATTTTTATTTTCAAAATGCTTAAAGGGATTCCACTTTCGCTGTTTTTGCCTTTTGTTTCCAAAGCTTTGTATTTTTCTTTTAGAATTAAAAAGATAAAATTAGCAAGAGATGTTTTTCCGCTACTTCCTCCGACTCCAATTATTTTTGGTTTTATTTTAAAGATTTGTATTTTCGCAGCTTTTTTTAAATACCAAAGAATGAATTTTTTAAATAGTTTATTTTGCTTCCTCATGGCCTCATATTATACTCTAATTCTAACGACTTGGTGAAATTCCATAGTAGAGTAAAAGGTCCTTTGCAATAGAGAAGAAAACTGGTGCAGCGGTTTCCGCACCATAAATCGAAGCCGTTGGTCTATCAAATATAACAAGCATGGCAAATTTTGGGTTTTCCGCCGGAGCAAAACCCACAAATGAAGCTATTGTTTGGTTTGGGTCGTAGTGTCCTAAAATTGGAATTGAGGCAGTTCCGGTTTTGCCTGCTATTCTATAGTCTTTTAATCTGGCATAATTAGCTTCCCCTTTATTTACCGCGTTTACCATTATTTCCGTCATTACTTTGGCTGTTTTTGCGTCAATCGGAGCATCAACTTGTTTTGGGTAAATTTTGCTAACCATACCCTCTGGGTCTTCAACCGCAGAAACGACATGAGGCTCCATCCTTTTCCCTTCGTTTGCAATTGAGGAGATAGACGAAAGAAGCTCAATTGGCGTAATCGATATTCCCTGCCCAAAGCCAATCGTTGCCAGATCCACCTGATACCAATTTTCCTTAGGTTTTAAGGGAGAGGAAATTTCTCCTTGCAAATCTATCCCGGTCAAAGTTCCAATGCCAAATTTCCCCAGATAACTCAATGCTTTATCCAAACCCAGTTTTTGCGCCACAAAAACCATTCCCGTGTTATCCGAATGCATTATTACATCAACCATATTTATGTCGTTATAATATTTATCGTTCCAGGTATGGATTGTATATCCTCCCATTGTTATTGGTCCCGAGCATATATTGCATTTTGTCTCGGGGGTTACGACTTTTGAGTTTAGTGCCGCCGACATAATAAGGGGCTTGAAAGTAGAACCTGGTTCGTATAAATCGGTTATAAAAGGGTTTTTGTAAAGCTTCTCCTCGTATTCAAAGAATTTTTGAGGGTCAAACGTAGGAAATGCGGCAAGGGCAATTATTTCCCCAGTTTTGGGATTCATGACTCCAACCATCCCCGAAGATGCTCCGTATTTTTCAATTCCTTCCTTAAGTTTATTTTCAACCAGAAACTGCACTGATCGGTCTAGAGTTAATATGAGAGAGCTTCCGTTAATTTGTCCTGAAACCTGACTTAAGCTTGCTAAAATAGGTTTTCCGAATGCATCTCGTATTTGGACTGCTTCGCCGTCTTTACCTCTAAGTAAACGATCATAGTAACCCTCCAAACCAAAATAGCCCTTGTCTTCTCCGTTGTCGTCTTTTCCCAAGAAACCTAATAGATGAGCTGCCATGGATGCTTCTGGATACAACCTTGAGTAACCCTGTTCAAAACCAATTCCCCTGATGTTTAATTTTTCTATTTCGTTTTTTTTATCAATGTTTATCTCTTTTGCTATCGGAACCCAGAAAAGGTCTAGCGATAAACTTGAGCTCACCGAGGCGACATCAATTCCGAGAGTTGAAGCTAAGGTCTCACTTGTCTCATTTTTGTTTTTAACCTCTTTTGGATTAACAAAAACAGTATAAGATACTTTATTTGTAACTATAGGGAAGCCATCCTGTGTTTTAATCTCTCCTCTTTTAGCTGGAATTTTAACGATTTGCCCATATTGCATCTCCCCCATATTGGAAAGATCGGAGGCCCTAACAATCTGCCAATAATATAACCGTAGAGTTATTAAGCCAAAAAGTGCAGAAAAAAATATTAGAAGAAGCTTATAGCGCCAATTCATGGTTTGACTGCAATTGGAAGGACACTGGTTATTGAGTAGGCGGTTTTCTTAGGTTGAAAACCTAGTTTATCCGCTTTTTTGGAAATGTTTAGAAAGGACGATAAATTCAAAACTTTCTCGGATAGTAAAAGGTTTTCCGTTTGATACTTAGAAAGTTCCTCACTAACCTTCCCCAAAACAGTCCCAGACGTTGACATGTTGTTTGAAATAATCAGTCGAGTCAACCCTAATGATAGTGCCGTAAAAATTAGAATATATAGTATGATTTTATGATTTTTCATTTTAATTTTTTTCAAATACCCTTAGTTTTGCGCTTTTTGCTCTTTTGTTTTTTATAATTTCTTCCATCTTTGGAAAAATTACTTTTTTTGTAATTATTCGTCCTTTGTTATCTTTCTCAAACTGTGCAAAGGTTCTTTTCACAATCCCATCCTCTAATGAATGGAATGAAATCACTAACAACCTACCCTTAGAACCTAATAATTCCAATGCTTTTGGCAGTGCAATTTTTAAATTCTCAAGCTCGTTATTTACTGCTATTCTTAAAGCCTGAAAAACTTTTTGACTTATTAAAGTTCTTTCAAACAATGAAAGCTTCTTTTTTTTAATTCTTAAAGCTTGCCGAATTAAATCTACAAGTTCATCCGTCGTTTTTATCGCTCTTACTTTACGGGACTTAACAATATAGTCAGAAATGGAGCGAGAACGACGCTCTTGACCCAATTTAGAAAATATTTCATATAAATCTCCCTTTTGTAAAACGTTTACAAGATCCATCGCCCTAATCGAACTAGTTTTGTCCATTCTCATATCTAATGGACCGGATCTTAAAAAACTAAAACCTCTTTTTGCGCAATTTATTTGATGAGATGAAACTCCCAGGTCAAATATAATACCGGAAACGTTTTTAAAATTATTTAAATGTGCAATCTTATCTATGTCTCTAAAATTTCCTCTAGCCAGTGTTAATTTTAAACTTTGAATTTCAAACTTTAAGCTTTCCTTTACAAAATCTAATGCTTCTTGGTCAGTATCAATTCCCAAAACAATTCCACCTTTGTCCAATATCGCTTTCGTGTGTCCTCCTCCCCCAAGTGTTGCATCAATATATCGATTCCCTCTTTTTACTTTTAAAAAATCAATTGACTCTTTTAAAAGAACGGTTGTGTGAAATTGACCAATCATTTATTCTTCTTATCCAATTCTTTATCAACTAATCTTTTGGAAATTGAATCAATGTTTTTTTCAAGGTTCTTCCTATATTCAAGCCATTTTTTCTTATCCCAAAGCTCAACGTATCTTGACAAGCCTAAGAATACTGCCTCATCTTCAATTTGCGCAAATTCTCTAAGATAACCAGGTAATATAAACCTTCCTTTACTGTCAAGTTCGACATTTGTTGCACCTCCGAGTAAAAATCGCTGGGTCTCCCTTGCTTCGGAATGAATAAACGGTCTTCCTTCTGTTCCTTCAAGTAAGGCTTTCCAGTTTTCTTCCGAGACAATAATGAGCGAGTTTTCATAACCTAAGGTAATAATTAACTTATCTCCAAGAACTTCCCTAAATTTTTTAGGTAGTGCGATTCTTGATTTTGCTCCGACTTTTGCTTCATATTGTCCTATTAACATATCCTGCCTCCTTGCCCACTTTTTCCCACTTTATACCACTTTATATTTATTTTGCGGCTTTTTTAGGAGCTTGTCAATAGGAAAAACCATCAAAATATGGTTGTTATAAAAGGAAAAACACTAAATAGAGGGATCAGTCGAGGGTTACTTCGGATTGGTAAATCTTATTGTCTGTCTTGGTAATTTTTACAACCAGTTTAATATCTTTAACATCGGTGTCGTAATGACATACATCCGAGCAGGTTCCCAAAACTATTTCTTGTGAGATTGCTTTTCCCTGCTCTTTAACATCCACATGCCCTATTGCGCCTCTTGGAATCCCGCCTGTTGAGGTATAAGATAACTCATAATCAACTCCTGTAATATCTTTTGTGTTTTTTATTTTCATTATCACCCTATTTCCATTTGGGCTCATTTCAAGCGTTAAACCAAGATCTTTAGCTGCAATGGCTGGCACTACTTCCACTGCTGTTCCGGGCTCCTCAACTGTGGTGGTGGCGGATTTTCGGGTGGAAAGCACATATATGCTGACACCAACCAAAACAAGAACAACTACTACAATTGCTATTATTAAACTTTTCTTGTTTATCATGCCTTTAATTTATTTTAACAAACCCAAGCCTCTTGTCAATTGATTATTTTGCCAATTTCTTCACAATTGTATTTGCTAAATCCTCAACTTTCACTCTTTCCTGCTTCATGCTGTCACGGTCACGAACTGTAACTGTATTATCTTCAAGAGATTGAAAGTCAACGGTTATGCAAAAAGGGGTTCCAATTTCATCTTGGGCAAAGTATCTTTTTCCAATATTTCCCCTATCATCAAAGGCAATTACCTGTTTTGTTTCTTTCCTAAGGTTTTCATAAATCTGTCTTGCCTTTTTAACAAGCTCCTCTTTGTTTGCCAAAAGCGGAAAAACAGCAGCCTTAACTGGCGCAAGTTTCGGAGAAATTTTTAAAAATACTCTTTTTTGACCGTTTACTTCCTCTTCCCTATAGGAATCAAAAAGGATAATTCCAACAAGCCTTGAAAGTCCAAAGGTAGGTTCTATTACGTGAGGAATAAACTCTTCCCCTGTTTCTTGGTCTTTATAGGATAAGTCTTTCCCTGAAAATTTAGTATGGTTTTTAAGGTCGAAATCGGTTCTGTAAGCAAGTCCCCACATTTCCTTAAATCCGAATGGATACTCATATTCAATATCCATTGTCTTTTTGGAGTAGTGAGACCTTTCAAATTCTTCATGTTCACGCCAACGCAGCTTCTTTTCATTAATACCGAGAGATAATGCCCAATCCCACATTTCCTTCTTCCAATAGTCATACGTTTTCTCCCAGTCTTTTTCTTCAATAAAGTATTCAAATTCCATCAGGTCAAATTCTAAAGTTCTATGGATAAATTGACCGGGAGTTATCTCATTTCTGAAAGCCTTACCAGCTTGCGCAATTCCAAATGGAATTTTAGGATGAACTGTGTCTAAAATATTTTTAAAGTTAAGAAAAATTCCTTGGGCTATTTCCCCTCTTAGGTAGACAGTTGATTTTCCTCCTTCTATTATTCCAATTTCTGTTTTAAACAAAAGATTAAACCTTCTAACATCTGTAAGATCCATTTTCCCGCATTTAGGACATTTAATTTTTGCTTTTTTAATAATTTCCGTCAGCTTTTCAACCGGTAGTCCTTCAACTTTTTTATCGGGGAGTTTATCTTCTATTAAATGGTCAGCTCTGGTTCTAAATTTACAGCTTTTGCAATCAATTAAAGCGTCCGCAAATCCTGCTACATGACCCGATGCTTCCCAAACTTTGGGATTTAAAAAGATTGAGGCTTCAATACCAAACATGTCGTCTCTGTCTAAAACAAAATGCTGCCACCATAAATCTCTGATGTTATTTTTTAGTAAAGTTCCGTATGGCCCGAAATCCCAGGTATTTGCAAGTCCTCCATAGATTTCGGATGATGGAAAGATAAAACCCCGTCTTTTACACAAAGCCACAACATTATCGAATAAATCCTTATTCATAGCACAATGATATCAGAAAAAACGCAGTTTAGGAAGAATGAAGCTCCGAGAAATGGATTGTGTTAGAGCCTATTGCTTTCAGTAATCACTTATTCTTTATTGGTTAATCTAATGCCTCTCCCAGTATTTTTTAATTCTTTAATTAATCTCTCAGTTTTAGACATTATTTTTAAGGCTAACGCTCTGTCTATTTGAGGTCCGCAAATTAGAGATAATCTTTGTTTCTTATTAAGCGAATGGTAATGTAAGCGATCAAGAAATTGATAGCCAAGGTAACATCCTTCCACTATTGCGGCAAAAATTATTGGCCCAGTAGGTGGATCTCTCAACAGATCGAAATTAATAGCAAGCGTTATACCAGGGGCAAATGCCATTCGCACTTTGTCCGTTAAGGGAATATCTTTAATTAGGTGTCTCGTTCCCTCTTTTGCAATTCCTCCTTGTAAAGCTTGATTTAAGTATTTAGTCCAATTCGCAGCAGATCTTAGTGACTTATCTTTTCTCTCGGAAATTCTGCAATCTATTTCTCTTAAGTTGACATCTATCGTTGCATTAATCCATGAGTAACTGGCTGGTAACGCATTTCCACTAATATCTTTACTAGAAGAGAATAATGGAGCTTCTGTTTTTAATCCCACCTTTCCTGCTATCCCTGCCCCGTCGGGATTTATTCCTACAAGATTTGGAGTATAAGTTGAAACTTCTCCGTCTGTTGATCCTAGGATTTTTATCGTTTCTATTCCTCCCATTTGACACATTTTGTATATTCCTCTTAAACTAACACCAATTCGATCCTGGTCGATCCACTCTGGTAGATTCAATGAGATTCTTATTCCTTCTATGTTTTCGTCTTGAACCTCTGTTAATGGAAAAAATCCTTTTTCTATTTCTGTCATAGGTAAAAATTTTTAACTTTGTAATTATATCAAAAGGATAATCTCTAATCAACTATAGGACTTTTGAGGCCAAAACTGAAGCCCCTGGAAATGGACGATCTTAGAGTCTGTTACTTTTTAAAAATTTTTCTGCGGTAATAATTTTAATACCTCGAAAAGAACCTAGGTTTAAGACTTCTTTATCCCCCGTAATAATATAGTCACAATTTCCTTCAATCGCAGCTTCTAATACTCTATTATCTTCAGTGTCTTTTAGAACGTTAATTGTTTCTTTAGGTCTAACTATTTTAAAACTTTTCTTAATCTGCTTGCTTAAGCTACTAAAATCTTCAGACATGGCGGGGAATTTTTTGTGAATAACGTCTTCAAGTTCAGCCAAAAGAGTGGGAGAGATAATAACTCTAATTTGATTTTTAAGGGCTGCGTTTAGAAGTTCTCTTGGTTTTCTTCCAAAACCAACAGCTGAAATTAAAATATTGGTATCGAGGATAACTCTAGGAAGACTTACGGCCGTGCCTATACTCATACATTATTTTATCAACTTCTTCTTCGCTTTTAATGCCCATTTTTTTCATTGCCTTTTCTCCAGCTCTAAAAATCTGCTGCCATTCTTCCTTATCCTGTAAATAAATTCTTAATGCCTCGCGAATTAGCTCACTTCTATTGCGATACTCTTTACGGGCAACATTATCAACTTTTTTAACTAAATCTTTGGGTAAAGCAATATTTAAGGTTTGTGTTTGCATATACAAATATTGTATGTAGTTTGTATTGACTTGTCAAATAGGTAAATTTCCGAATTCCGAGGGATAGGCGATGTTAGAACTAATACCACTCACTTGACTTGCTAAGATAAATTTATTAATATTCGCATCATGGCAAATAAAGAAAGAGATACTAGCAATTCTACCGAACATTTATTAACCCAAGAAGAGCAAGTGATTGAGCTATTCAGTCTAGATGGACCCATTAATAGGCAGCATGACTATTTAATAGTCGCTGCTACTTTTGTTGATGTCCCAGATATTGTAGCTATTTATGAAAAAACTGGTGGTATTAGGACGTTATATACATTTGATGCAAGTGGTGATGACTTGACTCAATATTGGGAGCAAAGAACATACTTGCCAAAAGAGGTTTATGCATTTCATTTTTCCAAAACAAGTGATTTTGTCGATAGCGCAAGAGAAGGAGTCCGACTAAAAGCAGCAAGAAATAAAGAAACAGAGGGTCCTTGGCCAAATAATCTGGTTCATATTCGGGAGGAATTAGATGCACTACTAAGAGCTCCCACGGTTAATGCAGCTTAGCAACTTCTTGAGGCTAAAAACGGAGCTCCGAGAGATGAACGATGTTAACCCGTTATGTTAGCTCCCCATTTTTAAGTAATGGGAGACAAAAATTTTCCCATATACTAGCAGCGCTTGAGGATAAAAGAGTTGGGTTTTCGGCTATTAATCTTGGGGTATCTTTTCTGTAAATCCTTACCAGCATTTCGCCTGCAAGTCTAGGAAGATGAACAAAAACTCTAGTGTAAAGAGAAAGCTCGTTTTCTGAAACAGGGAAAGTAAAAGGTTCGCTTGGAAAGGCTTTTTGCCAACCCCAATCATCTTTATATTTTTCACCAAGTAAAAAAGCTTCCCCTATAGGAGCAAAAAATTCATTAACATCAAGAAACATGAACGGTAGTTCGATTCTTTTTGATTGCCTAACAAGCCTGGCACCAAAATCATCTACATATCCATTAAAATCTTTAAAATCTCTTGTTATCACTAGGACATCGCCTTCGATAAAAGTAGAAGCATGAGTTATTTCTTCAGCAAGAACAGAACTCTCAATAGGGTAAGGTTTATCTAAGTTAAACACTAAGCTATGTAATCTAGCTATATATAGCCCGTCAGCATTTGCTGATTTACTCCATAATTCTGGAATAGCAGTTCCGAAGTCACCAAAATCCCGAGAGAATATAACTGAAGGGGCAGGCATATTTTTTGCTCTGGGAAACAATAAACCAAGCCGATTCCAATATTCATTTACCATGTTTTTTAATTGATCAGGGTTATTTAACCTTTCTAACTTAGACATGCAAAGAGGAATTATATCAAAAAGAAGAATAAAATCAACTATAGGATGTTTACCTTGGAGATGGACGACACTAGAACTTTATTCTAGCAAAGTTTGATTTGTTTTGTTTTTAGTTTTCTCTCTAAAATCCTTTCAATTAAAAGTGGTCTATTTATCTTTGCAATTTCATGATCAGAACGATAGTATCCTAAAACTGTTAGAAGATTTATTTCAAAATTATCTAATAAACTCACCCAATCTTTATCCTTCTTAAGGCTCTCTAAGAAATCTTTTAAGAGGTGAAATACCTGAATGTTTTCCTGGTTTTCCGGACACAATCCTTCTATTAATTCGCAGATGTAGTAAAGGGTTGATATCCTATTTAGGTCTTTTTTTAGGAAGGAGTATGTTTCCATACATTCAACCTCGGTTAAAATCGGAAGACTTTTCCCCTGGTAAATTGTAAAAGTAGAATAATTTAAAAGTTCAATATGCCCCGATCTTCTACTTGTTATTTTTCTAACCCCCGGAGCTTTAATCTGGATTTTACCGTTTTTTTTGCTAAAAACGGTAATAATTCTATCTAATTCTCTAAAATTCCGCCGTTTTATTACAAAACCTTCAGTTCTATATGTCCTTATCATTTGGGGAGAGTTAATTTTAATTCTTTGTCTGTATCCAGCTTAAAATTTGCAAGCTTTCGATTTTGAGAGGTTATTATATGTTGGAAGCTATCAATTCCCGGTTGCTTTTGAATAAGAAGGGGCAAAGTAGAGCTTTCAATTTTAAATGGCAATTGGTAGGAAACCATAAATTTAGCAGAGCCTTGTGGTCGAACCTCTAAGAATCCTTCAAAAACAGTCTTTCCCAATTCATCATAATTTATTACCTTAACCTGTGATCCTTGACTGTCTATTAGCTTACTTCCTTTTGGAACATAAACTCTAACCCAATCTCTCAGGGCCGCATTTAAACAAAGTCCTCCCCGCTCTAGGTTGCAGTCTGAGGGAGGGAATGGATTTTTATAGTTAATTGTTACAGTTTTAACTATTGTTCCGTCTGATTTTAGCTGATAGTCCTCTGTCACTTCCTCTGTAACAAACATGTTTGATTTTGCCCCGCCGAAATTTGCCTCATTTATATGTAGATAGTCTCCGTCAAATGGCTTAATTCTTCCTGCTCCATTAAGAGCCTCTATCCCTGTTTGTCCTTGTTTGTCATAAACATAGAAAAGAATATTTTTCTGTCCGGTTTGAACAATCATTTCCTGAAAAAGCCTTCCCCAATAAAGCTTAGGCGAAGATGAAAAAGCTTTATTCATGATTGCATACATTAAATCTCCGATGATTGCTTTTCTATTTGTCCTTGTTCCTTGTACTGGTTTATCTGCGCTAAGCTCCAGTTGATAAACAACATCAGGGCAATTACAGGTTTGGTTATTTTTCGTTGTAAAGGTAGTGCCAGCTGCCTGAATATCTCCTAAAATATTCATTATCGCAACCAATGCTCTAGTGTTTATTGCTACTATTCCGTCAACATCGGGACCGGATGATTTTTTATAAAGCTTATTAAATTCATTCATTGAAACAACAAAATCAGGAGAAAGGTTTGTGTCCCTTAAATTCAAAAGCGGAACTTTAGGAAGATATTCTAAAATCGGTCTCGGAGCTTGTTGCTTACCGCTTATTGTATCATCAAGCGTATAAATGTCATTTGACGTGTCAACATGAATTATGCCATGTTCAACTCTAAAGATAGCATATGCGGTTAAAAATCCTCCGGTTGGCCTAAGCTCTTTATCGTTTTGAAATAAAACTAAATATTTCTTCTCATTTGGTTCGCCAAGAAGCTTAGGTAAAACTTTTATAAGCGGCTTTGCTTCTTTTGCAAAGGTCACTCCATCATCAGTTATTTTTTTGGCCGAAATAATTTGTGCTTTTAATTTATTACCAATTAAAAAAGAGGGATATCTGTCAGGATCTATTTTATCTATTTCATTTTTTGCCATTTCTAAATCATTAACAATATCATCTATTTTCGGGGTAATTTTGCTCATTGTTGTAACTGCTGTTTCAATTCTTTGCTCTGCCGTGCCTCCAACAAAGCTACCTTTCCCTTTAAGCCCTAATACATCTGCATATGGCTCTACAGACGCAACAAAAGTATCGGCTGCATCCAAGCCATGGAAACCGGCTTTTATAAGATGAGTTGCATCGCCATAGTAAGAACCTATAAAAGGAATGTAGCCTAGATAACCCATTGCCCCAAGGGCACTTTCTGTTTTTTTAAGCTCTTCTCGTGTTTTTGTCAACTCTTCCTCCATTAGGGTAATGTTTTGTTTTTTTAATGCATCCAGAGCAAGGTTTGCCTTATCAGAAGTAATTTGAGCTTGCTTATAAACGTTTCTTGAAGGCAGGAAAATACCAAAAGCTGAAAAAAGTAATAAAAAAATTAAGACAAGCAAAACTACCCATGTTTTTTTAGTTTGGAAAAATTTCTTTCCTTTTCTTGTTCTATTGGTTGTAAAACTGTTTTCCGGTCTTTTAGCTACGTCTGATTTTGCAGCACTTATTCGAGTAACGCTGGGTGTAGACAGAGGCCTTGAGGAAGCCGCATTTTCACCAGATAGATCAATCTTTTCAAAACCTTCCATTAAAATATCATACCTGTTATGGCTTATTTCTGTCAAATCCTTAAAGAGCACCTTTGCCGGAAACCATTGCCCAGGGGGTTTTGAGGATTATAAAAAGATCGTAAAGAACTGATCTTTTTCTAACATATTGAGCATCCATTTCTATTCTTTTATCAAAGTTTATTTCAGATCTTCCCGAAACTTGCCAATAACCAGTTGCGCCTGGTTTTACCGAAAGTACAATTTTTACCGAGTCTTGGGTTTTTGGATATTGTTTCTGTTGTTCTCTTAATTCATCTGGATAATATGCCCTTGGTCCAACTAAACTCATTTCCCCCGATAAAATATTTATTAATTGCGGGATCTCATCAAGTGAGTGTTTTCTAATAAAGTGACCCACTTTTGTAATTCTTGGGTCATCTTTTAATTTATAGCTTCCCTTTTTATATTGGGCGTAAAAATCTGAATATTTCGGGTTTTCCCTTAAGATCTCATGAGCATTTTCAATCATTGACCTAAACTTATACATTTTAAAAGGTTTCCCGTTTTTTCCAACCCGCTCCGGTGTATCCGCTAAAACAGGACCTTTTGAATCAAGTTTTATTGAAAGCGCCACAGCTAGAAAGATAGGAGAAAAGATAATTATTAAAATTAGGGAAAAAATAATATCCATTAATCTTTTTATGGCTTCGTAGAAGATGCTTTTTTTAATTGAAATGTAAGGCATAAAATTAAGTAAGGTGTTCGTGTTCTGTGCCACCTAAGCTCTCTACTAATTTTTTTATTTTGGGCACGGAATTCTTTGGACAAACAAGTAAGACGTCTTCTGTGTTTATTACCAAAAGCTCATCAAGGTCAATTCCAACCGTTAGCTGATTGGTAAAATTAAAAACAAGGTTGTCTCGACAGTCTTCAAGCATTACTTTGCCTTTTGTTACGTTCTCATCAATGGCTTCAGAAAGCGCTTCTTTTAAAGCCTCCCAGGCTCCAATATCACTCCAGCCAATATCAATAGACAATACCAAACCATCTTTGGTGTCGATCTTTTCCAAGATTGCATTATCGAATGATACTTTTTCAATAGTTGGATAAACTTTTGAAAGGACTTTTTGATAATCCCCTGTGCCGTATGCTTGATTTATTTTTTCCAAATCCGCAAATAATATTGGGGAAAATTTTTTAAATTGCTCCCAGAGGAATTTTGGAGTTGTAACAAAGTATCCTAAATTCCAGGCATGATATCCATCTTTTAAGAATTTTTCAGCCGTAGAAAGATGAGGCCTATATTCAAAACCGACAAAAGGATGCACTTCAATATCATTAATTGTTTCTATTTTCTTCCCAAACTCGATATAGCCAAGGTTTTGGCTGGCAAAACGAGGCTTTTGTCCTACAAATACTATTTTATTAAGGTCCTTCTTAACTATTCCTTCTGCTACTCTAAGGGCTTTTCTAAAAACATCCTCTTTTTTTACTAAATGGTCAGATCCCCATAAAAGAGCGATTGGTTCGTTGGGATTAATTTTTTGAAAAATAGCCGTCACAAGACCAACTGCGGGACCAATGTCCCGCATTTCTGGCTCAATAATAATATTTTCCTTAGGTAACTTTTCAAGCTGTCTTGCTACAATCTGTTCATATTCCTTACCTGTGGAAATATATATATCCTCCCATTTAAATTCGGGGAAAAGTTTTTGGACGCAAATTTGCAGCATTGATTTATCGCCAATTATTTTTTCGAATTGTTTAGGGGTATTTTTCCTAGATAATGGCCAGAGTCTCGTTCCAACTCCGCCCGCAAAAAAGACAACTTTCATAAGATACTAAAGTTTTTTATTTTGTAAAAAACAAACTTGTTTATTTAAGTAATTTTTAAGTTCTTTTTGAAAATTCTCAAAAGAGAACCTTTTACTACTTTTATAACAGGCTAGACTATTATATCTATAAACATTGAAGCTTTTCAACACAGCCATAAGTGAATTTGGTTCTTGTCTGTTAAAAAATTCACCGGTTATACCTTTTTTAACTATTTCTTTTGCTCCTCCGGCATAATAGGCAATAACAGGCTTACCAAATGCCAGCGCCTCTACCATAACCAGTCCAAAATCCTCAACTCCGGGGAAAATTAAAGCTTTACTGTTTTTATAAACATCCCAAAGTCTTTTTTCAGATATCTCACCTAAAAATTCAATTGTTGGACCGGCTTTTGATCTTAATTTTCTAAATTCATGACCTGTCCCAATAATTTTTAATGGCAATTTAAGACTATTACAAGCTTCAATTGCAATATCTACCCTTTTGTATGGGGTCAATCTTGACACAACTAAAAAATATTTTCCTTTATTTTCTTTCTCCAATTTAGCAGCAGGGATGGCAACCGGAGGATAAATTACGGACGAGTTAAATCCATAATAATTTTTAATTCTTTTTCTTACCTCATTTGAAATTGCAATATACCTACTGGGACGTGCAGACGCAGGAATTTCCCATTTTTTTAAATATGAAACTGCCGGTTTTGCAAAATATCGCAAATATTTATTCTTAAAATAAATCTCATAGCCGCTCCAAAGATACCTTGTGGGAGTTAAGCAATAGCAAATATGGGTTGTTTTGGGTTTAGTGATAATGCCTTTTGCCGCTTCTGATGTAACCGAAATTACTAAATCGTAATTATCAAAGGAAAAACTCTCAAATGCCATGGGCATTAAAGCTCCTAGGAGTTCGTGGGAAGTAGAAGCTCTGGGAATTTTTTGCAGAAAAGATGTTTGGACATTAAAAGCTCTTGCCCATTTTGCTTTTTTGGGGTTATATACGGATGTGAATAGGGGGGCGTCTGGGAAAATTTTATGAAGGGCAAGTAAAACTCTTTCGGCACCTCCCCATTTATTTACTCGGTCATATACCAATGCTACCTTCATTTCGAAATTCTTGCCGAAGTATAAATCTTTAGGGTTTCTTTGGCCATTTTTTCCCAAGAGAATTGTTTTGAGTATTCATATGCTTTTTTTACTTTCATGGCAATTTGCTTGCCATTTTTCTTATCAAGTGAATATTTCATTGCACGATATATGTCCATTGGGTCATTTTGGTTAAAATACAAAAGATTGTCTTTATATACTTCGTTAAATGTCGGAATATTGGATGCTAAAACTAAACATTTAGCAGAGATTGCCTCAAGGGCAGGGAGACCAAACCCCTCCATCAAAGAAGGCACTACCAAAGCCACAGCATTGGTATATAAAGAAGAGAGTTCATTGTCTGAAACTGCCCCTTTAAAAACAATTGAATCTTTTGGCGCAAAAGTTGATTTAAGATTACGGTAGAAATAATCTTCCCTTCCTACAAAGATTAGTTTTATATCTTTTTTTTCTTTTTCCAGCAAATTAAATGCTTTTATTAAATTTATTGGATTCTTGTGTGGATAGGCGTTTCCAACATATAGGAAATAGTTACCTTTAATCTTTTTTTTGCTATAAATTCTGTCGTCTGCCCCTTCGTAGGTTACAAATATTTTCTTTGGGTTAATTTTTAAATGTTTAATAATTTCCTTTTTGGTTGTATTTGAAACCGTAATTACTGAATTTGCTTTTTTAGCAGCACGGCTAATAACAAGCTGATAAGCTTTTAGTTTAAACTTATACACAACCGGATTTAGAGTAGATGCCTCTCCGGTTGGGAAGTGGCTTATTATTAAATCGTGAATTGTAACAACAAAAGGGGCTCTATATGAGATTGGAACGGAAAAATACGGAAAGTGGACAAGGTCAAGTTTTTCCTTATTTATTACTTTAGGATATGCTGATTGTTCTTCCACTGAATGCCATCTAAAATTGGCGTCTACAACTTTCCAGTTTTTACTTATTAAACCCTCTATTTCCTCTCTATCTTTAGGAAGCACAAAAATAGCATAACTGTTTTTTTTGTCAATTTTTGCTAAGTTTTTAACCAGGTTTCTTGTGTATCTTCCGACTCCTGACTCATCCCAAAGCCTTGCATCAATGCCTATTTTCATAACAGAATTATACCCAATAAGAACCGAGTAAACAAGATAACTTTAGTTTTAGTACTTGATTTTTAGTAAACGGCGTGTAAAATAGAAGTAATCATATGGCAGGGAAAGAACAAGTTGAAAATAATCCATCAACACTCCTATACATGACCCTCGAAAGACCAAATTTTGGACCCACTCAGGTAAAAGATCCAAAAGAGCTCGAGCTGGGAAAAAGATACCTGCTTCACACTGCTGGAAATTGTCTGGAAATGGGACACCATCATCCGCTCGGACAAGATTACAATCCGCCTCTTGAAATTCAGATAATCAAAGTTAATTTAGAAAAAAACGAATACTCCCTACCAAGCGGAGATCTTGATATAGATGGGCAATGCATAAAATTTTCTTTTTATTCGACTGTAATTGTGGGAGGAGCGCCCATCAGGGTCCACAGTGAAACCGAACTTCCTCTAGTAAGGGCAGGACTTGGCCCTGATTTTTATGGAAGTTGGCATAAATACAACTGGTTAGAAGATCCAGGGAAAAAAGATCAAACAAAAAGAACAATAAAATTAGGGAAGTTAAATCCCCGGTTCGCTGAGATACTCCGCCGTGCTTAACTTGTTTTTTCTTTTAAAGAGATTCCAAGCATTACAAGCTTTGTTAAAAATTTTGGGTATTTATCCTCGTAATTTTTCTTATAAAAAATCTTCATTGCGTCAAACCTTGCTTTTGTTGCTCTTTTTTTGACTTCTTTATCCGCTGTTGTAATTTCTTTTGATACTTTTTTTAACCCTCCTGAAACTCCTTTATAGTGAAGAATTCTAACCTCTGGTATATACATAATTTTCCAGCCTTTTTTAATTAACTCATAACAAAAGTTAAGATCTTCCCCATAGAAGAAATAATCCTCATCCCACCAGCCAGCTTCATCTCCCGCCTCACGTCGAACAATCATAAATGCACCAGCTAAAGCATCTATCTCATGTGTTTTTGTTAGATCTTTCCATCCTTGGCTGTAACCTGAGAATAACTTGGTGTGAGGAAGTAGTTTTGAAATTCCCAAGAAATGGCAGAAAGAATTCCAGGGAGTCGGAAAACCACGATGCGTTGCATCGTCTATTTCTCCGTTTGGCATAATAAGTTCACAGGTCGCAGCTCCCACATTTTTATTTTCATCCATGTATTTCACCATGTAATCTAAGGTTTTTGGGTAAACTACTGTATCGGGATTCAAAAAGAGGATATATCTTCCCTTTGCTTTTTTCATTGCCTTATTATTGGCTTTTGAAAAACCTAAGTTTTTATTGTTTTCTACAAAATAGACTTTTTTTGATTTATCTTCTCTAATATAGTCTTTGATTATCTTAATTGAATCATCGGAGGAATCATTATCAATAATAAAAACCTCATATGAACTATCCTTAATGGTTTCTTTTATTGAATCAAGGCATTTGGTAATTAAGTCGCGGGTATTATATGAAACAATAACTATCGATAAATCAATCATTTTAAAGCTTCCCTATATACATATTCTAATTCTTTGCTGATTTTTTTCCAATCAAATTTTTGCTCAATTAATTTTCTGGCATTTTTAATTAAATTTAATCTAAATTCCAAGTCTTTGGATAATTTTAGCACAGAATCTACCAGATCTCCTGATGTCTCTGCAATAACTAGTTGGTTTTGGTTGGTCCCAACAATTCCCTCTGCTCCCAAACTTGTGGTAACAACACAAGTCCCCGACGCCATAGCTTCCAGAATTTTAAAGCTGGTTCCACCTCCGACATAAATTGGCGCAAGTAAAATATCTGCTTTTTTATAAATTTCCTCTGTTTTATCCGGAGCATTTTCGTCAAAAACGACATTTTCCAATTTTTTATTTTTTATATTTTCTGGAATATTTTTTCCGACAACCCAAAGTTTTAGATCTTTGTTTTTCTCATGAATTTTAGGCCATATTTCATTTAAGATATTATTTATCGCATTTATATTTTGAATCCACCTAAATTCACCAATAAACAAAACCCACTGGGGGTTTTTTGTTTGGTATTTTATATTTGATATTTTGTATTTTTCAGTATCAACGCCGTTTCTAACCACAACTATATCTTTACTCCCCATTAGTTTTTTCTCCTCCTCAGATACTGCCACAAGTTTTGTGGCTTTATTCCAACATTCTTCTTCCTGCCGTTTTATTTTATGGACATCCAAAGATAAAAAGGGCTTAAGTATTTTTGGTGCTTGATCTACAAAACGCTTGTAAACTAAATATTCAATATTATGTTCAACTAAAACAATGGGAAGACTAGTGTTGGGAAGATTTTGCAGGACGTAGAAAGTCTCTACATGAATTAAGTCGTATTTATTTTCATTCAATTCTTCCTCAATTTTTTTCCTCATCAAAGGCAGAGTGTGTCCTGTAACAAGAAATGAGTTTTTTGAAAAAACAGATTTTAAAATGTTTGAAACACTCCATTGTTTTTTGCGATTAACTGTAATTACTTTTTTACAGATTTTTTCAAGTTCTTTTACATCATTTTCTGTCTGATAATCTCTTTTTTCGCAAATTAAAGTAATTTGGTTTTCTTTTGAAATCTCTTTTAGTAAATTAAAAAGCCTTACTGCCCCACCGGAAAAAAGGGGATAAGGAAGATAAGAGGAAACAATAAGTATTTTCATTATTTTTTAAGAAGGTCAAAAATAACAAAATCTTTATTTAAAGTAACTATTTTGTATTCTTTACCAAGATTAATATCTGCCTGTGTCGGATTAACTAAAATTAAGTATTGGGCGCCCATATTTATCATTTCGGGAAGTGGTTTTTCCATGCTTGCCCAGCCTTTTCTTTTTGTCTGGTATAAAAAGGAGGTATCTCCGTTGTAGCTTGCAATTACTTTTGCATCTTTGGGAAGCATTTTGTCAACCGCCTCCCCTGCTTTAACTATTGAACCGTTTACAATATTAAAATAGTCTCTAACAAAATACCAGCTAAAAGACAGGCAAAATAATGTAATAACTGTAAACATAATCCATGTGATAATTTTTGAAACTCCCTTATAGGAAAGTAAAAAAGACCCACCTAGGCCCAAATAAATCGCAATTGTCGGAACAATTAAGATTTGGTAATAGTCATGCTGAACGTTCCCTCTGGCAATAACAAAAAGATAAATTAGAGACGAGAGAAAAAAAGAAATAAAAAACAGAAATTCTTTTTTTTGTAGTTTTTTTAAAAAGCCAAGTGCAAAGAGCGAAAGCCCCCAGAATCCAAGCATTAATCTTCCAATTCGATCTGCAAAAAGCCAGTAGAAAAAAGCACCACTAAACCTTATGTTTCCCCCGTTAAAAAGCCAATCGCTTGCCGGAATCCCTTGGGGATAATTACTCATAAAGTTACGCCAAAGAATTAGGGGAAGAACAGATATTATTAGATAAAGCCATAAATACCACTTTTTAAACGCTGTGAATTTAAATCTTGAAAAAGCCAAATAAACAATAGGAAGGGCAAAGAATATTGCATAAGGCTTAAGCAAAAAGGCAGAGGTTGTGAAGATTAGCGAAAGGATGAAGAAAAGAATAGGTTTGAAATTTGATTTTTTTTCAACTGCCAGGTCGAAAAATAAAATTCCCATAAGGCTTGAGGTCACCATTAATTGATCTGGAAGAATTGTTCGTCCATAGTAAACGCTAAAGGGTAAAAAGGCAAAGAAAAATGATGCAATAATTGCAGAAAGAGTGCTTGAATGTCTTTTAACTATTAAAAATAACAATAAAATCGTTAGGACCGAAGCAAAAATACTTACTATCCTCCCCCACTGTTCAAGCGTTAAATTGTTAAATGCTACAAATAAACCTGCTTGAAAGGCATTGTAGATTGGAAACTCAACAAATCTATACCCTTCCGGATTATCCAAACCGGATGCAACATTGGACAAATCGTCAAAACGAGGATGTAAAAGATCAAACCCTAAATTAACAAAGTTTCTGGAAACCGCCGATGTATCTGCCTGTCGCCAGGAATGCCAGTCAGCAACAGGGCCATTAGATCTATAGAGACGGAAAATTATACCCCCTATAATAATTAAAAAAAGTAGTAAAATTTGTAATTTTTTCATCTTTTAGGTGTTGGTGTTGGTTTTTCCCTAACAACCTCTATTACGTCCCCTTGCTTATCAAATTCAAACACTCTTGCGGTAGTAGATCCCTCCGCATAGTCAAGCGCAAGATTAAGATCGTTTGTAGTTCTGACTGTTAAATTTTCTGTTTGAAAGGTAAACCATAAAGCATCTGGTAATCCTACGGGGAAAACCCAAGCATCCCCCGTTCTAATCGGAGGATTCACAAAATAAAATACGGGGTTATAAGTTGCTTTTTTGGGTTTTGCAATTACTTCGTTAAAGCCAGACAAAAGTCTATTTGAAATAAGTCCTGCCATTTTCCAATCATTATTAATTTTAACAAGTTCCTTTATATTAAACCATGAAAAAAGTAAAACTATGATAACAATAATTACCAAAGAAATCTTAGTCTTAAATCGGTTATAAAAGGACATCAGAATATATGCAGTTAATAAAACTAGGCCAAAAGTTGCAAAATAACCATATCTTAAAGATATATTACCAAGGCCCAAAAATGGAATAAGACCGATAATAAAAAAGAGAATTGATGATAAAACAATCTTTCTACCATCTTTTATTATTGTGTAAGCAACAAACTTGTTTATTTTTCTATAAACGAATCTATAAAGGATAAAAATAGCAAACAGAGTAACTATTCCAAAAACTATTGCAAGTGGGATATCGCTTCTTAAAGAAATTCTTAGGTTTTCATAGACTTGCAAAAACCCTGTTCCAAAAAAGCTTATTCCAAGGTAACCGAATATGTTCCCAAGAGCGTTAAATGGAAGTTTAATAAGGTTATAACTATAATCACCAGAAAACCAGTGACTTTGCGCAATATATCTTACAAGTAGGTATGAGGGGATTAACAAAAGATATAAAATATATTCCCATCTAAACTTTCTCTTTTCCGAAAATAAAAGGTCATAAAAAATTAAAAGAATTGGCGAAACTACTCCAAGTTCATGAAATAAAACTGAAAGAGAAGCTGAAATAAAGGCAAGAATCTTATACAAAAGACTAAATTTGTCTTTACTTTTGTAAGTATAGAGAAATAAAGAAAGAAGAATAAACATAGCAGAAATTAAATGTCCAACTGCAGCAGTCCAAAAAACCGTTTCAGAATGAATACTTAAGATTCCAAAAAGTAAAGCGGCAATTGCGGCAAAAAACTTCTTTTTTAAAATTTTTAAACTTAAAAGAAAAACCAAAATTATATTTATTCCATGTATAAGGGCAGACATTACATGGTAGGCAAGAGGATTTAACCAGAAAAATCCATACATTAGGTAAAAATACATCTTTGTTCCAGGGCGATAGAAAAAGCCATCGGAGCTTGTAAGGTAGTTTAAAAAAGTTTCCTTCATTGGTTCGCATTGAGCAATTCCTCCAGGAACAATAATTTTTTTGCAGTTTGCTGCCCATTTAAGCCAGACAAAGTCATCCCCTACGAAAAAGTTGCTAAATGAAATTGAATAGATTCCAAAAACAACCGCAACAATATAGATAACTAAAGCAGCTTTTGAAATAAGCACATTTTTAATTTCTTCTAAGTAATTAATTTTCTCTGTTTGGTATAACTTTAAAGCACCTAAAGTTACTCCAGCAACAAGCCAAAGAGAAAAAGCAACTTTGGATGCTTCAAAAACATCAATTAAAACAGCATTAATCCCAAGTCCTATTATCCCTGCCGAAAATCCCAAAACTAAACTTTTAACAAGGGGTGAATCAACTTTTCTTAGGGCTTTTTTTATG
>Ga0154761_140_pt1 | contig 38506 bp, 40 predicted proteins | sample Rifle2008BG16ft_FD_105769 | JGI IMG/M metagenome (GOLD analysis project Ga0154761, IMG submission 105769) | Candidatus Levybacteria bacterium RBG_16_35_11 | reverse complement strand
AGGCTCTTAAGTAATCATTGTCAGTTGCCAAACTTATTGAGGAATAACCGCTTCCCAAAAAAATATTCCTTGAAAATGCCTGAACTGCCCTTGGCCATTCTCCTTGAAAACGAGTAGTGAAAGAGACATCATAAGCAAGGGCTTTTTTAATTACGAAGTCCCCTTCCATGGTCGTAATCTCAGAAAGTTCTTTTCCGGCTTTAATCTTTGTTCTAATATAGGTAACCTTGCCAGTAGATTGCTTGGATGCTCCGGATGGTAAATTAATAAATCCAGTTCCTTGGGGTAAGCTCTCTCCGGTTGACTGTTTTTCTTGTATTACAACGTTATTGCCTAAATTTGTGGCAATTCCAACCGGTTTTCCAGTTCTTGCATCAACTACTAAATCAACTTGGGAAATTGTACTTGCAAAACGGCTTGATATTCCGTTAAAGGAATTCATAATAAGAATGCTTGCAATAAGAACAGGGATTATCCAAAGTTTTTTCTTATGGAAAATAAGAAGAACCGAAACAACAATTAAATAGACAAGAAAGGAAATTCTAGACGCAGTCATTAAAAGTAAGATAAGGCCAAATAAAGAAGTTAGCAAAAGTAGAATTTTAAAATAAAGCTTTTTAAAGCCAAAAAACATGCTTCCTAGAATTGGAATCACTAAGATTAAATAGGCTGCAAGATCGTAATGGCCTGCAAATGTGGAGGGGATTCGGGCAAGGGCAGAAAGTCTAAGAGGAATGCCTTTTGCAAATTCCTCATTCATGGTTAGAAATGCTGGAAAGCCTAAAAGCCTTTGTCCCCAACCGTAGAGAAAGATTAGAAACATTGTTATTCCTAATGCGGCAATTGTTATTTTTATTTTTCTTTTTGAATCGATTGCAAAATAAGCAAGAAAAAATACTGAAATATATTCAATTCTTCTTAAGAAATTAAGAATAGCAACGTTTGGAAAAACATTTGCTAAATTTGGGAAAATAAACAAAAGTGCATTTAAGGTTGAGACAAAACCAATAAACCAAAAGATAAGAATTGGAAATGTTAATGGAGTCTTAAAATTAACTTTTTTCCGGATTAAAAAGATAAACCAAATAATTAAAGATAGAGCAACAAAAATATCCTCAAATCTTATATAAACCCAGGTGTGCGACACGCTAATTAAGGGGATTTTTGGGTAAAGAGGAATAAAAACAATTAAAAAAATAGTTAATACAAATAAAATATTACTCCAAATCTTTTTTAGAAATCTCATATTTTAATCGCTTCTTTATATGTATTTATAAGCCCTCTATTATAGCTTATTATGCCCAAAATTAGTGCAAAAATAGCTTTTTTCTTTAAAAGGATATTTGCAATAACATATTGCCATTTTGGTTTATGAGTTTTATAAAAATACTTTATTCCTTTATATATATTCAGTATAGCAAAGGGCTTATTACTACTTCCTCTCTCTTTATGGACAATTTTTATGTTCGGGTAAAAAAACACATCAAAATTCTCTTTTTGGACCCTAAAACAAAGCTCCATGTCCTCTAAATACATGAAAAGGTTTTTGTCAAATCCATTAAGTTTTTCAAATAAATCACGTCTTATCATAAGCGATGCTCCACTCACCCAATCAACTTTTTTAATTTTAGAAGGGCTGGATCTTAGAAATCCCACTCTTTCAAGACCAACAAGCATTAAGAAAAGGTTAAAAAGATTGTAGAATTTGACTGCCGACCTTTGATCTGAGCCATCTATGTTTAAAAGTCTTGCGCCCAACACCCCAATTTTCTCATTTTTGTCTAAAAAATCTACCATATCTATTAATCCTCTATCTAGAACTTCAGTATCTGAATTTAAAAATAAAAGATATTTTCCCTTTGCTTTTTTGGCAGCTTCATTATTTCCTCCTCCAAAACCCAGGTTCCGACTGCTTTCTATAAAAACTATGCCCTTTTTATTTTTTAATAGATTAAGTAGCTCTTTTCCAGAACCATCGGTTGAAGCATTATCTATTAAAACAATTTCAAATCCCCCATCTTCAAGCTCTGTTTTATATTGCTTATAAAGAGAATCTATACAGTTTAAAGTAAGCTCTTTAGTATTGTAATTAATGATTACTATTGAAAGTTTCATACGTTAAATTTTTTACAGACGTTTGACAAATTCACTCATATGTGCTTTATTTTTATTAATCATGAGGAGGAACACGAACAATAGACTGCGTGTCTATTGGCAACGCCCTCCATTTTTATTATCTTTGATTTTTCTTCTTAATACATTCCCTGGGTATTGCATTTTCACTCAACTTATGGTATTATTTTACTGTTAAGACCAAGTAGGATGTCGACCAGTCGTAACCAGTCGGCTCTTAAATATCCATAAAGTACTTGGTCTTTCATCTTTTTATTTCTCATATAATAGAATTAGGCTCAATATTTCTTCTTTACTGGCAATATAATTAGCACGGTTAATCTTGTATGCTCTAGAAGCAACTCCATGGGCATTGCTACCTTTTCCGATAAAATCAAATCTTAACTCATCAAAATTTAGCTTTATCCTCCCTCGTTTTTGAACTAACTGTGTCAGATAACTTTTAATTAATGCTTCCTGACCTGGGTATTCTTTATCAATTACAATTATAGCTCTTCCAATCTTAGACTTTTCTAAAAGAAGATATAAGAGAGCAGAGAAAACTTGAAAGATATAAATTTTTGATTTTCCAGCCTGTCTGTAAATTTTTTGTAGATATCTCTTATCTTTTGCTAGAAGTTTAATTGAACCATTTTTAGTATTAGAAAAAGCAATAATAGTTACTTTGTTCGTTTGTTCTATTTTTCCAGACTGATCTACTTGATAGCTTTTATATTTAATTTTAATCTTTTTTAGATTCAACTTCTTTTTATTCCTCATTTAATTTAATCTTATCAAAAAATAGAAATGATGTCTTAAAAAGGAATATTATAAAGGCGTTTCCAAATACTTCCAGATATTGCCAAATATTACCAGATAATTCGTATTTTTTTCAAAAGAAGCTATCTGAACCAGGCGGCACGTCCTAGTTTGTAGTTGAATTCCTTAAGGTTTCTTTCTCTTATTGGCATTGCGGGAACTCCTCCAACAACCTGCCCCTCTAAAACATCTTTTCTTACAACTGCTCCTGCAGCAACTACTGCTCCTTTTTTAATTGTCACTCCTGGTAAAATTATTGACCTTGGGCCAATAAAAACATAATCTTCTATAATTACTTTGCCTGTAACAGCCTTAAAATCAGGGTCATCTATATCATGTTGGGCATTGTAAATCATCACTCCTGTTGCCATAGATACATGGTCCCCAATTATTAGATCATCTCTGCCATCTAAAACTACAAATTCGCCGATTTTACTATCCTTGCCTATTTTAATCCCCGATGGCTTATAAAAGCGGGCATGCATATGAATAGTTGATCCTCTGCCTATTTTCATCCCTGAAAGTCTATAGAAAAATCTCCGACAGCAATGAAAGGGAATGTGTCCAGCACAATGAAGTAAGGCTACGCCAAACTCTAAGATAATTGCATTTATCCTTCTTTTTACCCTCATAGGAGTTAATTTGCTTTTATCCATAGTTATTTTTTTGCAACTTCTTCTAAAACATTAAGTGTTTCTTTTGCAGTTTTTTCCCAGGAGAACTTTTTTACCTGTTCATAGCCTTTTTTAATAAGATCCTCTCTTAAATTAGAATCATTTATCATCTTTTCTAGTTTTTGGGCGATATCATCTACATCTTCAGGGTTTACATACAATGCAGCCTCTCCTGCGGCCTCAGGAAGGCTTGAAATACTGCTTGTAATAACCGGACAGCCATATTGCATAGCCTCTAAAATTGGAAGACCAAATCCCTCATAAAGAGAAGGGAGAATAAAACAAAGAGCATTTTTATATAAAGAGGGTAGGTCTTCGTTGGTTACGGAGTCTAAAAACCTTACCTTATCAGAAATCCCATACTCTTTTGGAGCGTTTAGGATCTCCTCATACATCCAGCCTTTTTTACCCACAATAACAAGTTCTAAATCGGTCTTAAGTCTTGAGAAAGCTTCAATGAGCCTTTTTATATTCTTTCGAGGCTGAAGTGTCCCTACAAACAAAATATAGTCCCCTTTTATCCCAAACTTTTCAACTAGGTCTTCTTTCATGCTAGTTTTTAATATTTCCCTTATCCCAGGATACGTAACAGCTACCTTCTCCGGCTTTAATTTATACTCATTAATTATATCATTTTTAGATGACTTACTTATGGTTAGGACCTTATCTGCCCGCTTTATAGAATACCTCCCCCAAAGCTTTAGTTTGTATAAGTCTTTTTTCTTAAAAAGCTCGGGGAAATAAAGGTAGGAAACATCAAGAATAGAAATTACGCAAGGCATTGGAACACGCAGGGGAAGATAGTGGGTGGGAGAAAAAAATACATCTAGTACTTTTTTGTCAGAAGAGAGTTTTTTTGATAAATCAGTCAATGTCCAAGGTCCAAACTTCTTAGAAACTTTGATATATAGCCAATTCTTATTCTCTTTGGGCAATCCAAGCTTTTCTGGGCTTGAATCTATTGGGGGAATATAAATTCGATAAACGTTTGTCTTATCTATTTTATTTAAGTTTAAAAGTAGCTGAAATACATATTCAGAGCTACCAACTCTAATAGGTAGACCTGTTTCTTTATCAAACCCAAACCTAGGCACAACTGCCTCATATCCATTAATACCAATAGTCATAAAACTTCCCCCTTGCAACTATCATTGACAAATTCGATCTCATATGTTATATTTTTATTAATCATGAGGGAGAATACGACCAATAGACTGCGTGTCTATTAGCGACGCCTCCCGTTTTTATTTTTCTTGACTTTTTTATTTTTTCGTGATAAGATATGTTTATTAAAAGATCGGGATGGCTTCCGACCTCCAGGTAACCAGTCCTGAGTTAAGTTGCCCTCGGTTCTGTTAATACCAGAATACCCGGTCTTTTTTGCTGGCCAAAGAATACTGCTTATATCTTCTAATTTAACAACCACATTGGGTTTAACTTTTTTATTAGCTACTTTTGCCGCCAGAAGGTGTGCACGGGAAGATTTTCCAACGAGTGAAAAGTTTAAAACTGGTTTCATGTTAAAGACTTTTATAAATTCTAAAATTCTGGCTTTAATTAAATCTTCATTCTTATATTCCCTATCAATGACCACCTTTTTATTAGGTTTTGTGTTAATTAATACTATCGTGATTAAGGCACAAAAAGTATCATATATAAACATCCTTGGTCTTCCTTCGTTGCGGAATATTTCTTGAAGGGCTCTTTTGGTTTTCTTTGGCAAAAGTACAGCATACCGAATATTATTTGATAATGCGATAATAGTATTTATGCTTGTCTGTTCTATTTTTCCCGATTGGTCTATTTGGTAGTTTTTAGATTTAGTTTTAATCTTTTTCAAATTCGGCTTCTTTTTCATCTCACATTAATATAATCTTATCAGATTAAGAATTACGAATAAAGAATGATGGATTCACTTATTTGAGATTGGTAGCATTTGTAGTATTCTTCAGTTCTATAGTCCGAAGACATTGAGGATTCCCTGCCAAAGGTTCTGGAAGAATCCTCCTCCAGCTTGAGGTGCAGGTTGATTTGTAGGCGGTGTGTATGTTCCTTGTGGAGGCACTGTTCCTCCATCTGCCGGAGGCTGTTGTCCTCCTACCCCCGAAGGTGGTATAACAGGAATGTTAGGTGGCGTTACAATGTCTCCCGAATTGGTGTCTAGCGGGGTAAATGTTCCTGTCCCTCCTCCCGCAGTTGCTGCCCATTCTTGTGACCAGGGACCCGGCATGCAATCGTTTACTCCCCGGACCACAAAGTAATATGTTGTTCCGGGCGTTAGATCGTCTACTGTAAAGTGATCTGTATTTCCTACATCAGGCAATCCATATATGTAATTTCCAGATGCAAGACCAAATGCGATTGTATATTTACTTGCTTTGTCTACTTTTAACCAATTAAGTCTTACATCTTCCGGATTTACTGCCGTTGGAAGAAGTGAATGACCTGGCTCATATAATAAAACTGCTGCTGGTTTTTCTTTGCTACAAACCGGTGGATTTGTGCTTGAGCCTGCAAATGTTGGAGAGTCATACCCAAAAATTAATTGTTTGTTTAGAGGGACTAATGCCAATACGACAATGGCTGTTAAAATAAGTGAAACCTTTATTGTGGCTTTCTTCATATTGTATTTTTAATAACTATGTGTAAAAATACTGTGTAATTAAACACTATTAAAAAATTAGGGCCTTGTCAAGACCCAATTTATGGGGTTACATTAAAAATTAAACACTAGATATATGAAATTGGTTGTAATTATCCCCTGCTATAACGAAGAAAAGACTCTGCCGCTTGTTTTAAAAACAATCCCAAGAAGAATCAAAGGAGTTAGAAAAATTCAAAAAATAGTCGTAAATGATGGCTCAACCGACAACACGCCTCAAATTGCAAATAGGTATCATGTATTCTTAGTTTCCCACAAGAGTAATAAAGGATTAGGCGCTGCTTTTAGGACAGGTGTGGCAAAAGCGCTTGAGATAGGAGCAGATATTGTTGTCAATATTGACGGGGATATGCAATTTAACCCTTTGGATATCCCAAAGCTCGCCCAACCAATCTTGAGAGGCGAAGCGGATGTTGTAACAGCCACAAGATATAAAAAATACCTAGATTACAACCTTAAGGGACGAGGAATAAAAAATTTTGGCAATAAGGCTTTTACGTGGCTAATTAACCGACTAACTAAACGTAAATTCACTGATGTTTCATGCGGATTCAGGGCATATTCTAAGGAAGCTTTATTCAAGCTTACTATTTTTGGTCATTTTACTTATACGCACGAAGTCTTTTTGGATTTAATCCACAAAGGATTAACCATTAAGGAAGTTCCTGTTAGGGTAAGACCAAAACGCCAATTTGGAGAATCTAAAATTTCAAGAAATCTAGTAGATTATGGTTACTCGGCTTTAAAAATTATTTTCCGCTCATTCAGAGACCATAGACCACTTTATTTTTTTGCCAGACCCGGTATTTATATTTTTATACTTGGACTTTTATTTGATGCAGTTTTTGTGATTGGCTACATCGAGGTATTAAGAACTACACCTTTTAGAACTTACGGGCTAATCGGGTCTTTTTTAAACATTTTCGGTCTAATTCTGTTTTTGATCGGAATTCTTGCAGACATGATTGGCAGAGTTAAGGACGTTCAGGAAGAAATACTTTATCAAATTAAAAAATCCCATTGGAAAAGACAGTAACATACTGTAATATATACGTTACGAATGAAAGTAGGAATAATCGGCCTCGGAGAAGTTGGGTCAGCAATAAAAAAATTAGCAGAAAAGAAACATAACGTTTTTACTAAAAACAGAAAGATAGATCTAATTAAAGGAAATAAGATTGATATTCTTCATATTTGCATTCATTACTCAACTGAATTTGAGAAAACAGTAGTTAAAGCAATAAAAGATTACCTGCCGAGGTTAACAATAATTGAATCAACAGTTGCGCCGGGAACAACTGAAAGAATTTACAAGAAAACAAAAGTTCTTATTTGCCACTCCCCCATTCGAGGAATTCATCCGCACTTATATAAGAGTATAAAAACATTTGTTAAGTACATCGGTCCGACAACGCCAATAGCAGGAAAAAAAGTTTCAAGCTATTACAAAAATCTAGACGTAAAGACTGAAGTGTTCAAGGATTCAAAAACTTCCGAAATCGCCAAGCTTTTTGATACCACTTATTACGCTTGGAACATAATATTCCAAAAAGAGCTATATAAAATTTGCCAAAAACAGAAAGTTCCCTTTGAGCAGGTTTATAAAAAATGGAACGAAACCTACAATGAAGGCTATAAAAAACTCAAAAAAGCAAATGTAATAAGACCGGTTTTAAAAGATTATCCCGGAAAAATAGGAGGACATTGTTTAATTCCAAATTGTACAATCCTTGAGAGTAATTTATCAAACTTAATATCTAAAACCATACTAGCTCTCAACAGGAAATATTAGCTCAAAAAATGCCGCAATTAAAAAAGGGAAAGAAAAATATTACCATTATTCTTGGAACAAAGGCTCAGCTAATTAAGATGGCGCCAGTAATGCTTGAGCTAAGGAAGCGTAAAATTCCTTATAGCTTTATATTTACCGGTCAGCATAAAGAAACGATTACTGAGTTATTAAATATATTTAAATTAGAGAAACCAGATTTTATCCTCTATAACGGGAAGGATATTACAAGGGTGCTTCAAATGCTCATATGGGGAACTAGATGTCTTTATAAAATTTTAAGAAGTCGGAAGATTTTTTTTTCACAAAAAGGATTTCTTTTAATTCAGGGAGATACCGCTTCAACAGTATTGGGAGCAATCGTCGGTAAGCTTTGCGGTCAAGAAATTGGCTATGTTGAAGCAGGGATGCGTTCTTTTGACTTATTAAATCCTTTCCCAGAAGAAATCTTTCGAATTATTTGTTCGAATCTAGCAGATGTCCATTTCTGTCCTGGACAAGGTCCTTTAAGAAATTCAAAAAAATACAAAGGGGTCAAGATAAACACAAAAGCGAACACTTTAGTTAACTCCCTAGAGATAGCCCTTAAAAATATACAAAAAACGAGTATCGAAATGCCTAAGGAAAAATTTTGTATAGTCTCTATTCACCGTTTTGAAAATATCTTTAATAAGGACCGAATGAAGAAAATAGTAAAAGAAATATTACTTATATCAGCTCGAATAAAAGTGTTGTTCATTATCCATAAACCAACTGAAGAAAAGCTAAAAGAATTTGGACTTTTTGATAGGCTCAAAAACGACATTAATATTGATATTAGGCCAAAATATGATTATTTTAAATTTATTAAGCTACTTTATAACTCTGAATTCATAGTAACTGACGGCGGAGGAAATCAAGAAGAAAGCTACTATCTAGGGAAACCTTGTCTTCTGATGAGGAGTAAAACAGAACATAAGGAGGGGAAGAATATAAATGTTGTAATATTTAATCAAAGCAAGTCAATTCTCAATAAATTCTTTTTAAAGTATGGGGCATTAAAAAAGGGAGTAACAAAACCTAAAGCAAATCCTTCCAAAGTAGTTGTAGATTATTTTCAAAAAATGCAAGTATTGATTTAAAAGATATTCAACAAAAATAAAAATCTTAAGTTCTGTCAAGAAATCTATAGATTATATTTTATTGCGTTCTTAATGCCTATTGAGATATTGCTAAATTAATTCTTTTAACTTATTCTATAGATTAAGATAGTAGCAAAAATTCTATGAAAACTTCTGTAATAGTCCCTGTTTATAATGGCGAAGCTACTTTGACTGCATGCCTAAATGCAATTCTCTTTCAACATTATCCAAAAGAAAATTACGAAATTATTATAATCGACGATGGGTCAACGGATAATACGCCAAAAATTATTGAGAATTTTAGGAAGCTGGCGAAGAAAAAAAGAGTGGAATGTTTGGTTTTTAGTTTTAATAAAAATTCTGGAAGAGTTTCGGCAAGAAAGAAAGGCGCAGAGGTTGCGAAATATAGCGATTTATCTTTTATTGACAACAGGTGCATTGTTGAAAAAAATTATCTAAATAAATTAAAAAAATTAAAATTTTCTCCTGTAATTGCCAACTGCATCATTAACAAAAGTAGAAGTGTTTACGATAGGACTTTGCATTTACTCAAGCGAAAACAGCCTTATTATGGCAAGCGTTTTAAACCTGTATTTATCAATAAAGCTAATTTTGACAAAATAGCCAAGGGGACAGGGGTTTTATTCTGTAAGAAAAATTTATTCTTGCATGCCTCTTCCAAAATGGACAACGATTTTAATATCTCAGATGATATCAAGTTATTATCGTATTTTGTTAATAAAACCAACATATTAAAGTCCCCTGTCCCTGTAGCTATCTACCTTTCAAGAAAAGGCTTTCAATTTTTTAGACACATTTACGAAAGGGGTCCGAAGTTTGTTGATTATTATTTAAATATTAAGAAAGCAAGATTTTGGTATTTTATAGTCTTCCCAATATTATTATTAGTCTTCTTAATTCTAATTATGTTTTTCAGGCAAATGTTTTTAATTCCTCTGATAGTTCTATTATTATTTATTTACATAGTTTTTTTAATTAGCCTTTCAGAGAATTTTAAAGATTTAATAGGTCTGTTTATAATGGTACCCTTAATGTGTATCTTCTTTGAAGCAGGGATAGCTAGGGGTCTAATTTTAAAATTAATAAAAAATAATAATTACAGTAGAAAAATTAACTTTCATGTCTAAAGATATCAAATTTTTACTTATATTCCTTGCCTTTTACTTCGTCGTTTCAACAGTACTATTCTCTACAATGTTTCAAGATGGTACTTACCCCTCTGTAGACATCGTTCACAATAATTTTTTCTCCGACATTGTGTCAAAAGACCATAAAATCACCTATAACAATCCTTACAATGCTACGATTGGTTCAAATATTTTTGGCCCAAGGGCAGTTTACGTAAATAGAGAAGGAGCTGAATTTCCAGCTACCCACATTGGATACATCATAATAGTTGGCATTTTTAAAATGATTACTCCTTCTTTTGTTTTCATTGTTAACTCTTCTCTCTTGTGTTTGGGGCTTTTTTACTTATACAAACTTTCGTCAATTTTATTTGATAAAAAAACTGCTTTTATTAGCATCTTCCTATTTGCCTTTCTCGCCCCTGTTTTATTTTGGTCAGCTATGTTAATTAATAATATAGCTGGGCTCTCTATTTTTATAGTTGCTCTCTATTATTTCTTTCATGCCTATTTATTAACAAAAAATAAATCATTTATATTTTTCTCGATATTTGCTGGTTTATCTATTTGGATCAGGTACGATCTTGCCCTTTATTATTTACCATTACTAATTCCTATAATTCATTTAATTTTAAGAGAGAAAATTGTATTCGTTAAAAAAAATTTTTTAGCCTTCGTCGCTCTGGCTCTTACGTTGCTTCCCCTTGCTATTATTAATTTCGAATTATTTCATCGAGTAAGGGGCCCAATTGGAGCAAATTTAGAAGAGGGCATTAACCTTCTATCTCCGAACATTGCTGAAGCGATAGACTCCTACAAAATCTTAGGTATTTTCTCTTTCAAGATAGATGCATTCTTTGAGAATACATACGTTTATTTGATAAAAACAGATCCTCTTTTATTCTTCTTCTTTGTGTTAGCTCTTTTAATTTTAATTTATCAATTCAAAAGAAATTCAATAAAATTTAATTTATCACTGCTATCTTTTTTTCTTATATTGCTATTTAATGTTTTTTTCTATTCTGGGAATATTTGGTCCGGTTATACTAAAGATATTTTCAATATAAACTCTATGTACACTAGATACCTTTTGCCATCCTATTTAGTTATAGTTTTAATTTCTTCTAGCTATATAAGTCATTTTGCAAATACTACGAAAAATAGCTCTATGAGAAACACCATTATCCTTCTTATTCTAATGATTTTATTTATATCAAATTTACTGACGGCAATAACTTCTCCGCAGGGAATATACAATACTACAGTTAGCATTAAAAAAGACTTGAAGAGTATTGAGAGCTTAATTTTGTCAAATACCGAGAGTAATTCTGTCATATTTACCAAGTACTATGATAAATTTATTTTCCCAAAAAGAATGACGGCAATCTATCCGACTTTTCAATCTGAAAAAAGAGTATATTTAACAATGGCGACCGTAAGTAAATTATTAGAAAATAATGTACCTGTTTATTTTTTAAATGAGGACTCAATTAGCCAATATGACATTTACACATTAGGGAAAGATTATTTTCCCGAATTTGTAAAGAATAATTTGAAAATAATTAAAATAAATAACCTTCTCTATAAAATAGAAAGGTAATTAAATAATTTATGATTGAAATAGTAAGAAAATTAAGAGATAGTGCAACATTTATGAATAAAAAAAATATTATCGATTGTATTGAAATAGATAGAGATGCTGTTTTCCTTGATTGCGGATGCGATGACGGTGAATGGACATCGAGAATAATTAAGAAGGGTGTGTTTAGGGTTAAAAATTGCTATGGGATTGAAATAGTTGATGAAAGAGCTAGGTTAGCAGAGAAAAAAGGGTTCAAAGTTGTTAGAACAGATTTAAATAAATCCTTACCTTTCAAAGATAATTTTTTTGACATAGTTCATATCAATCAGGTAATCGAGCATTTATTTGATACTCACAAATTTTTAAATGAAGTTTTTAGGGTTACTAAAAAAGGTGGTTATATAGTTATTTCTACCGAAAATCTTGCTAGTTGGCACAATATTTTTTCACTCCTATTTGGTTACCAACCATTTTCTTTGACAAATATTTCACAAGTTTATTTTGGAATAGGGAATCCAATGACACCTCATTATAAAGAAAAAATGTCGAATCCAAAAAGTTGGCAGCACATAAGAGTTTTCGCATACCGTGGATTAATAGAGCATATAGGAGAAATAGGTTTTGAAATTGAAAAAGTTATGGGAGCTGGTTATTACCCATTGAATTTTATATCAAAATATGATCCAAGACATAGTGCTTTTCTCACTCTAAAAGCAAGAAAACTAAGAAAATGAGGAAAAAATTTTTAATTCAATTAATTGCTTTATTAATCTTTGCTTTTTGGTTTGGTTTTTATTTTTACAAAAACTTGAATGAATTTAGTCAGTTGAAGGTTGTATCGCCAATATATTTTTTTCCTTTATCGTTATTGCTGGTTCTATTTTTAGCAACAAATGGCTTAGTTTTGAAGTATTTATTGGAACCGTTTAATATTAAGCTAAAATTTAAAGAATGGTTTGGGTTATCGGTCATTAACTCTATGGGGAATTATTTAACCCCTTTCAAGGGAGGGGCTGTTGTAAGGGCTATTTATTTAAAAAAGCTTCATAAATTTTCTTATTCCCATTTCCTTAGCACCTTAGCTGGAATATATATAATTGTTTTTCTAGTAAATTCTTTCATTGGTATTCTCACATTAATTTTACTGCAGTATTTTTTAGGCATCTTCAATCTTCTAATCTTTACTATTTTCTTAGTACTTTTTCTACTTCTATTAACTCTCATAATTTTTTCACCTAAAGTTAAGGAAACAAAATATTATTTTGTTAATAAGCTCGTCAGTGTAATTAATGGTTGGCACCTTATTAAAAGCAATAAAAAAAGTGTTTTTATCACAATATTTGTTTCTTTAACTAATGTACTCATAATCGTTTTTGCCATGGTTTTAGAATTCTATATATTTGGAGCTAAAATAAGTCTATTGAAAGCGTTATTTTTGTCGATAGTTTCTTCATTGTCTTTATTTATTAGTATCACTCCGGGAAGCTTAGGTGTAAAAGAAACACTGCTCATGTTCACTGCGGAGACCATAAACGTATCGACTCCTCAGGTTTTAGCCATAAGTATTTTGGATAGATTTGTGGGATTGATAATAATACTTATCTTTGGCTCGATATTTAGCTATATATTGTTTAAAAGTAAAGATTCTGCCCCTTATTTTTTAGATTCAATAAAGAGTCTCGCTTTAAAAAAAATCCCAAGAAATGGAACGAAGCTCATAAAATGAAAACATGCTAATGAGGAGATGTAATGCGAGAGACGAGAAATTTTTATATGTTGATATCCTGTCTTATTTAATAAGATCATATATTCTTCGACATTTCTTATCCCAACGTGCCCTGTCTGTCGTTTAACAATTCCCCATTTTTTTAATATTTCCAAGAAATAGTCACCATTGGGAGTATGCATTATAAGCTTTCCATTAGGTTTTAAAGTATTTTTTATTGCTTTATAAATCATGATAAATTCGTCGTCATAGAGGTGTTCACTGAAATCCATTGTAAAAGCTAGATCATATTTTCCGATATGACTTTTTGAAAATTTAATAATATCTTGACAATGAAATTCTGCGTTTTTTGAATTCTTATGTCTTCTTTTTGCCACATTGATAAATTGTTTTGAAAAATCTACCCCAACGTAGGAATCCACTTTCTTTCCAATTAAATCCGCTAGGAGACCAGTCCCGCATCCGTAATCAACCACCATATAATTACGTTTTAATTTTATTAATGGAATTAATCTCTCGAGTCTTTTTTTTTGTAATTTATATTCTGAAAAATAAGGATGATTTACTTCTCTATCCGATTTTATTTCCATCCATTTATGGGAATCATTAAGGATGTAGATCTTTTTTAGTTCTTTTTTTGCTATTTTTTTCTGCATTTAGCCTTGTTCTTTTGGACAACTCTTTCAACTGCTGGATTTCCAAAAACAGTAGCATAGTCTTTAACATTTTTCGTAACAATTGAGCCGGCTCCTATCATTGAGAATTTACCTATTATTACATTTGGTAAAATTATTGACCCTGCACCAATAGCAGCTCCATATTTGATCTTTGTTTGTCCGATTTTCCAGTCTGATTCAGATTTTAATTGTCCTGATTTCTTAATTGCCCTAGGGTTTTTGTCGTTAGCAAAAACGACATGTGGCCCCACAAAGACACCATTGCCAATATTTGTTCCTTTGTATATGCAAGCATAATTCTGAATCTTACAGTTGTCTCCTATTTTAACTCCCTTATCTATATATACTCCTTTTCCAATAATACAATTCTTACCAATGACACAGTCTTCTCTAACTTGTGTATCATTCCAAATTTTCGTTCCCTTACCGATTTTAGCTTCACTCGATATTTCAGCTGTATGATGAATAAATATATCCATTCAATCCCTCACTATATCTAACGCGTTTATGGCATCTTCGGCTAATGCATGCTTGTCTTTTTTTATGTTGCCTAAGAAGAATAAAAGTTCTTCTTTTAAGGGCTCTTTTCTTGAAACATATACAGTCTTTTTAGATAAGTTTGATAATTTAACAAAGTCGTAGTAATCCCCGTAAGCTTTCGAGACAATAATTTTATTGTACATAATTAATTTTTGAGAAACATAATCAAGCTCTATAAATCCTTTTGAACCGGTTACATAAAGCTTTCTCATTTTTATAGGAGTAATCCAATTCGTTTGAATATAGCCTGTCGCAAGAGGATATTCAAGCAAAATCCCACTAGAATCAGCTAAATTATCTCTAAATAATTTACCTCTAACGACTTTTTTTCTAATTGGGTAACCATTTAATATGTAATTAAAAATATCAACGTCATGTATGCCTAGGTCTAAGGCTACATCAGAATTAGGTTCTTTAGGCGGTGCGATTCCCACCCTTATAGCAAGCAAGCTAATAATTCTACCCAGTTTTCCTTCATCTACGATTTCTTTTAGCTTTTTAACAGCAGGATTAAAGCGTTCGATATGACCAACCATTAGAAATGTTTTTTTACTTTTTGCTTTCCTCAAGACTAATTTTGCATCTTTAATGTTTTCTGCAATTGGTTTCTCAACTAGCGTAGGTATTCTTCTTTCCAGACAATCCAAAACAACATTTTTATGGAGCTTTGTTGGAACAACAACTGAAACTGCTTCAATATTTTCTTGCTGCAACATTTTTTTGTAATTTTCATAGTAATTTACCCTATATTTATCAGCGATTTTTTTTCCGAGCTTTGGTTGAGTGTCGGAAACAGCGATAAAATCGGAAATTTTAGAATAAATTCTTGCATGATTTTTTCCCATATTTCCTACTCCTATAACTGCGGTTCTAATCTTTTTTTTCATATACTTTTCGTTTTTTAGTTACACGCAATCACATCCTATTTTCATAATCTTTTATTATAACTTTAGCTATTTGAATCACTAAGCTTGTTTTTTAAAACATTGACTATTATACTTAATAAATATAAGTTTTGCCATGCAAGACAATTTTGAAATCTCTAAGGATTTTAACCTGCCTCCCAAAGAGACAAAAAAGGAGATGAAGTTTAATAAAAATCTCTATGCTTTTATCGGAATAGGAGTAGTAGCCTTAATAATATTAGGATTTTTAGGCTATCAATATATTGCCCCTTTTGGCGCAACTGTAATTTACCAATTTACTGTCAGTGATAAGGATAAAATATCAACCCTTAAAGGCGCTGAGCAGTCAGAGACAATCGATAGTAATGCGACCAATGCTCTCACGATTCCCGCCCAAACAATTAGATCTAACATAGTTACCTTTAATTTAAAACTTCTTTCTAAAAAAATAGATGGCGTCTGGGTAAATTTAAAATTCAAAGGTAATCCAGATGAGGTAAAAATCGGAGTAAAGGGGGATATAAAAGATCCTTACTTATATAAACCTTTATATAACAAGGTAATCGAGGATTTGAAAAATTCCCAAAGAGACAACGGATTAATATTCTGGCAAAAATCGGAAAAGTTTAAGAGTTTTAGTGATTTTGCTAGAAAACCTCCGCTTGATAAATTAGCATCTGCTTATTTTTTTGACCCGGTTGAAATTTACTCTTATCAACCAGTTAGTTCAAGTTTAGGAACATTTTCAGCAAATAAGTTATTAAGAGCAAGTCATGAATTGCTTATTAGAGTAAGTAAAAGTCCTCTTCAAATAGAAGTCGAGAAACAAGATCAAAACCTGTACAAAGGACCGGATATTTTATCGACAGAACTATACAAGGAAAATAAGTTATTGCTTAAAAAAGAAATTCGAGATGATGGAGTAATAGAGGCAACAAATTTGAGACTTCAATCGCAAGCGGTAAAATTGGAATTGAATGATTTAAATCCTGGAGTATACAGACTTTTACTTCTAGATAAATCAAAGGGAGGCGATATTAGAATAAATTCAATAAAGATCAATCAAAAAAATGTTATTTTTAAATCTCCTATTTTTATTGTTGATGATAAACCAGTAAGCTTACTTACAACTGCTTCGCAAGTAATTGTATATACTTCTCATCCAGAAGGACTGCAAACATTAAAAATAAACGACAGTAAGGATTTTGAAATAGCAAAAAGAGGAGAGATTTATCACATAGATTTAACTCAAACGCCTCAAAATCAGGCAACGGTGGCTTCTAAATTAAACAAGATAAATATTCCAAAAAATGATTTGGTTATTAAAGGGGATGGCGTTTTTACTTTTGATAAAAATTCCTTTTTTAATCCAGATCCTCTCAATTCAATTAATTTAGCAGATATAACGGATGCAAGCCAGGTAGACTATATTATTGCCAGATATCAAAAGATTAAAAAAGAAGGGGACTGGAATATTACCCAAGCTTATTTTGACCCCAAAGATATAAATATAGACGGAGATAAATTATATTTTTCGCTTGAATCCCCAGGACTTGCCCAAGCTGGAGGAGAAATTATAATAAGCAGCTTAGAGGTTACGGTGGATAAACCCGGATGGTTCAATAAACCAGTAACTAGTAGTGAAGAATTAGACACTATTGAAGATAGAGGATTTTTTGGGAATATTTGGACGAGTGCAACCGAATTTTTTGGAGGAATTGGCGACAGCATAACAGGCTTTTTGGGGGGAATTGGAAGTTTGGTTTCCGGATTTTTTGGGAATACATGGACAACGACCTCTGATTTTCTTGTTAATCTATGGCCGTTCGGAGAAACCCGTTCGACAGGCTCAGGGCAGGTACCAACGCCTACAGCGAAACCAACGGATACTCCTACTCCGACTCCGTCTTTAAAAGAAAAGGTTAAAATAACCGTTCAAAATGGAGGAGGAACTCCGGGAATTGCTGCTAAATATCAAGATTTATTAAAAGATGCCGGATTTAAAAACGTGGAAACAGGCAATGCGCTAAATATTAAAAATGCCACTATCTCTGTAAATAAAGACCAGGAAAAAGATTTAGATTCAGTAATTTCCGAAATTGAGTCGATAATGAGCAAGGAGTATGAAACTATTGAAAGAAAGACAACCGCGGAAAAGGATGAGCTAATCGTTATTCTTGGAGAATTACCAAGTCCCACCCCGACGGCAACACCGACACCCGAATCTTCCACACCAACGCCGACGCCATAGTATAAATTTGGTATTTAGAATTTTGCATATTCTTGCTAGAATATTAGAATGAAGAAAATACTGAATCCATTTTTTGAATTTTCCTCTTTCTTATTTCCCTATGCATTGGTAGTTTATCTGATTCTATTTTTACTTGAAAATGTTTTCTCAGGTTTTGTTAGCCGCATTACCGACTTAAACTACTTTTTAATCCCAGTTATATTTTTTGGATTGCTTGCCGCTTTTGGCCCTGGCCAAAAAGAGACCGAGGATAAAATTAGAGCTCCTACAAAGTGGGGCCTTATCTTAATCGGAGGATTAACTATTTTAAGCTTTGTCATATTAGTTTATAAGACTTCTGACTTAGGACTGATTGGATTTGTTGTTTCTTTTGTCGGCTCGGTTTTTATTCTTTTTATGTCTTTAATTATTGTTGTTTTCCCTTACTTAGAAAAAAGAGCACATTTTTCGGAAACACGCAAAGAAAGATTTAGTTATAAAAAGTTTTTATTATCTCCTATTGGAATCTCTTTAACAGGGTTCATAATTTTATTAGTAGCTGGAGGGCTTGGGTATTACATATATCAGGGAAGTGTCAACCCTTCGGTTAGGGTGAACAGTCAGAAGTCAGAAGTCATTGTTCAGCAACCAAGGGTTGAGATTCCGAACCAAGAGCTTTTAGATGAAACTGAGATTCTTGTTCAAAACGGATCTGGGAAAACAGGACAGGCAGCCTCTATGGCAGCTTTTTTAGCGGACTTTGCTTTCGGGGATATAAAAACGGGGGACGCAGATAAGTCAGACTATAAAAATGCTTATTTAATATTTAATCCAAGTGATCTTAAAGTTGCATCCTACATTACTTTTTTATTAAACGATAATGATAAATATAAAATTGTTAATATGTTGCCTCCTTCAAACTCCAGCCAATCGGGTATAATCCTAATACTCGGAAACCCATGAAAAAAATCCTTGCTATTTTTGCCTTTTTCCTAATCTTAAGATTGCTTCCATATGTTAATAGTCCTATCCCGCTTGGCTATGATGCGGGCATTTACCTTTACGAATTTCGCCTTTTTCCGTCTTTACCTCTTTGGGATTTGGCAGGATTCCAACCAGGTCTTTTTGCTGTTGTTTACCCATTTACAAAAATATTTAATCCTGAATCTTTACTAATTCCTTTTTCGATTATTTCCCAAATTGTTCTTTTTTTTAGTGTTTATTTTGTTTCAAGGAAAACATTCGGCGAAAAGATTGCTCTTATTAATACCTCTTTATTTACAGTCTCCCTTGTCCAATTTAGAACTTACTGGTTTTTCTATGTTAAAAACACATTTGCTCTTGCTATTTTATTACCTGCACTCTATTTTCTACAGAAGAAGAACTTTCTTTGGTCAGTAATTTTTGCAGTAGCTTTGGCCTATTTCCATCTTCCAACTTTCCTAATTTTTTTATTAATCTTAATCATTCTTTTTTTCTTTGACCGAAAAAATTTAATCTTCTATCTAAAAGTTCTTATTGCAACTCTTGTTTTCTTTTTTATCTATTATCTTCCTACCTTTAATACAACAATTCTTCCCCTACTTATTCTTGTTCTAAAATCAATTGCCCCATATCGGCTAATAACAACCGGCAGCTTGGGGACGGGAGGGGGAACTTTCTATAGCATTCCAATTTCGTTCTTAATGACAATTTTTTACCTTCTATTCGCAATTATTGGGGCCTATTTTCTTAAAAAAGAACAAAAAGCAAGATCATTTCTAATTGCTCTGGTTCTTCTTTTTCTGATGATAATAACAAACTTTGCCTTTTCCCGCCGTTATTTTATCCCTTTTGACTTATTTTTAATCTTTTTTGCAGGATATGGAATAAACTATGTATTTGAAAAATACAAAAGCTATAAAGATATTCTGCCTTTCTACTATATTGTCCTTATCATTTTTATTTTTGCCTTTGTCTTTAGAACTTCTCAGCCATTAATTTCAGCAAGTAATTTAAATGAAATAAGAAACTTTGAAAAAGAAGGTTATGTCTTATCTACGTATAAGGAAGACACTGCCTGGCTTTTAGGCTATACAAAACTAAAAGTTATCGCCTGGAACTTTGGAGGGGAAAACAAATACTGGACAGATAGTCAGTGGAGATCTTTTTTCTCAAACGATCCCGTATCGTTAAAGCTAAAATTACTAAATAAGATTCCAAAACCTTTATATATTTATATTAGCGATAAGACAAAGCCGATATTAAGTGATGTGATTTATTCTCACTGTTTAAAAAAGGAGACCCCGCATTTTTACCAAAATATTTGTAAAGGTAAATAAACGTCAACAATCATATTTTTAATCATGGAGCGCCTCATCTGTCTTGCTTCGACAAGTTCATTTGCCTCAAAATTTTACAAAACATGATATAATTAATCAGTTATGAAAAAAGCTGTAAAGGAATTACAATTTAAAGTTTTGATAGAACAAGATGAAAATGGTATGTATGTAACTTCTGTACCTGAACTTCCTGGTTGTTATAGTCAAGGCAAGACACTGGAAGAAGCAAGGGGAAGAATTAGAGAGGCAATAGAACTCGTATTGGAATCTGATAAAGATATTAAAGAAGAAAAGTTGAATATTCTTTCTTCGCCTTCCCGCTTCTTTGGTATTGAAGAGATAACTATTCGAAGCTATGCCTAAACTTTCTCCAATTCGAAGTAAAGAGTTAATTGTAATACTAGAAAAACAAGGGTTTCATAATGTTCATCAAAAAGGAAGTCACGTGAGAATGTTACATTCAGATGGAAGACGAACAACAATCCCCGTTCATGCTGGTGAAAAAATTGGAGTAGGATTGCTAAGAAAAATATTACGAGATACTAATATCTCAAGGAACGAATTTGAGAAATTAAAATAAAACATTGGCACTGAACTAAAATGGGTATAAAATAAGTATTAATTGAGGTATAAATATATGAACTCAAAACATGTCTTAATAAAAGACGTAGAAACTGAAGAATACCCTGTTTTCAAAGCATCCGCTGAAGTGGAAGAAGCAGCAAGGCAAGCGCTTAAAGAAATAGATAAGGCAATCGCGAATGATTTTTTAAGTAATTACACATAGTTTTATTACCTAGGCTCAAATTTCTTATCTTAATTTTCCTCAGTAGGCGGTGGTGATAGAAACTCTTCTCCGTTATGCTCTTGCTTTCTCGGGCTTGCCTTAAGCCATTCTATATAAGCGCAACCTGTTGCTTTTTTTGCGACATGATCCCAGCCGGCAGTTGAACATTTCTTCATACTTTTTCCGGCATTGGTAGTAAAATGTACCAATGGTTTTCCACACTCTGGACATTCTTCATCCAGCTTTTCAGTGGTTCCGTTAATCCATTCAACGTAATCACAACCTGTTGCTTTTTTTGTCTCTTTATCCCAACCACCTGCACTACATTTTTTCATCTTTTTGCCAAAGCGCGTAAACTGCATAACTAAGGGGGACTTGCATTTGGGACATTTTTCATCCAGTTTTTCCGGCTCAATCAAAAGCCATTTAACATAATCACAACCTTCAGTTTGTCTGGTTTCTTTGTTCCATGATCCCTTAGAACAACGCTGAAGCCTGCGACCCGAGACTGTTTCTACAACCTCTCCAAGATCCGATCCGCATTTGGGGCATTTCTCGTCTTTTTCCATAAAGATAATGATAACATTATTTTAAAAGAAATTGAAACTGGGAATTTTGATGCTTTATTAGTTATTAAACCCAGGGTAAGTGGTAAATAACTTTGCCTTCTCAATTCCAAGTATTTCCCGTGCATCTTTTATTGTTGATTTGGAAATACAAAAAACTGCATCTGATTCTTTTTTAACCCATTTTAGTTTTCTTTTTTGAGATTTAACTATATTTGGAGAAATAATGAATTTAAATGGATTAAATTCTGTTTTAGCATGGGTTTCCTCAGGATATTTATAGATGATTAAGTCATAGAGAATAGTTGCCTTTTTCGCTTTTTTAGTAGGTGGTTCTGTCCAATCTGAAGTTATAAAAATATCTATATCTCCTATAAAGCTTTCAATTGGAAGGATATGAAGTCTATTCCAAAAAAAATCCAATAATGTTGGTGGGAATTTAAATTGTCTAATCACTACCCGATTTGACTTAAGATTTAAAATCTCAGCTTTAAGACTGTTTCTAAATGAGGAAAAGAAAAGAATATATTTATTTTTCTTATCTAACCTAATTAATTCTTTAACCAGATTTTCTAGATAACCGGCAACTCCTGTCCCCTGGTAGGCAAGTTGGGAAATGTCAATTCCTATTATCATATATCATCTTAATTATAGCCAAAATTAAAAATGCCCCGCTATACCAGATAAGATGCTGGGCTGTAAAAAATATCCAAAAGAAAAAAAGTGGTATTGAAAGTGCTATTGCAATTAAGGCAGCATTAATTGACCAATTATAGTTTTTAAAGATTAAAAAGATAAAAACAAGAAGAAATAATATATCTTGTATCTTCATTTATTATTTATATTACTTCCGTTTATTTCCTTTCTTGTAACATGAATTATTAAATCCGCTAAAAAACCTGTAAAAAAGATCTGAAGACCTGTTATAACCATTAAAACACCAAAGATTAAAAGAGGTCTGTTTCCAATTGTCTCTCCGTAAAATCTAAGAACACTTAAATAAATAAGGATAACAATACCAGTGGTAAGTAAGATCCCTCCGATTGGACCAAAAAAATGCATAGGCCTTTTACTGTATCTTGATAAAAAAAGCATCGTAAACATGTCAGGATAATCATTCCAAAGCCGGGATAATCCGTATTTTGCCTTCCCGTATTTTCTTTTGGAATGGATAACCGGAATCTCCCCTACTTTAAAACCGTTCATATCCAAAAGAATGGGGATAAACCTATGCATTCCTCCATATAAATTTAAGCTTTTTGCCGCCTCTTTTGTATAAACCTTTAATCCTGAATTATAATCATGAAGTTTTAAGCCCCTGAAGATAAAAACAAGGAGATTAAAAAGACGAGAGGGCATTTTTCTTAAGAAATTATCCTGCCTTGATCTTCTCCAGCCGGTTACCATGTCAAATCTACCAGATTTTACTTTTTTTAAGAGTTTTCCTACCTCATCAGGTCTATCTTGCAAATCTGCATCAAGAGTAATTATAAAATCCCCTTCTGCCTTTTCAAAGCCTAAGGTTAAAGCCTCAGCTTTCCCTTGATTTTTTCTAAATCTAACTATTTTTACATTTTTATCTTGACCTTCTAATGCCTTAATTATATTAAGGCTGCTGTCTGTGGAACCATCATCAACGAAGACTATTTCATAGTTTTTATCCAGTTTTGAAACGTTCTTTTTTAACTCTTTATAAAAATGAGGAAGGCTTTCTTCCTCATTAAAAACAGGAACAATAATGCTTATCATGAGGGTATTTTATCATTTTTTAATCTTGTAACCAAATATCTAAACCTGTAGGACTTTAACTTGATTATGTCTCCTTTAACACATAATATGTTGCTTTCCCTTTTCCCTTTCTTTCAATTAATCCAAGATTGATAAGTTTTTGAAAATCCAGCGCTCTGGTTGCTTTCGCACGGTTAGTAAGTTTTGAATAGTCCCGATCAGCAATAAACCCTTTTTGACGGATAAATTCAAGTATTTTTATGTGGTGTGCCTGAAGCTGTGTTTGAGGATTAATTCCGATCTCACCTAACTGTTTTTGCACTCTTAGTAATTCATCAATAATTCCTTCCGTGAAGTATTCAAGCCATAAAGTAAAATCAATTTCATTAACTATTTCATAATAATTTCCAAATTCTCCAACGTTTTGGAAGTATCTCGTAACGTTTTTATTGTAATAATTCTCAAAACTGAAAAGATTAAATGTATTTAGCCCCATTTGAGCCAAAAGTACTTTAGTTGCTAATCGGGTAGTTCTACCATTGCCGTCCATAAACGGATGTATTAAAACCATTTGCTTGTGAAAGATTCCCGACAAGATTAAAGGATCTATTTTGTTTTTGTTTTTATTTATAAATATAATTAGATCTTCCAAAAGTGTCCTTACATCTTTTACGTCGGGCGGGAGATAGATAACCTGTTTTGTCTTTGGGTCGTTAACAACAACCGGTTTTTCCCTGAGCTTCCCAGATTCAAATTTTGGCAAGAGTCCTTTAACAATTTGTTTTTGGATTTTTAGGACAAGCTCTAGAGATAAAGTTGTCTTCCCCTCGTTAATTCTTTGATTTAAATCATGTAAAGCCTGGTTATAGTTTAAAACTTCTTTTTCACTGTCTCTAGCATTAATCGGTTTTGATTTAAGAATTTTTTTAACCTCAGTTAGGGGAAGAGGATTCCCTTCGATGCTTACTGAAGCAAAAGAAGAAACTACAAAAGCTGTCTTTTCAAATTCAACCAAGACTACGTTGGGAAATCTTCTACTATTAAGTTCATTAATAAGCTGATTGATTCTCTTAATATTTTCTAGTAAACGGTTAGTAATGGAATATTTAGGAGTAAACATATGGACAAATTATAAGCAAAGCTTGAAATACTTCATGGTCGTATTATAGACGATTATTAGACGATTTGCAAGTATGATTTAATTAATGTTTTTATTTATACCGAATAAAACAGACTATGACTTCTTACGTTTTTAAACATCACTGTTTTAAAACATTTTGAATGGAGTTATAATAACATTATGATAATTACGAAATCAGAACCCTTTACAGAAGCTGAAATTATAAAACTAAAAGAAATGTTTGATATATATATTAAAACTGTAATTGATGTTGAAAAGAAAATATGCTCAGCTGGATGCGATAGACATTTTGACTGCGAAAAAATTCTACTTGATCAAGGCTCAAATCAATCTGATCTTTGGGGTGGAGGAATAGACTTGGAAACAAAGATGATTGACTGCAATTCATTTATTAATGTAAGGCCGTTAGATAAAAACACAAGCAACGAGATCCAAGACCAAGTATTAAGAAAAAGGTTTGAAGACTTAACCAAATATTTTTTTAAAGATATCTTATGAAAAACAATCAAATATTAGGCGCATTGGCCTTAGATCTAAAACGAGTAGCAATGGGGTATTTTAGAGGGTCTGATGTAATGGCAGAGAGGTTTTATGAAGAAGCTTTAAAAAGACGAAAACAGTTGGATAATAAAAATTTAAAACCATACTTAGTTAATTTTTTAAACAAATTAGATAATTTTAAAACACAGGATAAAACGAAGGTTACAGAGGACGCACTTTTGTATAGTACAATTTTTCAAAACGCGGCTATGACCCCAGATGATTCTTGTCCGACTTAGGGTGTTAATTATTTAACAATCTTTATACTCAATCCTAATACTGAGGCTAAGCTTAAGAGACTTACAATTATTCCTATATTAACCCATTTTTGCGGCTGGTAATAGATTATAAAATCATAGCTTCCGTCTCTTTGAACTTTGAAGCTGTTAAATAAATTGTGTTTTTGGGATTTGATGGTTGAGGGCTGGTTTTTATACCTTAAATCCATTGCCACCCAATTATTGTTATAGTTTTCTGAAAATATTAATAACTCACCATTTTTAACATCTTCTAAACTTACGCGATATTCGACCGGACTGACGAATTTATACGCTACTTCCCCACCTCCTGTTAGCCAGAAATGATCTTTAGGATTTGGGACTTTAAAGACCTTAATTTTCCCAAAACCCTCTATTTCTTTTAAAAAGGGGGTCTTTTTAACGGTTGTGACTGTTTTTAAGTATTCCCTTTCGCTGTATTTTCGATCATCTAAAAATATTTCTCCTTCAGAATCATTTGGAACAATAATGTATTTGACTGCGCTTTCCTTTAAAATTTGTTCCATATTTTTAACCCCAAGTTTTCTTGCAGTAGATGTGGGATCAGTGGTCTTAAAATAATCATATCCAGGCATTGCCGGGTGATTACTTGAAAAATATGAAAAACGCTGTGTAGCAGGTATCCAAAGGACACGTCCATAGTCTATATCTTGCGATAAGAACTTCTCAAGCTTTACATAGTCCTTGGGTACCTTTCGAACTTTAAAAGTTCCGCCTAGCTGACCAATTAAGGCAGGACGAATTAAAAACAGTAAGTATAAAAAGGTAAGGATCAAAAATATACTTGAGGGATTAAAAAACTTAGATTTCACTAATGCTTTATGAGATTTTAAAAAGTCATAGATTTTCCAGATTGTAAAGGGGATTAGCATTGAATAGCTTAAAGCTACTAATAAATACCATTTGGTCGGATCACGAAACATTTGCATTCCCGGAAAATAATTAAAAAGCCATAAATAGATATTCCCAAAAGGGGCATTTGCTCCTTTTGCCAAAAACGCTCCAATTATTCCCAAACAAGCAAAATAAAGTAGGTAAGTTTTAAGCCTTAAGTCTTTTATCTTTGGGAAAAATATTAGGCTTGCATATGCTAAAATCGGCAGTAATAAAAATTCGGGACGCATAAAATAAACTTTACCGAAAATATTTTCAGGCCAATTGGGATGAAGAAGACCCATTGTATCTTCAAATTTGGCAAAACTGAAAAATTTAACCGCATCTGAGGAAGAATAAATATCCCCCATCTGTTGGATAGGATTTTTTCCGGTTAAAAAAGTTGGCAAAATCCAATAAAAATGAATTAATGCGGTTAGAATACCGGGAACAATTATTCCAAATAAAAAGGATCTTAAAAAATAAGTAAAACTGTTGTTTAAAATAATTTTTAAAACCCAGTAAATTAATATAGCAATTAAAGTAACGTAGGCAATTCTAATATCCAGTTGAAATTGAAAGGAAAATATTAAACTTGAAAATAGAATGTTTTTAAGATTTAATTTGTCGTTTTTTGCAAAGTTAAAAGTTTTTAGGAAAAAGTAAAAAACAAGCGGAGAAATTACGTATGAGAGGGCAATCGATACCTGTCCCCCTCCGACAACCATTAATAGATAGGTATTAAGCGTAAATATAAAGGAGGATAAAATTGCAAAGTTACTATTATTAAAAAGTTTTTTAAAAAGGTAAAACGAGCTAAATAAGCTTAAAATAATAATTGGATATAAAAAATAAACTCTTTCAACAATTGACCAGCTAAGATTAAATAATTTTCCCAAAACCGTTGAGGCAATTCCAAAGTTTAAATATATCCAGAGGATTGGAGAAACCACTCCTCCTAGTCCCGCAGCATTTCCATAATCCCAGGCATAAAGCGAAATTGGCCTGTTAGGATACATCGAGGCAAAGTTAGGCCATAAATCACCTGCTGTTATAAGTCCCGGCAAAAACCAGGCTTTAAAGGTAAGAAAGATAGTAGTAGCAAAAGCCAAATAGAAAACACATTTTAATTTCTTATTCATATTTTTTGTGCAACCAAAAAGCAGGATGGCAGTAAGTATTTCATTAAAGGAAGTTTATTTATAAAGCGGGCAAACAAACCGTCAAAGTTTACAAAACCGCTTTCATAAGTAATTTTACAATTATTTATAACCAGTGTCCTTTTTACATCAATTATGTTTGTTACTACAATTGCATCATCATCATATTCAAAATTTTTTCTGATTAGGGGTTTCATCTTTTCAAAACCATTATTTCTTACTAAAAGCTTTTTTAAGGTTAAGGTAAGATTTCTTAACTTATTATTTATTCCCTTTAATCTTTTATGGTTACTGGGGAAAAGGACCGAAAGGAAATTAGGACTGGCGACGATAATAATCCCTCCTTTTTTAAGCTTAGTTATTTGTTCTTTTAAAAAGCTTTCCGGATTATCCGTATGTTCCAAAACGTTAAAAGAGCCTACTAGATCAAAAAAATTATTTCTAAAAGGCAAACTCTCTCCTTTATAATAAAAAAGGTTTGAAAGTCCTTTTGCTTTCCCTTGCTTTATAAAAAGCCGTGAGATATCGACCCCGTAACCGTTGACAAACCCTTCTTTTTTCAAAGCTTTTAAAACTACCCCGATTCCGCAGCCAACGTCTAAAAAGAGCGATTTTTTATTCTTTAAATTTCTTCTGATGTGGTTTATGTATTTAAGGTAGTAATCTAAGGTTAGATCATTTAACTTTTTAAGATACTGTTTGTTTTCGTAATTAAACTTACTCATTTTTTTAAATTCATTTTTTCTTCTATAAAAAACTGGGCAAAGCCAATTAAAAGCAGGAAATAAGCATAGATATTTAGTTTATGCTGAATTGCAATATTTTTAAAAAAGGCTAAAATAATCCAGATGAAAATTAGACTGAAAGCAAATATAAAAGTAACCCTGCTTTCAAGCCTTTTAACAAAAACGTATGCGATCCAGAGTATTAGTAGGCAAAAAAGTACCCCTAAATAGAAATCTTTCAAAATAAAAAGATCAAAAAAAGTTAACAGCAAAATAACATAGATAAGATATTTCCTCACAAATTCCTTTCTTTTTTTAGTTAATAAAACCAAAAGATAAATAACAAAGGGGATAAGATAAATTGTTGAATAAAGCAGAAAAGAAGAATTAGTGAAAGAATATTTAGCTTTAGTTAGAATAAAAGAAATAAACGAAGATATTGAAGACTGTATCTCTCCTTTTGGGACTTGATATCCACTCATAAGGATATCAAAACTTTCATCAATCTCAAGTCCGTTCTCTTCTGTTCCTTTTGTTGACTCTAAAACAAACTGATACTTTTTGTTTTTTGAATCCCTAATCGGACTAAAACCAAAGGGGTAATATTTAAGATACTCAAAGGAACCTGAACGATAATTATGATCGTAATACCACTTCCTTAGACCTTTTTCTTTTATCTTAAAAGTAAGCACGTCTTCATTTTGATAATCTGGTTTTACATAATCATTAAATTTTATTAAAACCATCCCTAAGTAATTTTCTCTTGCCTTAAATTCCCCCACTACTTTTTCTCCTTTTAATATTTTGCCCTCCGGCAACAAATTAATATCCTTATTACTGTGGCTTACTTTAATAACAGAGAAACTAAGGTCATTTCCTAAAAAAAGTGAGCATGATCCCCAAAGAAGCAAAAGAATAATCGGAATTAGAAAATAGTTAATTAAGTTTTTCATTTTTCTTTTTTAGAATAAGATAGATTCCCGATGCTAAAAAGACAATTGCGCTAACAAAGACGCCGATAAAAAAGTCTGTTTGGGGTTTAAAATATAAGACAAGTTCAATATCAATACTGCCGTTTTTATTTTCTTTATAATAAAGACTATCAAAATTATGCTTTATGTAGCTTGGGTCAATCTCCCACTTATTTGCATAATCATTTAAAAGCCCGTGTTTTTCATCAAACACCGGCCTTAAATATAAGAAAGATAAATCTTCAGGCTCAAAGATCTTTTTTTCCTCTTTACATTGGTAAGAGAGTAATTCTCTGTTTTGTGCAGGTTTTAAGCAAAAGCTTAGGGATGGATTTTTTTTAAGGTATAATTTCCAGCCAGTATGATAAGAATCAACAAATGACAAAACCTGCTTTTTTTCAAGATTTTTAATGTAGATTACATATTTGACTGGGCTTATTTTTTTAAAATAAACATTTCTTGAGCTTATCAGACTATTTGTTTTCTTAGTTTGATATAGCTCGTAATTCCCTTCCTGACTTGTTAAAAGCTTTTTTGAGGTTATGGAGTTTAGAAACTCTTTATCTTGCTTTCTAAGGACGTTTGCGCCAAAAAGCCAATCCGCATTTAGTGCGTCTTTCGGTATATTTTTTGTAACCACGACATAATTTATATTATGCTGATATAAAACACTGTTTAACTTTGAATAGTTTCTGTTAACAATTAAACCATCCATCATGTTTGCTATTTCTGTGAAATTAAAAGACAAATGACCTGAAATATCATTTAATCCGCTAAAAACTATTACGGGAGAAACTCCGACATAAACATTATTGCTTGTCTCATCTTTGATAACTGAGTAAACCGATGAACCGAAAGGAACGCTTAAAAGATTATTGGTTGTCGGGATTTTATTATTAATCTCTTTCATAAAATTTATGTATTCCTTTGGGAAAGTAATATGTTTGTAGCTTTGTGAGGTTTGCCAGATAGGGGAATTAACGATTTTTTCAACAGGAATAAAATTTACAAGAACGATTATTCCAAATGCAATTAAAAGTATCTTACTTGCCTTCTTAAGGCTTCTCCTTACAACAACTAAGGAAAAGAAGATGACAATTGAAAAGAAAGTAACATACGTCGGGGCAAATTTATCGTAAAAGTTCCTAAAAACTACAAAACCGGGAAAGTTTCTCAAAAAAAGGAATAATTCTTTCAAAGGCCCTATATTTACCGTAAAAAAGAATAAAGCAAGTAAAAAAGAACCAAAAAAGATAATAAAAATTTTTCTCTCTTTTTTACTTAAAGCTTTTTTTAAATTTATAAGGGCGAGGACTAAAATTATTAAATAAATAGAGTTAAGTATCATTGTTTTATCGTAAAAATTTAAAAAGACATTTTTTAAATCCCAGTTAAAATCAAAAGCGATTTGTCTATGAAATAAATTAAGTAAAGGGTAAATTATTGTTCCCCTTGCGGTTGATAAAACTACTGGGGAAAAAGTATCTAAGAATTGCTTAGACACTACTTTAGCGGCAAAACTATTTTTGCTTATTAGTAAATAGGTATTTAAAAAGCCATACAGCCAAAAAGCTTGGGACACTAAGACAAAGAAAAGGAAAAAAACAAGTTTTTTTAAAAAATAGATAATCTCTTTTTTCTTAAAAAGAAAAGCACTAACTAACATTGAGGGCACCAAAACGGCTACGTAACCTAAAATCCAAGGAATTGAAAATAAGGCAATTGAAAAAAATGTGGTAAGAACCATAGCAAGAAAGACGTAAATAAACCTTGCTGTTTTTAGATATCTAACAAAGAAGTAAAGGTTTGCAGGAATTAGAGCTAAAAGCCAGATTGAAATTAGAAAATTGACCATTTGGTTAACGATTATTATCGGAGACAAAATATAAAAAAAAGAGGCTAAGAATGCTTCAGTTTTATGGTTTCCTTTTTTTCCCTCCAAAAGTTCCACTAGGAATTTCTGAAAATAAATAAAACCGGCAATTAAGGGCAGTGAAAATCCAAGATAGTTAAGAACGAATTTTATTCTCATTAAATAATCTAAAAACGACCAAACAATTAAAAAGGGCAGTTCAAACTGAACAGGATTATTCCAGCCAAGTGAAGAAAAATGATACCAGGAAAAAGGATGCACATCTCTTAGTAAAACTGCCGGGAAAACATACTGAAGCTTGGTATCGTCTCCACCTAGATACAGTTTGCCCTGAAATAGTAAGTATGGGAGAAGAAATAATCCGATTACTACGAGAGTATTTAATAAAAGCAAGTAATTCTTTTTAATAAATTTCTTCACAATTATTTCTTAATGCTCAAAACATTAAGCTTAAGAGCACCAAAGGGTACTTTTTTAAAAACAACAAGCTCCCAGTAAGTTACCAGTCTACTAAAAGCCGTAAGCTTAAGCCATGTCCTTCTAAAATCCATCAAGCCATCTTTATTTTTATTAGTTGATTCTACTACTTTTTTATCTTTATAAAGATCAGCTTTTTTCCCCAAAACTTTCTCTAAAACTTCTAAAGGAATAAAATAAAAAATTAAACTTAAGAATTGATAGATAAAATGCTCACTATAGTCTTTCTGTTTTATCTTAAAACCAGCATTCTCTATCATTTGCTCTAAGTATTGATGTGTAAATTCTGGATGGATGTGTCCATACCTTTTAAAGGTTATGTTTTCTAAAAACCCTAATTTTTTTGAAAACCAGGTATGGGTATATTTTTGCCCTTCGCATGGGGTATGGGAAAAGAAGTATCCGTCTTTTTTCAAAACCCTTTTTACTTCTTTTAAGAAAAAAGTAACGTTTGGGATATGTTCTATCACATCAAGGGCAATACAGGCATCAAAATAATTATCAGGGTAGGGAAGTCTCTTGTTTTTGATGAGGCTATAGTTTACTTTCCCACTGCCTAATTTCTTGGAAAATTTTATCGCTTTTAAGCTGATATCACAGCCATAGATAGATACCTTTGGATAATAGTAAGGCAAAGATTCCGTAATAATTCCTCCCCCACAGCCTATGTCCAAGAGATTCCCCTTTTCTAGTTTTAAAAATTCTGTCAATTTTTTTAATCTATAATCCTGGGTAAATGTTCTTTTTTTAGAGTAATTTTTACTTTCCAAAACTCCCATAAAAAAATCTTCATAGTCAAATCTCTTTGTATTTAAGCTAAGTGCCTTTTTTAATCTTGGTTGTTTAGGTTTATTCCCTTTCATTTATTGGGGTTTATAAAAACTAGATAAGTTGAAAGTTTGGCTCTACCAGAATAAATTTACCACCCTCTTTTTGATATCTTTTATTCTTCTCGATTATTTCCTTACTAAAATTCCAGGCAAAAATTAAAACATAGTCCGGCTTTGTTTCATATATCCTATCCTCTGAGTAAATCGGGATATGAGAACCGGGAGTAAATAATCCTTGCTTGTAGGGAGTGGAATCAACCATATAATCAATTGTTCTATTGTTAATTCCGAAGTAATTTATTAAAACATTTGCCTTTGCAGCGGCACCGTAACCTACAATATTTTTCTTTTTCCTTTTTAAGCCCTTAAGTCTAACTAAGGTGTCAGTCTTTAGTTTCTCCACTCGTTTTGCAAAATTAGAGTAGGTTTTTTTATTGTATAATCCGTATTTTTCCTCCGTATCTAAAATACTCTTAATTGTTTTTTCATTTAGTTTTTGTTTCTTGTTTATTTTTTTCTTCCAGTAAACCCTGATTGATCCCCCATCAAGATCGTTTTTTTCTATATTAAAGATTTCAAGCTTTGAGTCTTTTGCCAAATACATCAGTGACTTAAGGGAGAAATATGAAAGGTGCTCATGGTAAATTGTGTCAAAAAGATTTTTTTCTATTAAATCCAGCAAGTATGGAAATTGCATTACAAAAATTGCATCATCCTCCATTAAAGCTTCTGCTCCTAAGATTACCTCATGAAGATTTTGAATATGGGCAATTACATTTGTTGCAAGTATTGCCTTTGCCCTCTTGTATTTTTGCCTAACTTTTTTTGAAAGATTTAGGTTAAAGTATCCCTTAACCGTTTCAACACCGTTAAGATTGGCAACTTTTACAAGATTTTCTGCCGGATCAATACCTAATATTTTTGTCCCTAAGTTTTTGAAGCAAAGAAGAAGGCTTCCGTCATTGCTTCCTATATCGATTACTAATGAATTCTGGTCTAATTTAACAAGCTTCCTTACGGTTTCTGCAAGGTTACGAAAATGCTCAAGTCTTGTCTTTGAAGAAGAAGGAATATAAAGATAATTTTTAAACATTATTTTAGGATCAACTAAATATTTTAATTGCATTAGTGAACAATTGGTGCAAAATGACACAGCCAAGGGATATTTTTTTTCTTTTTTAGAAAGATCCTTTTTTTTTAAAAAACCATTTGGTGTGGGCTGATTTCCTAAATTTATTACATCAATAAGTTCTTTTGATCCGCAGATTCTGCAACTTTTAATTTTTCTAACTTCTTTTTTTGAAGAATTCATAACTACTGCATTCTAACAATTAATCCAACCTTTTTCCACTTGTTACAAAACTTAAACCAATAAAACTTCCTCTTAAATATTCCCCGCATAAAGCTAATCTCTGAAAGGCGGAAAATTTACCTAACCCCTTGTAAAAGATAATTTTATAGAAATAGTAAGCGGTAAAAAACCAAATAAAGAACACTAGGATAAAAAAGAATTGAAAGTTTGTTGAGTAAATTGAATGGAAAATTATTCTGTTTCTTGCTATAACAAATGGTCTTCTCTTATCCACCATAAAGTGATACATGTAATCTTTAATAAAAGAGCCCTCTTTTTTCTCGATGTCGTGATAAATTTTGGCATTTCTTATTACCCTAATTGAATATCCAGCTTTTTTTATTCTATAAGCAAAATCACTCTCTTCATACATAATCCCTAATTTTTCTCTGAAAAATATTTTATTTTTTTCAATAACACTTTTTCTTACCATGAAAGCGTTTGGAATATCGACTGTTTCCCATACTTTTTTACCAAAAACCTCATTTAAATCCCTCGGCTGGGAAGTTTTTGTAGTAAACATATTTCTTTTTGTTATAAACCATAATGCCTTTTTCTTATTGTTGTAGTTGTAATTAACCGGCCCTGCTTCCCCCAATTTTTCATCAATATTAAATTCTTCTACTAAGAATTTAACTGTATCTTTATCTAAAACATTGTCATCGTCAATGAAAAAAATAAGCTCTCCTTTTGAATTTTTAATTCCAACATTTCTTGATCCGGCGGTAAAGAGGTTTTTTCTATTTTTTATAACTTTCAGTTTTTTATTTTTTGCAAATTTCTTTTTTAAGTAGTCTAATGTATCGTCTGGGGATGCATCATCAATTACAATTATTTCAAGATTTTTGTAGGAATTGGCAAAAATACTATTTATTAGTCTTTCCACCATTTCTTTGCGATTATAAGTTGGAATTACTATAGAAACTAAAGGATCTTTTGGCATTCTATTTAAAAAACTTTTTTATCGAATCAATCACGTATTCCAATTTATCGCTTGTAATTTCTGGATAGATCGGTAAGCTTAGGGAGGTTTTTGCCAATTCTTCCGCAATCGGTAAATCCCCTTTTTTGTATCCTAAATTTTTATATGCTTCTTGGAGATGTCCCGGAACAGGATAATGGATTAAGGTTACGATTCCCTTTTTTAGAAGGTAGTCTTTTAAAAGATCTCTTTTTTTGGTCCTGATACAAAAAACATGAAAAACGTGGGTTGCTTTTTGGTGCGTTTTTGGAAGTATTAAATCACCTACGTTTGAAAGGTTTTTAATGTAAATTTGTGCAATTTTATTCTTTTTCTTATTAATGTCATCAATTTGGCTTATTCTTATTTTCAAAAAAGCTGCCTGGAGCTCATCCAATCTAGAATTAAAACCAATCAAATTGTTGTAATATTTTTTTCTCTCTCCATAATTCCTAAGCTGGAGAATTAATTTATAATATTTTTTGCTGTTGGTTGTAATTCCTCCTCCATCTCCTATTGCTCCAAAATTTTTACCTGGATAAAAGCTGGTAGCATTTATGTTCCCAAAACTTCCCGTAATTTTTCCATTGTAGGTTGCACCTTGGGACTGGGCATTGTCCTCCACTATTTTTAGCTTATATTTTTCTGCAATTTTTAATATTTTGTCCATTTCACACGCCTGGCCAAAAAGATGAACTGGAATTATTGCTTTTGTTTTTTTAGTTATCGATTTTTCAATTTTTTCGGGATCAATATTATATGTATCGATTTTTGATTCTACTAAGATGGGGGTTGCGCCGACTCGGGATACGGCAATTAAGGTTGCCACATAGGTATTTGAGGGAACAATAACTTCATCCCCTTTCCCAATTCCTAAGGAACTTAGGGATAAAATTAAGGCATCAAGCCCACAGGCAACGCCCACTGCATATTTAGTATTTGAAAACTGTGCATATTTTTCTTCAAATTCTTTAACTTCATTCCCAAGCACAACCATTCCACTTTCTAAAACCCTTGTAAATGCAGTTTGTAATTGTGGGAGTATTTTTTTATAGCTTGCTTTTAAGTCAAGATAGGGAACTTTAATTTGCTTATTTACCATTTTTTACCAGTTTTAAGAATTGATCGTAGCTTCTAATGTAATCCTTAGCATCATATTTTTCCGAAGCAAAAACAAGAAGAATTGCATCTTGTGAATATTTATATTGAACACTCCAAGTCCTTGGTTTTATATGAATACCAATGTCCATTGGGGTGAGTGGAATTTCCAAACTATTTTTGCCATCATCTACAACAATATTTACCGAGCCTTTAACACAGATTAAAAATTGATGCAGTTTTCTATGCGCGTGTTCACCTCTAACTTCTCTACTTGGGACGTTATAGACCATAAACACCCGCTTTACTAAAAAGGGAATTTCTTTCTTATATTCGGTAAAGGAAAGATCTCCTCTGATATCGCTTACCTTAGATAATTTATATACATCAGCCCCTTTGACTTTAGTTGGTAATCTAGTTTTTATAAAAGACGTATCTTGTAAGGTTTTAATGTTTTTAAAATCAACCGTATTAACATAGCCAGTAATTCTGGCAGGATTCCCAACAACTATTGCGTTTGGTGGAACATCTTTGGTTACAACCGCTCCTGCTCCAACCATTGCATTCTCTCCTACCACAATGCCTGGAAGAACAGTTGCATTTGCACCGAGGGATGCACCTTTTTTAATTAAGGTTGCTACTGGTTTTTTTAAATATTTTTTACTTCTTGGGAATTTATCATTTGCAAAGGCAGCATTAGGCCCAATAAAAACATTATCCTCAATTGTAATTCCATCCCAAAGAAAAACTCCGCATTTAACAGTAACCTTATTGCCAATTACTACTTTATTTTCAATAAAAACGTGATCACAAATATTACAGTCTTTCCCAATTTTTGCCCCTTTTAAGATATTGCAAAAAGCCCAAATACGGGTATTCTCGCCTATTTTTTTTGTTGCAACCAGTGCTTTATCGTGAATGAAATATTTCATTTATTCTTTAAAACAAAGCTAATATAGGTAAAAAAGCTGCTGTAACCTGAGATAATACACAAAATCGGGTGAAAAATCCACATTTTCTCTCTATCCTTTACTAAATGGTAGAGCGCATAAATAAAAGGAGGAATAATTGTTAGTGAGTATAGAGGCCAAATTTGAATTCTTTCCGTTTGCTTATTAGACAAAAGTGTTACTCTATGGGAGATTCCAAAGTTCTTTTTCTGAAGATAATTTCTGGTCTTCCATGCTTGTTTATTTATAAAGTGACTAAGATTATTTATTGTATAGTGATATAAATCTACCGAATGAACATAGGCGATAGTTTTATCTTTATCTATTAGCTCTATAACCGGAGCTGTATCGTCAAAAGCATGTTTACTGCTTCTTCTAAAACCGGCTCTTATCGTAAATCCTTGAGCAAATGCGATCATAGGAATCAATGAATTAGATTTAAAATTAAAAATTGTATATTCCTTATTTTTTTCTAAAGTTTTATAAATTTCATGAAATGTCCTTGGGTTTGAGGCATACCCATAAACAAAATGATTTGCAGGATCCGTGAAAGTATTTATATATTTTGTAAAAAAATTATCCTTATTGCTTACTGCATGTTTGGGAAAGGCGGCAAATATTTTTTTATTTTGAAAAACTTCTGCTATTTTCTCAAAGGCTCTATCTGATTTAAAAATATTATCGCAGGCAAGAATCATTGTTAGATCTCCCTTTGCTTTTTTTATTCCTTCATTCACTCCTATGTCAGCAAAGACCTCTTTATTGTGAATGATTTTTGTCTTATATTTTCCAGCTATTTTTAGAGTTTTATCTTTAGATCCCCCATCGGCAATGATTATTTCAATTTTATCTTGAGGATATTTTTGTTTCCTAATGGATTTTAGGAAAAACTCAATCTCTTTTTCATTGTTTAAGGTAGGTGTAATGATTGAAAAGGAAAATTTATTTTGTAAGAAAAAAGCTTGTTTATTTTTCATTTTGCAAAAAAGTAATTATATAAAAGAAGCATTTTCCCAAATCCCGGATACATTTTCTTAAAAATTTGGAAATCTGAAACTCTTCTATTTTTCTGGACCCATTCTCTTTTCCTAAGAATCTTATTAATATTTTGAACATTAAAGGCCCAACCCCTAATATAAGAGACGGAGATATTGGGTTTTAATATTAATAGAAAAAACAATGCTTCAATAAGGTTTTGGATTAAATATAAAGGCAAAATTAAAACAAGACTTAAGGTCGAATAGTTTTTTATTAAGGTTTGGAGGCAATTTTGATTTCTCCATAAAAATGTATTTAACTTTAACCCTTTCCCGCTACTACCTGCTCCGGCATGATATATTACAATATCTAATGCGTAGGTAAAGCTTTTTCCCAAAAGAGATAATCGCCAAAACCAATCTACATCCTCATAATACATAAAGTAATTTTCATCCAGTCCCTGACTTTTTAGGTAATCTTCTCTTGAGAAAAGAAAACAAACACTTAAATAAAAATACTTATCCGCTCTTGAGAAATTAGGAAGGTAATAGGCTGGACTTCCTGTAATATCAATTGTGGTATTAGATTTAAATTCTTCTTTTTCATTAAATCTTTTTTCAATCGGGGCAACTACAGAATAATTATGGCTTTTATAAAAATTTAATAACTTTTTAGTAAAATCTTTTTTAAAAAAGGTATCATTATTCAAAAGCAGTATATATTCCCCAATAGACTTTTTTACTCCGATATTAAAAGCGGCTGAAAGTCCCATATTTTTTTTGTTTTTTATAATTTTTACTTTTGGGAAATTTTTCTTTAAGTATTCAACGGAATCATCGGTTGAGTTATTATCTACAACTACTATTTCTATCTCCTTAAACGTTTGATTAAATAGGGATGTTAGACAGTCTTT
>Ga0154761_164_pt2 | contig 40525 bp, 39 predicted proteins | sample Rifle2008BG16ft_FD_105769 | JGI IMG/M metagenome (GOLD analysis project Ga0154761, IMG submission 105769) | Candidatus Levybacteria bacterium RBG_16_35_11 | reverse complement strand
CAAGATATTTATCAGAAGAAAAGCTGTTTTCTAATTCCTTCGCTATTTGTTGGGTGCCATTTTCTTGCTCAAAGCTTTTTTCCGTTATTAATCTAGGCAAATCTGCAATGTTTATATCTTTATAAAATCTTTCTCGTCCTCTCTTTTTAAGAACTTCTTCAAGTTTAGACAATGTGATTTCCAAAGCATTAGCTCCGCTAGGACACGTTAAAACGACCGGATTAAGTAAAAACTCTTCTTCCGCTTGACCTTTTATAGAAATAGATCCCTGAGAAACTGAATTGAGCCAATCTGCTAAAATAGCTTCCTCTACATCAGACTTTAGTGCGTAAGTTTTAATTTTTCTTCCATCTATCTCCCCTATGTAAACTTGATGATATCTATAGTTAATATCTTTATAAATTCCTCGTGTCCCAGCTGATCCTTTAGGACTTATCCATAGAAAAAAACTAGGTCCTAAGACTTCTCCAATTTTTTCTTGCAGTCTTTTAAAACCTTTCAAGGCTTTACCTTCTCTTTCTAAAGGGTCTATGACGGATTCCATTAAAAATCTTTCATGAGGAATATCTGACGAAAAAAGTTTTGTTTTTCCTTGGAAATCCTGAATAAAACATGGGTAAAAAGAAACTACATTATCTTCAAGAGTTTCTGATTCATAAGTCCTTACTTGTCGAGCAGTAGTTTCGATAATTTCCTTTCGGAAATCAGGAGACTCTCTTAAGGCTCTTGTTACGTTCCCTGCCTCTTGAGCTAAATTGAAACCAACATTTTCTGCTGTTATTCTTTCTAAAACTATCTCTCTTGCCATAAAAAAACTCCTTATCTTCCGAAGGAGTTAATTGCTTCTGCTTCGGAAGACTTTTAACGGGGATCTGGCTTTACAGTTGCGGCACAGCATCGGAATTACACCGATTTCACCCGATTTTCCAAACTATTTCTTTTTCTTTATCTATTTTATTTGCAAACCTTGCCATTGTAAAGAGTAAATCGGAGAGCCTATTTAGATAAACAATTACATTATTGTCCACAGTCTCTTTTTTTGAAAGACTAACTACTCTTCGTTCTGCTCTTCGGCATATTGTTCGTGATAAATGAAGGAAAGATCCCTTTTCTCCGCCAGGAAGTATAAAATGGGTTAATTTCGGTAATTTTTTTGTCCATTTATCTATTAAGTTTTCAAAATCTCTAACTCTTTTTTCCAAAAATAGATCAAGTTTTTTATTTTTTTTAGTGCTTGCCAATTGCCCTCCTACCTCAAATAAATCATTTTGAATTTTCAAAAGCTCTTTTTTTAATGAGTTATCTTTGAGATTGGCAATTGAAATTCCGAGTGAGGAATTTAATTCATCGACGGTTCCGTAAGCTTCAAGCCTAATATGTGACTTTGAAACTTTTTTCCCGTCTTTTAGGATGGTTTTTCCTTTATCTCCTGCTCTTGTATAAATTGACATTTTTTAGCACTCGGAATAACCGCAGCTATAGCATTTTCTGCAGCCTTCCTCATATGCGAGGCTTCCTGATCCGCACTCGGGGCAGATATCAAAAAGTCCAGTTGCCATTCCCTCGGTTGATGATAATTCTCCCCCTTGAGTCTGAAGCGACAACTGCTCCAAAACAACTACTTCTTGTTTTTCGTCTGATTCATTGGACTTTTCTGTAGAAATGGTTTCTTTTGATTCAATTATTTGATTCTTTAATTGACCATTTCCTAAAACCATACCATTTTGTTGTCCATTTACTACGGGGATAACATTTTGACTTCCATTTAAATGGGCTTTATTTCTATCCTCAACAATGCCGTTTACCGCAAATCCAAAGTGAGTTGCTAAAACTTTGGCAACTGCATCAGGTAACGATCTTACTCTATTTGTTCCAAACCCAATGCTTTTTGCGCCACCTATGCCAATAAGGTGCGCGACAATTTGCCTTATTCTTTCTCTTGGGGGTAAATCTCCGTTTAATCTAAGCGTTACCGATATCATTCTGCCCAGTGCATCTGCCATGGCGGCAACATCTGATCCCGATTTTCCAACCGTTATAAATACTTCAAACGGATCTTTGTTTTCATTGTGGTTAATGGTTATGTAGGTTTTCCCAACCGGTGTTTCGGTTTGATAAGTAACCCCTTCAACCATATATGGTCTTGGAAGTATTGGCAAAGATGCTGCTTTTGGTTTTTCCTTGACTACATCTTCCTTTTTTGCATCCATTCTAGTTAAAACCCCGTCTCTTGATCCTTCCCGCATATAGGCTATTCCTTTGCAGCCTTCTTCATATGCCAACATATATAGTTTTTTTACATCTTCCACAGTGTGGGCTTTTGGGGCGTTTACTGTTTTGGAAATGGAGGCATCAACATATTTTTGGATTGTTCCCTGGACCCTAACATGATCCTGAGGGGTTAGGTCGTTAGCAGAAACAAAATAATCGGGCTTTAATTCATCAGGGTGAGCTTTTTTCCATTCTTCATAAAGATGGTGATACATTTTATGTTCTCCTAGTCTGTCGCGTCTTGTAAACTCAAATTCATAAATTGGCTCAATCCCCGAAGATACCCCTGCCAACAAACTCGTTGATCCGGTAGGCGCCTCCTGCAAAAGCAATGAATTTCTAGTGCCATATTTTCTAATTTTTGCCCTTATTTCCTTTGGCAATTTTTTAATAAAGTAGCCCTTTAGATATTTGGTTGCAATAAACTTTGGAAATGCTCCTTTTTCTTTTGCCAGTTCGGTTGATGCTTCATATGCCGCATCCCTAATTGTTGCAAAAATTTTTTCAATTACTTTTAATGACTCTTCTGAACCGTAACGAATATGCATTTTAATTAATGCATCCCCAAGTCCCATTGTTCCAAGTCCTATTCTTCTTTCTCCTTTTTGCTGCCTTTCTCTAATTTGAGGAAAAACGTAACTATCAAGGTCGATTACATTATCTTGAAGCCTTACCCCTATTTTTGCGTGTTCTGCAAGTTCCTTATAATCCATTTCTCCCGCTATATCAACTGAATAGTTCTTAACAAAGGCGGATAAATTCAAAGACGCAAGATTACAAACGCCCCAAGCCGAAAGTCCCTCTTCTCCACATGGGTTGGTGCAAATAACCTTATTCCAATACCAATTGTTATACCATTTGTTGTAGCGCTCCATAAAAACAATTCCCGGCTCAGCAGATTTCCAGGCAGCTTCACAAATAAGATTCCAGATTTTTCTTGCCTTAACGGTTTTATAAACCTTTACTTTTTTCTTAAGGGATTTCCATTTTTCCAAATCTCCATCCCACTTTTCGTCGTAGTCTTTATCGTCTTTATCCGGAAAAACTAGATTCCAGTCTCCGTTTTTTTTAACTGCCTCCATAAATTTATCCGAAACGCAGACAGAAAGATTTGCCCCGGTTATTTTTTGAAGATCCTGTTTTATTGTTATAAACTCCTCAATGTCTGGGTGCCAATCCCAAAGCATTAACATTAATGCCCCTCTTCTTGATCCTCCTTGTTGAATAATGTCGTGGGTTGCTATTGAATAAAGTTCCGCCCAGTTACATGGACCGGAGGAAAAACCGTTTACTTTTTTAACCCGGGCTCCGCGAGGTCTTAAAGAGGAAAGATTTATACCTGCTCCTCCACCTCTGGCCATTATTTCAATCATTGCCTTTAGATTGTCTAAAATACCATCTCGGGAGTCGGCAGGACTTGGTAAAACAAAGCAGTTATAAAAAGTTACATCAAAGCCTGTTCCTGCTCCTGCCAAAATTCTACCTCCTGGAACAAATTTAAAATCCTGCATTGAATCGAAGAATTTTTTCTCCCAGTTTTTTCTATTTTCCTTTTTTTCAACCTTTGCCACTCCTTTTGCAACTCTTCTCCACATTTGCTCTGGAGTTTTTTCGGTGGGATTTCCTTTTTTATCTTTTAAAGAATATCTGTCTAAGAAAACTTTTTCTCTAATTCCGTCTAGTTTCATAGTTTATTATTTAATTAATTTCTTTACTTCTTTTTCAAAATCTTCAACGTCTACAAATCTTCTAAAAACGCTTGAAAACCTAATGTATGCAACCTTATCTAATTTTTTTAGTCTCGCTGCAACTAATTGTCCGATTTTTTTACTTTCTACCTCAACTGAATCTGCACCTCTTAATTCTCTTTCGATTTCAGTTACAATTTTCTCAATCTTATCTGCTGATACCGTTGTTTTTTCGCAAGATCTAAATATTCCGTTTTTTAATTTTTCCCTGTTAAACTGCTCTCTCTTGCCGTCTTTTTTTATTACTACCAAGGTTACGTTTTCAACCCTTTCATACGTGGTAAATCTCTTTTCACATTTTAAACAGGCTCTTCTTCTCCTTATTGTCTCTAAATCCTCACTATCTCTTGTTTCTACTACTTCTGTTTCATTGCTTCCGCAATAAGGACATTTCATAAAAGGGCACTAAATATAGTGTCCATAAGCATATTATGGCGCTAGATCTACAGTGTCAACTATCAATATCTATATCAAAAAATGTCAGTCTTTTTTTTAGCCTCGAAATTAGTAAATTTTAGAAAATTTCATTTTTCTCAAGAAAAATTAATATATTCTTTTTCAAATGGCGGGTAAAAAAATTGTGCAATTTTTGATATTTTAGAAGATTGCGGAGATTATTTGCTTCCTACAGTTTTTTGGAATAGCTCCACCTTTTTTTCTTCCTGTTGAATTCCTGACTTAGTGCTTCCGGAAAATTTTGTTTCAAGTCTATCTAAAATTTCCTTATGTGCTTTCAGGGAAGAAGAAAGTTTTTCTTGTGTTTCCGAGACCCCTATTCCCTGTTCTTTTGCTTGTTGAGTTTTTGAAATTGCATCAGCAAAATAATTTTCTCCTTTTGAAATTGTTGAAACTGCTAACTTGTATTTTTCTTCACCGGAAATTAGAAGATATATTCCTGAGCTTAATCTTTTATTGGCAGTTAGGATATCAAATTCTATCTTTTTTAGAGGATCTGAAATAATTATTCCAATAATTTTATCCCTTACCATTTTTAGAAAATAAAAACGATTATCCGGCAAGATTCCAGGATAAGGAAGATTATTATCTTTTACTATTTCCTCATATGTAAACGGAGAAATTTTATCCGCTGCAAAAATAGGATTTGCTACCATTAAGAAAATAAGAAGTGAAAATAAAAGCAATAAAATTTTTTTCATATCCTACCTTTTTGCAACCACATTTAAAATGTCACTTTCTTTGGGCTTAAAACTTTCTCTAAAAAGAGGTCCTAAAAATCTTCCTCCATAGAAAGAGATACTGTTAAATCCGTTTTTCTTCAACAGGTTTTCAACTTTGTCTTTGCTTAAATAGATTACTGGAGTCGAATTAATTGATCTAAATTTCCACCTTCTCCCATCAGAATCAAAAACAGCCGTGTTAAGAGTTGCTGTATCGTTTCTGGTTTTTGGAGGATCAAAAAATCGTAAAAATGCTTGTTCTGCTGGAAACTTTTTCTTTGGAACTCCGAAAATTACATCAAAAACCCTTTTATTTACAGTCACCATTTTGTCTATGTTTATAATTTGTAAAACAATACTGGCATTTTTAGAGGGCAGTACATGACTTACAGCTTTTAATACCTCTTTATAATTGGTAAATAAATGGGGGAAAGCATTTCCCATAAAAATTGCTGCGTCAAACTCTTCCTTTTTATCGGAAAGAACATCAACATAGTTACCGGCAGCAAAGGTTAGTTTTCTTCTAATTGCTTCGGGCAACTTTTTGAGCTTCTCATTTGCTGCCTTTGCCATTAAGAAACTACTTTCTATGCCGTAAACCTCAAACCCTTTTTTCGCTAGTGCTATATCGTGCTCTCCTGTTCCATATCCAATATCAATAATCCTTTTAGCTTTATGTTTCTTGAATAAGTTAACTAAATCGGGTATTTCATTCTTTAATCTTTCTTCCCAATTGGTGACAACATCGTAATGTCTAACTTGCCAATCATGATATTCTTCTTCTCCCGCATAAGGAAGACTGTCTCCCACCGCAGCTCTAAAAACGTCCCCTTTTGTTAACATTCCAATTAAGTGATCGTGCTCGTCAACGACCGGCAATCTTCCAATTTTTTTTACAAACATTAAAGACTGGGCTCTTAAAAGAGGCATTTTAGGAGAAACAGTAACAGGGTTTTTACTCATTATATTCTCTGCTTTTAAAGAAAATATTTCATCTACTTTTTTTTCCATGCTCTCAAAGTCACTGGCATGAACATAATCTTCTGCAAGCTCGTGGATTGTGGGATAAAATTTTGCAAGAATATCTTTTTCGGTGATGAAACCGACAAGTTTTCGATCCTTGCAAACAGGTACTCCATTTATTCCTCTTCCAAAAATTAGTCTTGCTACATCTTTAACAGAGGTATTTGTTCTAACGGAGTCTATGTTTGTAGACATTACATTCGATACTTTCATATTTTCTCTAGTTATTTAATAAAGATCCGATGAATTGTTCTTTATTTTATCCCTTAGTGGCTAAAATAGCAATAGAGTCTGTTTACTCACGGGGAAGAAACGTTAGCAACTGAGTTGCCTTGTGCCTTTTCCAAAAGCTGTCTGAACTTAGTAGAAGACGTCGAGTGTCCCTTTCAACAAATCTTCTCTGTTTGTTATCCCAGCTCACGCAGTATTTAGGTTGAAACTCTTTTTTTAAATACCCCTCTTTTTTATATATTTTAAAAGTATGGCTGTTGCCCTCAAGTCCTAAAATAATTCCTGCTTCTGCTCCAGGAAGTTCAAACCCATTCATTTCTTTAGGTAAAAAAATTAAGGCGTGTGCTGTTTCTAATAATAATGTTCCAATACCTTTTTGTCTTTGATTTTTATCTACAGCATGGCCAGTAACCATAGCATGGGTCATTCCACGACCCATTGGTTTGACTATGGTTATTGTCCCAGCTATTCGCTTTGATTTTTTATCTTCGGCAACTAAAAGCACTGAATCTGAATCTATGGTGCCACTGTAATCTTTGTATAAGTCCTTAATTCCTTCTTCACTCCCCAAAACAATATGGTAATCAGGATATTTTTCTGCATACCTTTTAACATTTAATTCTGCAGTTTGCCAGGTAGGAGCTATTCCGGCAAGATGTTCTATTACCGAGGACTGGCGAAACAATTCAGCGATTCTTGTCGCGTCTTGATCTAAGTTTGAAAGTCTTATTTCAACATTAGCTGTTCCAATTCGCTCTTTTACTCCGAGGTCAACGGCGGCAGCAATGCTTCCTTCAAGCTCTGGCCTTCCTAGATCAATTGCCTTTTCAAGAGGATCGCCGGGAAGAGAGATTGGATCCCCATGGTTAATTATTCGTGGTAGTTTTTCTAGATCTGGTATTAATTTTTCTGATTCAACACCCATATGTAAATTGTTTTGAGAGGCGATTATAGAATAAAATAATACCTGTGTCAAAATAGTAGCGTACAAGATGAGGCATCGAACGATACATCTTTTCACCTCCTTAAGCTAACTATTCTAGGTTGATTATTTTTCGCCCCTAGTTAAGTAGAAATCTAAAAACGTAGTTATATCATCTGGATTTGCATTTTTTATTTCCCGGAGGGTCATATTCATTTCTTCGATAGAAATTGCACCACTGTCACAACCTATTTTTAAAGCTTCTTTAATTTTAAGAACCGCCTCAGAACTTTTAAGCCCCTTAAACTTTAATTTTATCTTTTCAACAGTTACGGATTCCTGTTTAATTCCTTCTTGAATCATTAATTCCCATACGAATTTAGCTAGTAAAGGATTTTCAATAATACTAAGGAGAGTCTTTCTAATTACCCCTGACGCTTCTTCCGAGATACCTTCAATTCTTAAATCTTCCCAGCAGGAATCTGCGATTATGAGCCTTCCACCTGGTTTTAAAACTCTGACAATTTCTCTTATTACCTGTTTAGGATTTGCCAGATGTTGGAATAGCCTATCTGCGTAAGCCGCATCAAATGTTTCGTCTCCAAATCTTAAATTATTAGCATCTTGTTTTAAAAAGCTAATTATTCCTGAGCTAACTAAGTCTTCTGGGGTGGATTCCTCTGCTTTATTAATCATTGTTTGACTATTGTCAATGCCAAAAAACCTCGTAGATTTATTTGTCCTAAGCGCCATTTCCCTTACAGTAGTTCCTATTCCACATCCTAAGTCAATAATTAATTCACCTGCTTGAGGATCTAGTAAATTATATAGCCTTTGCTTAGATTCCCTTATAGGAAGAAGTGAATCTACAGTATCTAAGTATGTCGTTAAAAAAGTTGGATCCTGATAACTATCAGTCCTTCCAAAAACGTCAGTTCCTTTTTGCTCTTTCCTGCTGTGCATGAGTGGGAATTATACCAATTAATTAATAATACTACAAGCTGTTGAGCAAGGATAATATCAATAAAGTCTTTTTATTTCCCTTGGTCCAATATGCCCAAGTTAGATTAAATCTTCTAACTAAAGAGTGTATCAATGAATCTCAGCCTTTTGTTGAATTCTTTTAACTTCATCTTTTTAGCGCATCCCTTTTAATCAAGCGAATCAATAAACCATCAATGTCGGGACAACGAACTATTACCGTTGAGCAATCAATAATTTGTCCATTTGGATTTTCTCCTTCCTTCATCCAAGATAATAAAACTCCCGGAGGAAGATAAACAGGTGCCGTCTTAGTGGTTCTTCTTACATACTCAAATTCAAAATCTTCGCAGAAGAAATGTTCAGCTCTAAGACAATCTGGAACGTTCAGTACAAACTCAGCATATAACGGATTTATTTCTTTTCCTCGACCTTCTCTTACATTTTCCGCATGAAGAAATTCTAAAAAACGTCGGAAAATTTTTTTACCTATTCCCTCTCCTTGTAGTTCATAAGGAAGAACCCATTTCCGAACGTATTTTACATCTTCACGAGCTTCCTTAATAGTTTCAAGCGATATGAAACCTAATGGGGTTTTTTCTGGTTCCTTTTCTTCTAAAGGATCTTTCGTGTAGCCCAATCCAACAAAAGATCTCATATTCTTTTTTCTTAAGTCTTTCTTAAATTCTTCCAATGTTTTAGGAACTATTTCGCCACTTTCCAATTCTTTATGGGTTTCAATGAAATAAAAACAATTTCTCTCATCTGCAAGAGCATCAAGATATTGTTGAATTTCCTCATCATCTTTTTGCCTGAGCTCTTTAACTTCAATGTCTTTCCCTGGGATTATTTCCTTAGGTGCATCCTCACTAACCGAGGGGTCTGATTGATTGGGGAAACAATTTTCAATTTGACTTGACATAAATCTCCTATCTTGTTCTATTGAACGGTTCATAGTTTTTGTTTACTGGAGTAGCATTATAATCCTAAAAAATGTGGCTGTCAAAGCTGGAGATTTAGGGGTTATAGTTTTTTCCGACCTATTGCCTTTAATGCAATATTTAATGTTTCTTCTTTATCATGGTCGTATGTGTTAATTACTAAATCATAATATTTTTTATCCCAATAAACCCAATTTTTATCATTTTTAGCATAAAGCCTTCGCCATTTTTCTGTGTGTCTTTTTTCCCGCTCTAATACTTCTTGCTTTGCTTTTTCAATGGGGATACCATCTCTATTAACGAGTCTGTCAATTCGAATTTCTGGCTTATCTCCTCCTTTATCTGTGCATTCAACAAGTATTTTAAAAACTCCATCTATTCCTTGCGCATCAAATCCTGCCAAATGGCTTTGAACAATAATATTTTTACCATTTTGAAAAATTTCTTTTACCTTTTCCTCATACTCAAGGTCAAAATGATCTGGCCGTTTATCAACCATTTCCTGATCCAAATTCAATTCTCTATGAATTTGCTCAAACAACTCTCCTCCCTCTAATAATTCCCAGCCTAAATTTTTTGCCAGCTTTTTTGCCAAGGTGGTAGAACCGGAAGCAATTCGTCCCGATACGGTAATTACTCTGATGTGCGGAAGTTCAACCGGTTGCTTCATTGTTTTGAGGCAGAACTTTTGAAACCATTAAGACCTCTTCAACCAATCTGTTCGCATAACCATACTCATTGTCATACCAGGCAATTATTTTTACCAAGTTTCCCATAACAGAGGTTAGAGAAAGATCCACAATTGTTGAATATGAAGAGGCAATAATATCAGAGGAAACTAATGGATCATTGGAGACTGCCATTATTCCCTTATATTCTTCTTTTTGAGCCTCTTTTTTAAAGACTTCATTTACTTCTTCTTTTGTAGTTTGCTTTTTTAAGACAAACGTGAAATCGGCCAAGGATCCATCGGTTGTGGGCACCCTGATTGAAAGACCTTGAAAAATATCTTTTAATTCTGGAACGGTTTTAGAGGCTGCAATAGTTGCGCCTGTTGAGGTTGGAATAATATTTGCTGCAGCAGACCTAGCCCTTCTATAATCTTTATGTCCACCGTCCTGAAGCCTTTGGTCTGATGTATAGGAATGAATTGTTGTCATCATTGCCTTTTCAACTCCGAAGTTTTCAACCATTACTTTTGCAACTGGCGCAATACAATTAGTTGTGCAGGAGGCATTGCTAATTATTTCTTCTCCTTTATAATCTTTGGCGTTCACCCCTAAAATATAGGTTGGAGTATCATCTTTTGCCGGAGCGGAAAGAACAACTTTTTTTGCACCGGCAGTAATATGCGTTTTCAGTTTTTCTGTTGTCTCAAAGCTACCTGTTGATTCAATAACAACATCTATATTTAAATCTTTCCAGGGCAAAAGGGTTGGATCTTTTTGGGAAAAAACAGGAATTTTTTTGTCTTCTATAATTAAATTTCCGATTTGTCCGTTAAGTTCTTTTTTTTCGTCAAACGAAATAGGAATATTTAGAATCGGACCATAGGCAGTGTCGTATTTTAGAAGATACATCCAGCCTTTAATATCGGTAGACGTTCCTGCATTTATTGCCGCAATCTCTATTTGCTCATAAAATTTTTCTAAAATGACACGGTGAGCAACTCTGCCTATTCTTCCATAACCATTTATTGCAACTTTTATCATATTACAAAGTATAGACCAGTGGTAAAAATGGAGCAAGAGGTAATTTTTGGTCTTTCACTCCTTAAGAATCTCAATCCCCGGTAGTTTTTCTCCAGATAGAAACTCAAGCATTGCTCCTCCCCCGGTTGAAACAAAAGAAAGCTTATTAATGATTCCCAAATTTTTAAGATAGCAAACAGTGTCTCCTCCCCCAACTATTGAATAAGCGTTTGAGTCGGCAATTGCCTTTGCGACCATTCTTGTTCCTTCTTCAAAACACTCTTCTACTATCCCCATTAAGCCGTTCCAAATAACTGTTTCTCCTATTCTTAAAACTTCTGTAAATTTTTTGGCGCTTTCTTTTGAAATATCTTTTTTATTTTCTATTGAATCTGCTATTAAAAGATTGGCTTTTCTTTCTCCAAGCACATTTGGGTTTTGTTCTAAGAGATTTTTAAGTTCTAATGAAACTAGCCCCCCTACCAATAAATGATCTGCAAATAAACTCATTTTTTTAACCAAGGGTAGTTTTGTTTCTATTTTTGCCCCGCCGATTAAAACAACTAGTGGTCTTTTTGGATTTTCCAAGGCTCTTGATAAAACTTCTACTTCTTTTTCAAGATGAAATCCCGCAAAATGAGGCAGAAAAGCCGGAACGCCAACTATTGATGCGTCAAAACGATGTGAGTCGCCGAAAGCATCGTTTACATAAATGTCGGCAAGCGATGCAAGTTTTTTTGAAAACTCTGATTCATTCTTTTTCTCCCCCTCATAAAAACGGAGGTTTTCCAAAATGAAAAAATCGTTTTTGATTTTCCAACCTTCAAACTGTCCGATGTTTTCTTTTGTCGGGGTCGATTGATAAAGTTTTCCAAACCATTCGGCAACCGGCGCAAGCGAGAATTTCTTATTCTCCTTTGAAATTTGAACTTTGAAATTTGAACTTTGAAATTGTGGCTTAGGTCTTCCTAAATGTCCGACAACAATTACAGTTGCTTTACTGTTAAAAAGTACATTTAAAGTGTCAAGGCAGGCTTTTAACCTTAAGTCATCTTCTATCTGGCCATTTATTATTGGGACATCTAAATCTGCCCTTAATAAAACTTTTTTTTCGTTAAAATCTATGTTCTTTAAATTATTTAAATGCATTTACTAATTAATATCAGTTATCTGACTACTTGCTATACGCTATTTTCTAGTCTGTAAATTCCTGGCAAAACATTTCGCCATAAATTCCGCCGTCAATTACACCTACTCCTATCTTACCAAACTCCGATGATAAAATATTTTCCCGGTGTCCTTCACTTTTCATAAATCCGTCCATTGCCAAATCAACATTGGGAGCAAGGGCAAGGTTTTCTCCCGCAGCAACAAAGGAGATATCCGCTTCTGTCATCCTGTCAAAGGGGGTATATCCTTCGGGAGTATTGTGGGAAAAATAACCTCTTTTAAACATATCTTCGCAATGCTCTCTGGCAACTTTAGTTAATGCAGTATCAACTTGCAACTTAGAAATTTCCTGTTTTTGCCGCTCATTATTTACCATAATAAACATTTCTCTTTCTGCTGTTTGATCTATACTTATTTCTTTTGTTTCAAAATTTAGATTAACCGACTCATTACCTCTTGGCTCAACTGTAAAAAAAGCAAGTCCTTCGTTAACCGCTCCTCCGAAAATATTGTTTATATCTTTTCCTAACCCTTGTGTATTTGTAACTAATTTAGAACCGATTATGGACTTAGAAACGGCTTTTTTTAAGTAAGCCGAAACAGGCAAAGTCATAATCATTGTTAAAATAAAGGCAATTAAAACAATTGCCGAAAAAATGCCCGGGAAAATGCCCAAAACACTATTTAGGATCTTGTGAACGGAGGATTTTGAAAGATTTTTAAAAAAGATTGTTTTTTTTACAAAAGTTCTTAAAAGTAAACTAATTATGATTTCTGTTAAAAAAGCTATTGTAAAAAACCCTAAAGCCTTTGCAAATCCTTGGGGAATTGAAAGTGTCTTAATTAAGATATTAGAAAGATGATAGTAAAAAGAAAGACCAAGAATAAATGCCGCTACAAAGCTAATAAGATCTAAAAGGGCAAGGTAAAATCCTTGAGAATAACCCTCAATTGCATAAAAAAAGATAACTATGATAATAAAAAAATCAATCCAATTTAAAGGTGAACTGTTTAGGAATTGAAGGAAATTTTGTAAAAACATACTTAATATTATAGAGCACCTAAAGGTTGTAAGCCTTAGCTTTGAGTGCTATTATATCTAAATTGATATGAAAAAAATAATTAAGAAAAAGATAAGGAAGAAAAAGAATCTTATCACAAATCCTAAATTTTGGCCTTTTTATTTTCTAATAATCGCAATTGCTACTTCTTTTTATTTTTTTATCCTTAAAGACCTTCCATCCCCCTCAAAGCTATCAAGCTCTGAGACGCCTCAAAGCACAAAAATATATGACCGAAATGGCAAGCTTTTATTTGACATTTACAGAGAAAAAGATTCAACTTTTGTTCCTCTTTCTGAAATTCCAAAAGATATGCAAGAAGCAACTATTGCAATTGAGGATCGTAATTTTTATAGTCACGGAGCAATTGATATTAGGGGCATCACACGGGCTCTTTACTCAATTGTTTTCCACAAGCAAATTCAGGGAGGATCAACTTTGACCCAGCAATTAGTTAAAAATAGTCTTTTAACTTCCGAGCAAACAATAACAAGGAAGATTAAGGAAATAATTTTAGCATATGCTTCCGAACTTTTATATTCTAAAAACCAGGTATTAGAAATGTATCTAAATCAAACACCTTATGGAGGAACAGCTTATGGAATAGAAGCTGCTTCTCAAACTTATTTTGGCAAAAGGGCGAAAGATTTGGATCTTGCAGAATCAACTCTTTTAGCTGGGCTTCCCGAGGCTCCTACTGCCTATTCTCCTTTTGGTGCTCATCCGGAGCTTGCAAAAGCAAGACAAAGACAAGTTTTAGAAGCAATGGTAGAAGAAAAATATATATCTTCCGGACAAGCGGACAAAGCCTACAATGAAACCCTTGTCTATAAAAGATTTTCAAATGAAATTAAAGCTCCTCATTTTGTCTTATATATTAAAGATCTACTAATTAAAAAGTATGGAGAGAAAAAAGTTGAAGAAGGTGGACTTAAGGTAATTACTTCATTAGATTTGGATTTGCAAAATATGGCTCAAGCAACTGTGTCTTCGCATATAGATGAGCTTTCAGGCTTTCATGTTTCAAATGGAGCTTCGATGATTACAAATCCCAAAACAGGTGAGATTTTAGCAATGGTTGGCAGTAAAGATTATTTTGATGAAAAAATTGATGGCAATGTAAATGTTACTTTAGCAGAGCGACAACCAGGTTCCTCGATTAAACCTGTTAATTATGCTACCGGATTAATTAATGGCTACACTGCAGCAACTCCATTTATAGATGAAAAAATTTGTTTCCCCCAACCAGGATCAAGGCCATATTGTCCTGTAAATTACGACGGTAAGTTCCATGGGGTAGTTCAAATGCGTTATGCCCTTGGCAACTCCTTTAACATTCCTGCTGTTAAAATGCTTAAACTAAACGGCATTCCTTCCTTAGTTGCAACGGCAACAGCAATGGGAATAACTACCTGGAAAAATCCAGATAACTACGGGTTATCCTTAACTTTAGGAGGAGGAGAAGTAACCATGATTGACATGACTCAAGCTTTTGGAGTTTTTGCCACAGGAGGCTATAAAATTAACCTTCAGCCGATTTTAAAAGTAACGGATAGGACTGGGAAAGTTTTAGAACAATATACTCCTCCAAAGAGCCCAATTTTTGGCAAGAAAGTTTTACCAACAGGTGTTTCTTTTATAATTTCCGATATTTTAGCTGATAATAATGCAAGGATTTTAGAATTTGGAGCAGGATCCGAGTTAAAAATTGTGGATCAAGTTGTATCGGTTAAAACAGGAACTACTAATGATTTCAGGGACAATTGGACAATCGGTTATACCCCCTCTTATGTGGTTGCTTCCTGGGTCGGAAACAATGACAATACTCCAATGAGCGGACTTGTATCTGGAATTACCGGAGCTGCTCCTATTTGGCACGATATAATGAGTGAATTACTTAAAAATAGATCACCAGAGCCAACGCAACGACCAAGCAATGTAATCCAAAAAGTGGTTTGCTCATCGGGATATCAATCCTTGGGAGACCAAAAAGATCAATGTCAGGGACGATTTGAATATTTTATAAAAGGAACCGAGCCTTTTGCTAATTATAAAGTCGCAAATGAAAAAATTTGGGTTGATAAAAATACCCAAGCGCAAGCAGCTCCTGGGCAAACGGAAAATCTAGAGTTAAAAGAAATGCAGGTTATTACCGATGCAACCGGAGATAAGTATTGCCTAAGCTGCGCTCACCCAAGCCCTTCTCCAACCCCCACGCCAACGCCCTAATTTAACCAAGGGCTTATTTGAAGTTATGACTATGGATTTAGGGGGAAAAGTCTAGTTTCTGCTTTTGGCCTAATGTCTATTTTCCCGTTTCTATCGACAACCTCTAACTCAGATTCAGTAACTCTTTTGAGAACATACTCTGGTCGGAAGTAAACTCCAAAACCACCCTTATTGCCAATATCAATGACTTTGTAAACTTCTCCCTGGCGCAACCCTTCTCTTAATAATTCTCTATACTCATCTCTTTCTTGCCAACCCTCAAGAAAAGTTAATCCTTCTTCCTCAAAATCTTCTTGATGCCTAGCAACAACTTGTTCATTCGCAATAACTGTGACATCAGAAGCTCCTAGGGTCGGTGTTTTATATTCGCTTCGCATTAGTCGGTTTAGCTTATGATAGCAACCTGTTAACGCTTTACCTGGATTATCTTCTCTATAGGGATCGTAGTCTAAAACTAAAACGCTAACCCTTCCGATTTCCCTTCCTTCAATTCTCATGACCAGATTTTATTCTTTTAAATTTTTAATGTCAATCCTTGAAATTCCGTCCAAGAGATTTTGTTAAAATTGCCTCTTTTCAAGGTAAAATACCTATAGTATAATTGAGAAGGTCCCATTAAGAACTTTATTAAAGGTTTGTGCTGCCCTTTTAAATATGAATTTAAAAACGCTTCTTGTCTTAATTATCTTTGTAATAAAAACTTTAATTAGAATTGGTGATGCCATTATCTTCTTTTTTAGACTCATTTACTCAAACGCGAAAATTGCCGTAGAGGCTATTTACCGTTTTTTCTCCTTTTTATCTATCTCTTTTAAAATTAAATTTTTAAAAATTGGGATAAAGACAGCGGATTTTAAATTTGGCATTTCGCAAGAGATAGCTTTACAAAGACTTAGACGAAATAGGCTAAAATTTAGAGTTAGAAAAAATTTTAAAGCTCTCAAAAGAACTCTTTTTAAGCCTTTTAAAAGAAAATTAAAACCACAAATAGCATTTCAGCAAAAAAAAGAGATTCGTTTTCTCCCTAAATTAAAGTATTTTTCATATGGTTTAATCTTTTCACTACTTTTTATTTTTTTGCCAATCTTATTTTTTATTTTTCTTTCTCAACTTCCTAATCCAAAACAGCTTACTGTTCGGGAAATGCCACAAACAACAAAAATTTTTGATCGAAACGATAATTTGCTTTACCAAATTTACGCTAATGAAAACAGAACTATTGTTTCACTTTCACAAATTCCTAAGGATTTAAAAAATGCAACTATTGCAATCGAGGATAAAGATTTTTATAACAATCCTGGGTTTGATATTGCCGCAATTGTCAGAGCTGCTATTGCTGATTTAAAAGGTCAATCGCTACAAGGAGGCTCAACAATAACCCAGCAGTTGATTAAGTCTTCACTTCTTTCTCCTGAGATAAGCATCGAAAGGAAAGTTAAAGAAATAATTTTGGCTTTCTGGGCAGAGAGAATTTATAGCAAAAATGAAATTTTGCAAATGTATTTTAATCAAGTGTCATATGGTGGAACATCTTGGGGAATAGAGGCGGCGTCCGAAGTTTATTTTGGTAAGAAAGTTAAAGAACTAAGCCTTGCAGAGTCTGCATTTCTAGCAGGACTTCCCAAAGCCCCCACTATTTACTCGCCTTATGGAAAGTATCCCAATCTTTGGAAAGAAAGGCAAAAAGAAGTATTAAAAAGAATGCAGGAGCTAGGATATATATCAGAGGATAAACGAGAAGATGCGGAGTCCGAAAAGATTTCTTTTAAGGCGCAACAAACCCCTATTCACGCTCCCCATTTTGTCATGTACGTTAAAGATCTACTGGTACAAAAATATGGATTAATCATGGTCGAAAAAGGAGGGTTAACGGTAAAAACCTCTTTAGATTTAAAAACCCAAGAGCAGGCTCAAGAAATTGTTAAAAACGAGGTGCTTAACAATTCCGCATACGGGATAAGCAATGGGGCAGCCTTAGTTACAAACCCAACAAATGGTGATGTCTTGGCAATGGTTGGAAGCATTGATTATTATGAGCCAAATGGAGGAAACGTAAACGTCACGACTTCTCTTCGCCAGCCCGGATCAAGCATTAAAATCGTAACCTATGCGGCAGCTTTATCTCACGGCTTTACAGCCGCAACAATACTGGATGATTCGCCCGTAACTTATTCTTCATACAATACTCCCTATTCTCCGGTAAACTATGATGGTAGATTTCATGGGAAAGTTCCGCTTAGGCTTGCTTTTGCAAACTCTTTTAATATCCCCGCAGTAAAAACTTTAAACGCAATTGGAATTCCAACCATGGTTAATTTAGGAAAACAAATGGGAATAACTACTTGGACAGATCCAAAAGATTACGGTCTCTCAATTACGCTTGGAGCAGCAGAAGTAAAAATGACAGATATGGCAACTGTTTATGGAACGGTTGCAAATAGTGGAAAAAAGGTAACGACAAACCCGATCTTAAAGATTACAGACTATAAAGGAAAAGTAATTGAGGAAAAAGGCAGTGATGATGGCGAAAAAGTTTTAGATCCGGCAATTGCCTATATTCTCTCAAATATATTACAAGATAACAGGGCAAGATCAATAGAATTTGGGCCAAATTCTGCTTTAAATATTCCCAATGTTTCCGTTAAAACGGGAACATCAGATAATAAAAGAGATAATTGGACAATTGGCTATACTTCGCAAAGACTGGTTGCCGTCTGGGTTGGAAATAACGACAATTCTCCCATGAATCCAAATCTTGCTTCAGGAATAACCGGAGCAGCTCCAATTTGGAATCAAATCATGACAAAGGAGTTGGCGAACTTACCAAAGCAAAATCAAAAAATACCTGAAAATATTATTGCAAAAAGGTGCACAGGTTACATAGAATATTTTATAAAAGGCACTGAGAGTGTTTCTTGTTACCCGATTTCAACCCCGTCAGCTACCCTATTAAGCACCCAGTAGTGAAGATAATTTTTCTAAGTTTTCTTTTGGATTGCCGTTGAAAATATAGCTATTTGAAACAAATAAATCTGCTCCTGATTCTTTTGCCTTAATTATTGTTTCCTCGTTTATGCCCCCGTCTATTTCAATTATTAAACTACTAGCACCCGGGTTCTCTAAAAGCATTTTTCTAATCTCTTTTACTTTCTGAAGATAGCTGTCTTCAAATAATTGTCCTGATGCACCGGCCTTGACAGTCATAATAAGCAAAAGGTCAAGATTAGATAGCTCTACCTTTAATCCTTTTAATTCTGTCGGTCCGTCTATGGAAAGACCCACCATCCCCAAAAGCTCCCCCTTTGCAACAAATTCCGCCTGGTCCGGCATTTTCTCAATCTGTCCGATGAATCTTTTAAATCCGGCATTATAAAAGGGGTCAAGGTATTGAATTGGATCATTGCCTATAAAATGGGCCTCAAAGATAAAATCATTTCTGTATTTTGAAAAAGGAACCGGATCTGGAAAAGTTAATGGAGAATCATTGATAAAATCGATATGAACAATTTTTGAAATTCCTTTTAATAAATTCAATCTTTCCTCGATTTTTGGCCAGTCTTTTTCTAAAATTGCCGGAATTACTTTTTGCATTTTTCTATTTCTTTTATTTCCTCTATTCTTCTTTTGTGTCTTTCCTCTTTGGAAAATTCAGTTTCCAAAAAAGCTCTTGTTAATAAAAATGCTTTGTGCTCGTCTGTAAATTGCGCGCCCAAAGATAAAACATTGCAGTCGTTATGCTCTCTTGAGAGCTCAACATTTTCCCTTGAAAAACCAATAACCGCTCTTATCCCTTTTACTTTATTTGCAACTATTGCCTCTCCTGCTCCTGATTTTCCAAATACTACCCCTTTTGACCTTTTATCTTTTGCAACCTTTTTGGCTGCCTTTACAATTATCTTGGGGTAGTCATCCTCCTCATTAAAAGATAGTGCTCCTAAATCTTCAATCTCATAATTTAGTCTTTCTAGAAAAATTTTTACTTTTTCTTTTAAGTGAAATCCTGCATGGTCTGATGCTAAGTATATTTTCATTTGTTTTCAAAAAGACTATAAAAATGCAAGTAATTTTTTGCAATCTCATTTACCGCATCCTCTCTGTTAAGTTGATTTTCCTTAAGCTTTAAAATGGCTGGCCAAAAAATTGTTCTACCAATGGCAAAGCCAATCACGCCTGAAACAGTTGCCCCCACTCTTATAAATCTTTCGACAGTGTCTTTGTCTTCTCCACCACCCAAGATTACAATTCCAACCTCTCGTCTTTCGTCTCTTCTTATCATAGAAACAATATTTTCATACTCCTCCTTTTTTTCAAAGCCTTCAAGCTTCCATACGTCCGGCTCAATCCCTGCATTTTGTAAATCTTCTATTAATGTCAAGGTTAGTTTTGAATGTGATGCATAATTAGCATCAATAATAGGTTCAACTAAAAACTTAAATCCGTTGCTATGACAAAAATCATTTACTCTTTTTAACTTTTCTAATCTTCTAACTTTTAGGTCTTCGCCTTCAATATCGTTGTAGCGAATTAAAGCTTTTGCAAAAGTTGGCTTAAGAGACAAAAGATGACTTTCAAAATCAGGATACTCAAATGTAAATTCGCTCTCTCCGCTTTTTTCAATAGCCAAAAGAGTTGTATATCCCTCGTATTTTGCATCTACTAAAATATCCTTGCCATATATTTCGTCAACTAATATTGCTGAGTATTCTTTTGGAAGTCCTAGGTCTATTGCTTTTTTAAAACCCTCGTAAATTATTCTTTTCTGTTCCTTAATATATTCGATATCGCTATCTGAAAGCTTATCTTTATCGCCTAGCAAACCTTTAACAAAGGACTCCCTGTGGTCAAACGGTAATATGTAAAGAGGTTTATTGTAGCCTATCATAACTTTTGCTCAATTTCTTTTTTTGTTAACAGTCCTAATTGCGTACCGATTTTTCCAATAACCGATGCAGAATTTAAGGTTCCCCATTTTATTGCTTCTTTAAAGTTTTTTCCAAACATTATTGCCGATAAGAATCCACTAGCATAAGCATCTCCTGCTCCGGCTTTACTTATAATTTTTTGCCTTACGATCCCCTGTTTCAAAAACCCTTCCTTTTTATTATAAAGGAAGGAGCCGTTTTTTCCGTCAGTAATCACTACCGTTTTTGGGCCAAGCTTTAATAATTCTACCAGTAATTTTTCCACATCTTCTGTTTTTGAGCTTAATAAAGTTTTTGCTTCCTCTCTGTTCACAAATAGTATATCTGTTTCTTTTAAAATACTATCTATACTAGATTCTCCTCTGTCTAGTTGAGAAGTTCCCGGGTTAAAAGCGATTTTTGCTCCTGTTGTTTTTGCAAAAATTAATGATCTTTTATAAGCCCCCTGCCATTTATCTTCCAAAGAAGTAAGGTAAATCCATTTCGCAGAAATTCCCTCAAGGTTAAAATCATTTTCTCTTTTAATATCTTCGCGAAGAACCGTTCTTTCTTTTTTATAGGCGATGACGACGGAAAAACGGCAAGGGGCATTTGGCGTTTGTTTTAAGAAAATCTCAGATACCCCTTCTTTTCTTAAGTCACTTATTATTTTAGGAGCAAATTCATCTGAGCCAATTTCTGCCATTATTGCCGACTTAAGTCCCATTCTTGAAACCCCAACGGCAACGTTTGCTGCGTTTCCTCCAATTGAAAAATCGAGTTTATCAATTGTCACTTTATCTCCGAATTTTAGACATAACTCATTGGTCTTTTTGTCCAATCTGAAATGTTTATTGGTTTTTCTAATCATTAGGAAAATATCGATTGTGGCATTGCCGATTGTTAACAAATCAAAATTAGCGATCATAAAGTTATAGTATCGCAATCTTTTCCTTTGAGCAACTTATTGGGGATTTATTTCGTAAGAAACAAACTTGTTTACTTTCCTACAATCACGAGCGCATCAGCAGAAACTGTTGCGGATAAATCATTTGAAGTAGTTGAAACAGTGTAATTTTCTTGTAAATCGGATTTTAATAAATCTCCGTAATCCGAGTTTGCCGATTTAACAGAAATAATTATCCCCGTATAATCAAAGTTGTCTGCGTTTCCAACAGCCGCAATGTTATATCCAAGATCTTTTAAGTAATCAGAAACTTTAGAAGCTGCGCCCACCACCCCACTGCCGTTTTGAACCTCAACGTTGAGCTCGCTTCTATCAAGCCCCGTAGCTGAATCAACTGGATTTTTGGTTGGCTTTACTGTTGGGGTAGGTTTCTCTGTCGGAGTCGGCTCTTCTGTTATCTTTGGAGTGGGTGTATTTTTCAAATTTTGAGCAACTGTTGGAGTTGGAGTTGATTTTTTAGTTTCTTCTTTAGAAGAAGACGCAAACCTAGAATACAAAACGAAAATTAAAACTACAACAATAACGCCAATAACTAAGTAGATAAATCTTTTTGGAGATTTTTTAGAGGGCGCTGTAAAGGCAGGAGCTGCGTCTTGAAAGGCTGCATCCTCCATAAGTCGATTTTTTGTAGTATAGCACAAAAAAAGCTTTTTTCAAGTCCCGATCTTAAGGGTAAATTTGTTATAATGAAAAAGCCGTATGAAAAGAGTTCTTGTTTTAGTTTTTTCTTCATTCTTTTTAATTCTCTTTTTACTCTTTTTTTTGCTTAACACAAATTTTGTAAATGCCCAAAACACTGATTGCAATAATCCTTCTTCCTTAGATTTAGATAAGATAAATATTTGTCTTGATGAGTTAAATAGAGCAAAGGAACAATCAGAAAAAGCAACAAAACCTTTAGAAGACCAGCTTAAAGCTATACAAGATAGAGTAAAATTTATTGAAAATGACCTTGTTGTTAAAGAAAAAAATATTGAAGAGGGATATAAAAAACTGGAAAAACAACAGCAAATCCTGGCAAGAACAATCAGGGACTATTACATTAAATCCTATTATAATTCTCCCTTTTTAATATTGTTGACCGCAAATACTGCTTCGGAACTTACTCAAATCCTAGGTTATCAAAGAGCAACGGCAGACAGAGACAAAACAATAATTCTAAATATTGCAATCGCTGTTACAGGTCTTGAAGAAAGAAAAAGAGACCTTGAATCGGAGAAAAAAGAAATTGTCCTGGTAAAAGAAAAGCTTGATAAAATAGTCGGAGAAGCAAAAACTTATCAGGCTACACTGTCTGGAAAAATTGCCCAGCTTTCACAAAGACAGCAAGAAATCCTTGCTCAAAGACTGGCTGCATTAAATATTCCAAGATCCGCAGGCACAGGGGCTAGAGGATGCTCAAGTGATATTGGAAAAGATCCGGGTTTTTCGGGCTCAAAATTTGGTTTTTTTACTTACGGCGTGCCAAATAGAGTTGGACTTAATCAATATGGCGCTTGGGGAAGGGCAAAAGCTGGACAGGGATATGAACAAATCTTAAGGGCATACTATAATTTTGATTCCATAGAAAGAAAAGATGCCACCATAAATGTTGATGGTAATGGAAGTTACTCACTGGACGAATATACTAAACGAATCTACGAGGTACCGGATTCTTGGGCTGACAATGACCTTGCTACACTAAAAGCGCAGGCAATTGCAGCCAGAAGTTATGCTCTAGCTTACACAAATAATGGACAGGGTTCAATTTGCACGACCGAGCAGTGCCAGGTATTTAAACCAGAACCAAAAGGAGGAAACTGGGAACAGGCGGTTAATGCAACTTCGGGACTAGTAATGGTCCAGGGCGGAGCAGCAATTAAAGCCTGGTTCTCCTCTACTCATGGAGGATACGTTTTTAACTCGGGCGATATTGGATGGTCGGGAACAACTTTTACTAAAAACGCTGTCGATACAACATCAGGTTCTGTAGGAGGATTCTCGGATGTAAAAGACAATGCTTATGACAAGGATTCACCTTGGTTTTATTGTGACTGGGGCTCAAGGAGTCAATACAACGGGACAGCCTGGTTAAAATCTGAGGAGGTCGCAGACATTGTAAATGTCCTACTTCTTGCTCAAAAAGATTCATCACTTTCCAATCATCTTTACCAAACCGATAAGCCAAACCCTGCAGGAACCGAAACCTGGAGTGCAGACAGAGTCCGGCAGGAACTGGGCTCAAGTGCTTACAATAATATTAGCGATGTAAGTGTTTCCGCGGATTTTGGATCGGGTAGATCAACTACTGTTACAGTCTCCGGGGATGGTAAATCTAACAGTTTTCCGGCTGATATTTTTGTCACCTATTTTGACTTACGTGCTCCAGCTACTATCTATATTCCTCAGCTTGGAAAAAATTCCAACGGTTCATTAAAAGCACCTTTATTTAACGTTGAAAGATAAACAAGTTTGTTTCTGACGAAATAATTTTTTGCATTAGGTAGTATAATATCGATACGAACAAAGCGAGTTATGACTGATATATTTGTAGCCGAGAGAGAAAATAAGTTAGGAGGCAAAAAAGATCAAGATAATTTAACCTCTGTTAAAAAACAAGTCCCTCCTTTTCCAGAAATCGAACCCAAAAAAGAAAATCCGCCAGCCAGGGAAGAAGAAAAAAAACAAAGATTCGCCCATGAAGAGCTTATCCATTTTAAAAGTAAAGAGATAGGGCTTTTTTCCTCTTTTCACCTTTATCCGATAAATGTTTCATTTAAAGAGCAAGAGGAAAATGAAGAAATAATTCTTCTTTTAAGGAAACATTTCGTTACTAATTTTTACTGGATATTCCTTACTGTTGTGTTAATTTTCTTACCTATTATATTTTTTTTAAACAGAAGTCTTTTTCCAGTTCCTCCAATTCCCGACAAATTTAATGTTATGGCCTTTCTTCTTTATTTTACTATTATTGGAGCTTACGTTTATATAAATTTCATTACTTGGTTTTTTAATACTTCCTTAATAACTCAAAAGAGGCTAGTTGATGTCCATTTTGTGGATATTATCTATCACGATATGGCAGTAACAAGGCTGAATTTAATTGAGGATATTAGCTTTACCCAATCCGGTTTTATAAAATCGTTTTTTAATTACGGAGACATTTATGTCCAGACTGCCGGGGAAAAGCTCCATTTTGATTTCCTGGCGGTTCCGGAACCTGATCATGTTCTAAATGTAATTGAAAATTTAATGGGAGGAGAAAAAAATGTACAATAATTTGCAATTTCTTATTAATCCCTTTTTTCTTTTAAAAATTTTAATGCTCATAATGATCTTCGTATTTATAATTTTTATGCTAATTGTTCTAGTTCAGGTAAGATCAATGGCTAGAACAATTAATCAGCCTAGAACAGCAATCGTTGTTACTGTTGGAATAATTCTTTTGCTTGCAGCAGCTTCGCTTTTTTTGACATCTCTTGTTATACTATAACCAATGTCTGAAAAAAATATTTCTTTTTCGAACATAGTTTCAACACCTACTTTAAACTCCTGGGCTCAGGCCTACAATGCTGGAAAGCTTTTTGCCGTTTTATCACTTAAAGGAGAGGTTGAAGAAGACGGTGGAGACGATCAGAGCTTAGGAGCAATAGGCAAGAAGATCTTAAACAACTTAGAGCAGGAATTTTTTACTCTTGAAACAAAAGATTTAAGATCAATAAAAAGCGCAATTGAAATTACAATTCAAAAAATACCCGCTGAGATTGAAAGTTCATTTGTAGTTGCGGCAATTGTTAACAATATTGCTTATTTGTTTTTATTAAATAGAGGCAGAATAAATTTAAAAAGAGAAGATAAATTAGGAACAATAATTGACGGTGAGAAAGATCATGATAAATTAAAGGCATCGTCCGGATTTTTAAAAGATAATGATATTATTATTCTTCAAACAGATCAGTTTACAAAACTAGTATCAGAAGATCGTCTTTCTTCTTCTTTAGATCATCAGAAACCTAATGAAATCACCGAAACTTTAGCTCCTTTTATCCATGAGGCAGAGGAAGGTGGGGCAGCTGCGGTAATAATAGGGTATAAAGAAGAAAAGGATGAACCTTTAGAAGAATTAAAAGAGGAAGAATACGAAGTTAGCGGCGGAGAAGATGAGCTTAGGGAAGAGGCCGAAGCGCCTTATGTAGAAAAATCTTCATTTTTTTATAACCTAAAAGAAAAGGTTAAGCTACCAAGGCTAAAAGTAGCTCACTCAAAGAAAATTTATTTAACAATTGCTATTGTTATTTTAGTTGTTTTGGTAAGTGGAATCTATCTTGCTTACAAAAACCAGCAGGATACCAAAGTTAAGGCAACATTTGCAAAGTATTACCCCAGTGCCGAGAAGAAGTATGAAGATGGACAGGCATTGATTGATTTAAATCAAAGTCTTGCCAGGGAAAGCTTTCTTTCCTCAGAAAAAATCTTAGACGAAGCAAAGGGAAAACTTCCCAAGGGATCAACTGAAGAAAAAAAAGTTTTGGATTTGCTTTCAAAAGTTGAGGAGGCGCTCTCCAAAACATCCGGAATTAGTACTTCTTCTGCAAAAGAAGTAAGTTTTAGCGAAAGCAACCTTTTATCATTTGAAAAAAACCACTCAGGAAATTATTTCGTGGAGGCAGAAAGAAATATTTATTATGTTGATGATAAAGGCGTAAACCTAAGCGATGGAACAACTGCCAAAACTATTATTGAAAATGAAGATGATTGGCAAGAGCCGGGTGGGTTAGGTGTTTATTTTGGAAATATTTATGTATTAGATAAGAAAGATGGAATACTTAAATTTGCCTCAGGCTCTTATGATAAAAGCCAATACTTCCAGGGCACTACTCCTAATTTGACAAAAGCCACTTCTATTGCGATTGACGGATCTATTTGGATTTTATCTTCGGATGGAACTATCGGAAAATTCACCAGTGGAAAGGCAGATAATTTCAGTATTTCAGGTCTTGAGACAAAATTTTCAAGTCCAACCAGAATTTACACAAATTTAGATTCAGATAACGTTTATGTTTTGGATAATGGAAACAGTAGAATTGTTGTATTAAATAAAGATGGAGGCTATAAGGAGCAGTATCAATCGGAAACTTTAAAATCGGCTAAAGACTTTGACGTTTCAGAAACCGCAAAGAAAATTTTTGTCCTCTCGGGCGGAAAAATCTACCAGATAGACTTAAAGTAAATTTTTTGGAAGAAGGGGTGGACGCAAACTCGGGTGGCTGAAGGAAGCCTTTTTCGGAAATCCTCATCATTTTTAACAACTCGTCCATTCTTGAAGCTCTACCATAATAGATATCACCATAACTCCCCTTTATCGTTTTGTTACCTGTTGCTGCCATTGTTTCGAATACAAACCTTGGCTCTTCCCCTTGTGTTTCAAAATGGATTAACCCAAACCTACCCTTTGTGCTTAAAATAAATGTAATTCGTCCTTGATCCATTGCCTGGTAATCAGTTCTTACTTCATACTTTCCGTCTTTTTCTAAACGTTCAAAATAGGGATTTAGAACTTTGGCTCCAATTAAAGAATAAAGTTTTGTGGCCTTAACTGCGGCGTCTGTAAGAGACTGCGAAGCTTCTAAAGTTCTTCTTTCTGTCATTAGGAAATTTTCTTCCCTAATAACCTAGTCTATCATTGTCAAGATTAGGACGCAAGCACATTCTTATCGCACTTAAAACTAAGTTTAATCCGTTCCTTTATATTTTTATAAAATAGTCGGATTGAAATAGCGAAGCTATTTTACTTTTCCACTCCTTTGACGTATGATTTGGATATGAAAGTTGTTAATAGACGCGCTCGTTTTGACTACCAAATCCAGGATAAGTTTGAAGCGGGAATAAATTTATTGGGACCCGAGGTTAAAGCAGTAAGACTTGGACAAGTTGATCTTTTAGGATCGCATGTAAAAATTGTGGGCTCCGAGGCATATTTAATAAATTCAAGAATCTATCCTTACAGATACGCAAACCTACAGGATTACGACGAAAAACGAACAAGAAAACTTCTTTTACACAAAAAAGAGATAATTTCTTTAAAATCAAAATTAGAAGGAGAAGGATTAAGCCTGATTCCTTTGTCGATATATACCAGTAGAGGCTTTATTAAAGTGGAGCTTGCTTTGGCAAAAGGAAAGAAAAAGTTCCAAAAAAGAGAAAGTATTAAAAAGAAAGATATTCAAAGACAGGTTGAGGAGGAGGCTTTTGGAAATAATTAAATCAAAGTAAGCAAAACTAATTATTTTATTTTCCCCCATACAGTCTTAAAATCTCTTTTGCCCAAACCATTGCATCTTTTACTCTAATGCCAGAAGGCTGTGGTCTTATCCATAGCTCCAAGTTTTCTATTCTATTATCATCTTTAACTCCATTCTTATGATGAACACTCTCTTGAGGCAATAGAAATCTTCCCAATTTTTTCTCCATTACGAGAATATGTTCAAAAATGTATCCTGTGTGTTTCTGCGAATGAGGATGATCTCTTTGTCGCATTAACACATAGCCTTGATGCATAACATAAGAGTCATATCTTCTCCTTGTTTGCGCTTCACACCTTCCACAGAGGCCTGATTTGGGTTGTATTAATTTGCCGCACGTAGGACATGGTTTTTTGTATATTTGACCTCTACAAGAAGGGCAAAGCTTATGCCTACTGGAAGGAATAAATGACCTGTTGCATTTGAAACATTTTCTCTCCACATTTCAAATAATACCTAAATGTGGAGTTATTGTAAAGTGTGGAGATGTCGAGCTTTGAATCTCGAGTCCAAGAAATTTATTAAAAAACTTTCTACAAGCTTATTCGATTATTAAAGTCGCTTTACTCTTGTCCAATCGAAAAGAAAAAATAAAGTCAAGATTATAAATTCGATAAGGAGCTAATCAACTTCCTTATTAATTTCTCAAACTGTGTTTTTGCCTATAAAATCCCGTTTGAGTAAAGATTAAACAGACAGGTCTTCTTAGTTTAAGTATGCGTTTTGAGACGCATAGGCATAAGCCAATCGACCGCTAAAATTGCTTCTAGCATTTATATTTTGACTAGTTTTTACGACATTTAGTCATTGTCGGCTTGCAGTTTTTTAAAGTGCTTTCCTGTCGATGCAATGCATCCCCGTTAAGAAGGGATTATACCACTTTTGCCTACCAAAATGCAAGTTCCACCGCCTTCCGCAATAAACACTTAATCTAGGTTGATTTTTCAATCTAATCCTTTTTTATTGCAATAGAGTCCCATAGCTTGACAACGCATTGCTCTGGTAATATAATTCCCCCCTATGACAGCTGAGCAAGGTGGAAAAGGAGAACAATTATCTCCTGCTGAAATTGGAAAACAAAATTATGATGCCATTGCATTATTGGCAAGTAACCTCATCAAAGCTCCAGAGTTTGTAAAAGCACTTGAAAAGGCATATTTTGCACGACAATGGAGCAGGGAAACTTCGAGAAACGAATTAAATTGGGTTGGGTTTGCTAAAGGAGATTTCCAATATCTTGTTGAGTGGGGAAGTAGACGATTTAGGCCTAGTTCTCACGGAAAACATCCAACTCTTGATTTAATCGAAACAACACTAAAAATTACTAAATATGACCCCACTGAAAAGACTCAAGATTCACTTGGTGATTGGATGAAGAAAGTTGCAGAAACTAATGTTTCAACCTCATTTGTTGAAGCAGAAGACAAATCAATCTTAAGATTTACGGATGGCTGGAGCAGGCTTGAGGAAGATTATCAATTAGAAGCATCTTGGGAAACACCTCATTCTTGGAGAAGCGCAAAACCTGATAAAAAAATTGAAGGAACTACTGTAATTGGACAGATGCCGAGAGTTTTTAAAGATATCTATCGTTCTAGATGGGGCTTACCTAGAAGACAAAAGATTAATCTTTCATTAAAGATATAGTTCCAATACCCTCTTGTGATACTTCCTTATTTCTTTAAACTGAAGCTTAGTTCATTCTCTGCAATACTGGATACCATTTGAAAATATACTCCTCTATTAGGTTCCAAGATATTTTGGCTTTGTCCACAAAATATCCCGCTTTACGGCGGGATTTTTCATGAGTGATTTTCCCATAGCTTTCGTTTTAATTGACTAGGAAGATGTAATCTTCTATACTTCGCGACGATGGTAGAAGAAGGGAAAATAACCGTAGAAACCCCAAGCGAAATTCAGAAAAAAGGGTCTTTGCAGGAAATATTGGCAAGAATAAAATCAAACCCTTATATTTTTCATCCTGTTCCAGATATTATTCACAATGATCTGGGAGCCTACCCGTTTCTACCTTATTTTGTTCAAAAGGCTGAAATAATTGTTTCTCCTAAAAAATTTACCGAGAGCGTTGAAGAATTAAATGAGCTCATGAAACAAGTAGTCGGAAGGGAACTTCGAAAAACGGAAATGTGTAGTATGGCAAGTGACGGCGGGATGAAATTGGGACATGCTATTTTCGAAGAGGAAATGGGAATGGCAAAAGAGCTAGGGTTGGTAAAATTAGTCTTATGGAAAAGACGTAGGATGAAATTTCTAAGAGGGCTTTATCCTCAAAGAAGAAGAATTATTGTTAGAATCTTTCCCGATCCTATCTTAGCATCCGTTATTCATGATTATGACTGGGAGGTTGAAAGGGGGGAAAGAGATCCAGACTGGGAAACTGAATTTGGGAAAAATGCCTTATCTAAAGAACAGTTGGATGCACTCAGAGACAGAAACCTATTAATCCCTGGCCAGAGTTAAGCCGATTACTTTTTTTACCCCAGCTCTTTTTAGGACACTGGCCGCCTCATTTAAAGTAAAACCAGTAGTTGCCAGATCGTCCACTAAGAAAATGTTTTTAGCATCTAACATATAGTTAGTGTTTATTTTGAATGCATCTTTAATGTTTTCCTTTCGTCTTTTTTTGTCAAGGCCGAGTTGGATCTTGGTATTTTTAACTCTTTCAAGCAGGCTCTTAGTTTGGAAATTAAATTTTTTAGCAAGTTCTTCTGCTAAAATTTCCGATTGGTTATACCCTCTCTTTCTAAGCTTGGTCTTGTGAAGAGGAACTGGAATTGCTATCCACTTCCCTTTGTTTAGTTCTCTTATGAAATTTTCATTTTGAATTAATCCTTCATAAAACAAATCCGATAAGATGTTTTTTAAGCTTGATAAATAAGGTTTTTGTTTAAAGCTGTAAATTAATTTTTGGGCTGTTTTATTGTGGGAAATTGAAGAAAAACAGCCGTCAATGCCATGTCTTTTCTTGCATCTTAAATGAGTTAATCCATCAAAAGAGGGTCTGTCACAAACTAGACAGGTATTTTTTGCGTCAAAAGTAAGATAGGAAAAACAATTATCGCAAATGTAACTGCCAATTTTTTTGCAGGCAATGCATTTTTTGGGAAAAAGTAAATCTAGAAACATCAAAATACTTTATACTTTATACTTTATACTTTATACTATTTGCATGGACGTTTACATTTTTCGTCATGGACAAACTGAGGACAATTTAATTCATGAATTTTCCGGCTGGAGAGATGTTGATTTAAACCAAAATGGCATTGAAGAAGCCAAAAAAATCGGGGAAGAACTAAAAGCTGTAAAAGTTACCAAGGCTTATCAATCTGATCAAATCCGCTCACAGCATACTCTTCAACTGGTTCTAAGTAGCTGGCATAAAAATGTTGAGATTTTTACTGACCCAAGAATTAAGGAGCGAAGTTATGGAGATTTAACCGGATTAAGTAAAGATGAAATTGCCAAAATTGATCCCAAAGATTATGCGCTATGGCACCGTTCTTACGATGTTTCCCCACCAAATGGAGAAAGTATTAAAGATGTGGAAAAAAGAGTAATGGAATTTTTGAGCGAAGAAATGCCAAAGTGGAACCCGGATGACGTAATCCTTATCTCAGCCCATGGCAATTCGATAAGGCCTATGAGAAAGTTTTTTGAGCATTTATCCAATGAGGAAATGTGCTCTTATGAATACGCTCCGGGACAAATCTTCAAATATCAAATTTAGCCTCTTAATGGTATAATTGATTGAATTGGAGGAGTCGCATAGCCTGGTCCATTGCGAGGGGTTGCTAACCCCTTGAGCTGAATAAGCTCGCGTGGGTTCGAATCCCACCTCCTCCGCCCTCGCCTCGCTGAGACTTAACTTAAGCAAGATATTTGCTATGATTAAGGAATGGATTTAGAAAAATATTCAGGTTTAACAACTTCCGAAGTCCAAAATCGCTTAAAGGCCCACGGATACAATGAGCTTCCCTCGGAAAAGAAACGAAGCATTTTTAGGATCTTTTTTGATCTTTTTAAAGAACCGATGCTTCTTCTCTTGATAGCGGCAGGCGTAATTTATCTAATGCTTGGTGAAGCACAAGATTCATTAATGCTTTTAACAGCCATCTTTGTTGTTTTGGGTATTACTTTTTATCAAGAACGAAAAACCGAAAGAGCTTTAGATGCTTTAAAAAACCTTTCAAGCCCAAGAGCTTTAGTTATTCGAAACAAAGGGCAGGAGAGAATTGCCGGACGTGAGGTTGTAATTGATGACATTCTTATTCTTCGCGAAGGAGATAGGGTTTCCGCCGATTGCGTAATTTTGTCTGAGACAAATTTAATGGTTGACGAGTCTCTTCTTACAGGGGAATCACTGGCTGTTACCAAATCTATGTGGAATGGTAAAGATGATATTAAAAAGGAAGCTCCCGGAGGAGATAAAAAGCCATTCGCCTATTCCGGCACCCTAATTACTCAAGGAAGAGGAATTGCTAAGGTTATTGCAATTGGAGCAAATACCGAAATGGGGAAAATAGGAAAGTCTCTTCAAACAATTACCGAGGAAGGGACTCTTCTTAAAAAAGAAACTGCAAAATTGGTCCGCATTTTTGCTTTAATCGGACTTGTTCTTTGTCTTATCGTTGTTGTAGTTTACGGATTAACAAGAGGAGACTTTCTAAATGGTTTTTTAGCAGGGCTTACTCTTAGCATGTCTCTTCTCCCCGAAGAATTTCCCGTAGTTTTACTAGTTTTTTTAACTTTAGGAGCATGGAGGATTTCTAAAAGAAAAGTCTTAACCAGAAACACCGCAGCGATTGAAACCCTTGGGGCAACAAAAGTTTTTTGCATTGATAAAACCGGAACTCTAACCGAAAACAAGATGGAACTGCAACTACTTGCTACAGATAATAAGGTTCTTAACCTAGGGCAAAAAAAGGTTAGTCTGAATGAAGATTTTCATGCTCTTATCGAATATGCAATTCTTGCCAGTCAAAAAGATCCTTTTGACCCAATAGAAAAAGAGATTAAGCTAAAAGGTGAAAAATTACTTCAGAAAACAGAACATATTCATAAAAAATGGCAAGTAATTAAAGAGTATCCATTGTCAAAAACCCTTATGGCTCTCTCTCATGTCTGGGAATCCTCAGATAAAACAAGATGTGTAATTGCGGCAAAAGGAGCACCGGAGGCAATTGCCGATTTATGTCATTTCACAAAAAAGGAAAAGGAGGATTTGATTTTAAAAATTCAAAAGCTTTCTTTTGAAGGATTAAGGCTAATTGCAGTTGCCAAAGCAACGGCTGATAAGGAAAACTTACCTCAAGACCAACATGGTTTTAGTTTTGAGTTTATAGGAATTCTCGGTTTTGCCGATCCTATTAGACAAAGCGTTGTTTTAGCAATTAAAGAATGCTATAGCGCGGGAATAAGAATTTGTATGATTACAGGAGACTACCCGGGAACGGCTCAGTATATTGCAAAGCAAATTGGTCTTAAAAATCCCAATAATTATCTAACTGGAGAGGATTTGCTAAAACTTAATTTTCAACAGCTACGTGAACAAATTGCAAATATTAATATTTTTGCCAGAATAGCTCCGCAGCAAAAGCTAAATATTGTAAATGCACTTAAAGCAAATGATGAAATAGTTGCCATGACCGGAGACGGTGTAAATGATGCCCCTGCTTTAAAAGCGGCAAATGTAGGAATAGCTATGGGAGAAAGGGGAACCGATGTTGCCAGAGAAAGCGCAGATTTAGTTTTGTTAAATGATGATTTTTCTTCAATTGTTGACTCTGTAAAAATGGGTCGAAGAATTTTTGATAATCTAAAAAAGGCGCTTTCCTACATTTTCGCGATTCATATCCCAATTGGTGGAATGGCTTTATTTCCGGTTGTTTTAAATTTACCAATTGTATTTTTTCCTGCCCAAATTGCTTTTCTGGAGCTAATTATTGATCCTGCTTGCTCAATTGTTTTTGAGTCAGAAAAAGAAGAGGGAGATGTAATGAATAAGCCTCCTCGAAAGCTTAAAGAGCCATTATTTAATCGAAAAAATATGATTTTTAGCACACTTCAAGGATTAGTTATTCTTTTTGTTGTCTTTGCAGTTTACATTTTTTCTCTTTCTCTTGGGTATTCGGAAAATCACATCCGAACCCTAACTTTTACGGCCATTGTTTTTGGGAATCTAATGTTAATAATTGCCAACCTTTCTTGGCACAAAAACTTTTTTATGACGCTTTGGGAAGGAAATAAGTCACTTTTTTATGTCCTTTTCGGAACCATTTTCTTTTTAACGGCCATGATTCTTATTCCTTATCTACGTGAACTTTTTCACTTCTCCGCCCTAAATACAAATGACCTTTTAATTATTTTCACAACAGGATTTTTAATAACTCTTTTATTTGAATTTCTTAAGATGTTTAATAGAAGTGAGGACGTCACATAATTGATCAAGATCTGATGCGGAAGCGACAGGATTCGAACCTGTGATACTCTTGCGAGTATAATGGTTTTCAAGACCATCCCGATAAACCGCTCTGGCACGCTTCCCTTATGATTTTCTAGCTTTGAAATTATATCACTATTTAAGGTAAATTAAATAGGCTTTCCCGTCAGTATAGAAAAAATCTCCCTGAAAATTTCTTCCCTGGGTAGGAGCGACAAAATTTATTTTTGAATATGATTCTATTTCGCCTGTTTTTAAAAGGTCTTTAAATAAAAATTCTCTTTCGGCATCTATGTCTGCGTCTACTTTATGGCTAAAAAATGTTTTCATTCTCGGATCATAGCTTGCTGTGACCACGTATAAAGTTTGACCAGTAACAGTTTTTACATTTGTTTTCCAAACGCGACCGTGGTGTCTTTGTCTAATCGTATTTTTAGCAGTCGGTTTACTAAAACTAAAGTTTTGGACAGTATTGTTCCAAATTGAAGGATGAACTGTAGCGGTTGGATCTGGTTTATTTTCTATAACTTCTAATAATTCGATTAAAGATCTTTTAAGGGTTATTCTATCAGCTAGAAACCAGCCTGCCTTTTTAAACACGTCAATGAGCTCCCTATCATCTTTTGCTAAGATTAGAAAGCTTAATGGTTGCTGGCGTTTACGGCTTAATTTTTCTGTGAATTTTGGTAAGGTTCCGTTATTAAATTCTAAAATTACATTATTGGTAATAATAACCTTTGGAGGTTTTATTTGTTCGACTTTTGGAAGAGAAAAGTAAAAAAGAGAAGATGCTATAAGAATAATAACTGAAATAATAACAATTATAGTTTTAGGCATTATTTTAAAGCTAATTGATTTAAACCATAATATTCCTAAAGTAAGCCAAACTGCTCCTAAGAAATACCCTGCTAAAACATCGCTGTAAAAATGAGTCCTTAGGTAAATTCGCGAGAAGCCCACAAGTAAAATAAGAATTAGAAAAATAAGAAAACTTACTTTTCTAGAAGAATTTTTTTTGACTACTATAAAAGCAAAATAAGCAAGGATCCCATAAAAAGCAATTGAAATTGCGGCGTGACCACTGGGAAATGAGAAAGATGTTTCCGAAATCAAAGAAGAAAAAGATCTTGGCTTTTGAAGAATTGCTTTTAAGATTGAGTTACATATTTGTGCGCCTGCCGTGGATAGTAGAAGCGGGAAAATATATTTAAATTTTTTGTATTTCCACAAAAGAAAAATAATTAACAAAGTTAGGGGAAAAATAAACTGCCAGTTTCCCAAAAAGGTAACTATCTTTAGAAAGGCAGCAAGCTTTTGATATTCAAATGCAATAAAGAGGTTTTGTAATTTTAAGTTAATACCTAAGAAATAATTTGTTGTTTCAAGTTTTGAAACAAGCAGGAAAACTGCCCATAAAAGAGCAAGAATTACTAACCCTATTAGTTTTTTTCTTTTCTTTTTTTTCATAGCTAATAGTATACAGCTAATTGACTAAACAGGTAAAGATATTATAAATTTAAACTATGGCTGAAGAAGAACAAGAAAGCAAAGAAGAACAAACTCCTATGCCCCAAACTGTTAAAACGATTCTCTCTTGGACTGCTCCGGGAAGACCATTTCAGAAAAAATCAAAGCAGTATTATGCAACCAGTCTTTTAATAATGCTTTTGGTAGAAATAATTTTATTCTTATTTTCTCAGTATCTTTTAATGGTGGTTGTTTTATCTTTGGTTTTTTTGGCTTTTGTTTTAGCATCTGTCCCACCCCGTGATTTTCATTACAGAATAAGCAGTGAGGGAATAACGGTTGAGGATCATTTCTTTTTGTGGCAGGAGCTTTATGATTTTTATTTTAAAAAAAGAGAGGGCGCAGATGTAGTCCATGTAAGAACTCATGCTTTTATACCCGGAGAATTAACCATCCCCTTGGGATCAATAGATAAGGAGCATTTAAAGCAGGCGCTTCTTCCTTTTTTGCCTTTTAGAGAAATTGTAAAGCCGACTTTTATAGAAAAATCCGGAGACTGGTTAACCCGCACTTTTCCCCTTGAATCAGCAAAATAAAAGTTTGTTTTCTAAGGCTAGATAAAGTAAAATACGAGTGATGTGCCCGTAGTTCAACGGATAGAACACCTGGTTGCGGTCCAGGTGGTTGGAGGTTCAATTCCTCTCGGGCACGCAATCATATACTTTCTGGGTGGGGTGCTGGAGCGGCTTAACAGGCTGGTTTCGAAAACCATGCGAGATGAAAGTCTCACGGGGGTTCAAATCCCTCTCCCACCGCTAATCATATCTTCTTTTTAAAATTTTCACTTTATTCATAGTTAAATCTTTTCAATAATTTTTCCGTGTCTTAATTGCGTATTTATATTTAAAAATTCACATTGCCATTATATTACACTGTAAAAGCTGCTCAGCGGGTCTCATATTTGAGCCATGAATTTAAGATTTAAGGGAAGGTTCAATTTGCTTGCCAGTTTCCATAAAAGCGTTGCCTAAGACTATTGCTGCATACTTTAAAATTTCAATTAGTAAATTTTTCTTCTTTTCAGGATCTGTCTCAGCTGCATGCTTAACTAATTCTCCAAGTAATTTTTTCATTTCCTGCATTTCACTTCTCATTTCCTTTATTGTTTTTTCCATTTCCTTAAGTTTTTGCTCTGCCGTTTTTTCTCCTTCCTGTTGAACTTGGGATTGTTCTTGAAGATCTTTAGCTTTTTTATAATTTGCGAGTGCTTTCTCCTGAAGCGCTTTTCCGTCAGGTATTTGCCTGCTTTCTTTGAGCTCATCAAGAACTCTATCCCAACTCTCTCGATAAAGAGGGTCTTCGGCAATCTCTTTAGATACTTCATTTTGTGAAATATCTTTTGCCCATTCACCATAATACTGCTCAACTGCTTTCTCTTCTATTTCCTGTTCTGTTAACCCTTCTCCTTTTTGCCTAATTTCATCTGAAATTTCTCGGAATCTCTGGCTTTCCAAGACTTTTCTTGCAACTTTTGGTAATGGGTCTTCGGGGCTTACGGGGACTTGATTCTGGCTTTCTTGTCCGACAGCCTTTGGAACACCCGGCCTTGAAGGACCACCTGCTTCAGCTATTGTTTGTACTATCGTTGAATTAACCGGACTTTCTATTACAGAAGGTTGGTCGCCGGTTGGCTTTTCGCCTTGACCAGAATCACTATTGTTTTGCAGCAAACCAGCTCTTGCCATGTCAACTTGAGCTTCTAATCGGCTTAGGGCTAACCGGGGCGGAACTGGTACTTCTGCTACTTCGAGCATACTTTAATCTTTTAATAAATCCCTGAAAATGTCAAGTGAATAAAGTATAATTTGAGTATGAAATTTCAATTTTCCGCAGGTGGAATTGTTTTTAAACAAGCAAAAAACAAAACATACATATTAATTTCTCAGCATTCGGGACACCATGGATGGGTTTTTCCAAAAGGCTTAATTGGAGATAAAGTAAAAGGAGAAAAAAAAGAAGATACAGCGATTAGGGAGGTTCAGGAAGAAACAGGAATTGAGGCAAAAATAGTAAAAGCAATTAAACCAGTTACTTACTGGTTTAAGTTTCAGAGAGACCCTTCGACAGGCTCAGGGCAAGAACTAATTAAAAAAACCGTTTATTATTTCATCATGGAATATTTAAAAGGAGATTTTGAAAAAAGAGATTTTGAAATGGAAAACGTAGAATGGGTTGAGTTTAATGAAGTTAAAAATAAATTGAGCTACAAATCAGATAAACAGGCTTGGGCGCAAGCCGAGAAACTAGTAACTAGTTAATAGTAAACTAGTTGCTAGAAATTGCGGAGAGGGCGGGATTTGAACCCGCGATACTCTTGCGAGCATACGCGCTCTCCAAGCGCGCGCACTAGACCACTATGCGACCTCTCCATCGAGTTAGATTATATCAAATCATAGAACTTGACATAATTTTCTAAATATCTCAAACTATACTTAATGAGGTTTACCCTTAAATTTTTTATTTCTGCCTTTTTAATCGGAATTTTGTTTCTATTCCTAGTTTCTAAACCTTCTAATGCCCAATCCACTAATCCTTACTCTTCTCCTAATACTAATCCCGATGTTCCCAGGAACCTACATACCTATGCTCAAAGTGTGGTTTTAGAGGTTTTAGCTGCTTTTTCTTGCCAATTAACAGGAGTTGATCCATTAGGTCCCAATTCAAAATGTCTCGGATTTGACGTTAAAACCAGAAAAATTGGCTATGTGGAGAGTAATGGCGGAGCTCTTGGAGGAATGGGAAGTTTAATTGGCATGACATATAACATTCCTGTCCATACCTCCGACTATACCAGTTATCTTGCTTCTAATTTTGGCCTGGTGAAAAAATCTTATGCACAAAGCCCGGGATATACCGGACTTCAACCGCTTGTTAATGTTTGGAAAATTTTTAGGGACTTTACTTACCTTTTGTTTGTTTTTATTTTTATTGTAATTGGGTTAGCAATTATGTTACGGGTAAAAATTGACCCAAGAACAGTAATGACCATTCAAAATCAAATCCCTAAAATAATTATTGGCCTTGTCTTAGTTACGCTTTCTTTTGCAATAGCTGGGCTTTTAATTGATTTTATGTGGATTGTTACATATTTGATAATTGGCATTTTTTCCCAAGTCGTCGGAGCCAATGGTGCTCCAATAATTGGTTCAACTGCAGTTTCTGGCTTAGCCAATAATCCTATTATTTATTTCCATGACGTCGGTTTAACATTGTTTGGAACAATCTGGAATGCATCTGGAGAAATTGGAAATATTGTATCTAATCTCGTACTCCAAGCACTAGACTCTGTTATCCCTAACCTTGATGTTAAATGGTACTACTGGATTTTTCCTCCGGTAGGAGCTTCCATGACTTTAGTGAATCATTTAGGAGAGGGTCTCTCAAAAACTCTTGGCGGAATAGTAACCTTCGTCTCTTTTATAATAATCCCTATTGTTCTTTTCGTTGCACTTTTTAGGCTTTGGTTCACTCTTCTTCAGTCATTCGTTATGATTTTAATAAATGTTATTTTTTCACCGATTTGGATACTTGCGGGACTTATACCAAATAAACAAACCGGTTTTGGTGGATGGCTTAAATCTATGCTTGCCAATTTATCTGTTTTTCCTGTGGTCGTCTTAATGTTTGTGCTGGCAAGAGTTTTTGACACTCTTATTGGCGAAAGCTCGCAACAGTTTGTTCCACCGCTCGTTGGCAGCAATAATAGTATCGATGGCCTAAGAGCAATGCTTGCCATTGGAATAATCTTACTTACTCCAAATGTAGTCAATATGACCAAGGCTGCCTTTAAGTCTCCTAAGTTTGACTTCTCTTCACTTGGAGGAGTTGTTGGTGCTGGAGTAGCAGTTCCTGTTAATACCATTAAAAATATCGGATCCACAATTGCAGGAAGTAGAGAATATCGTATTAAAAATTTTGAAGAAGGACAGGTTAAGTATGGAAAAGTTGGATCAGCCAGATCATTTTTCACAAGAATGCTTAGGTAACGATGACTTTATAAATTTTTACTTAGTTCCGGAGGTAAAATATGTTTTACAAGCTGCATACCAAAAGTAGGTCCAAGTAAAGCAATTATTAATCTTGCCCATTTTAATAATACTCTCCCCTTAAATGACCTTGTTTTTTTTCTAATATTATCGACTTGCGATCCTTCCGGATCCATGGTGTTATCGGAAAGTGCTCGTGCATTTGCTAGAGCCTGAATAACTGTTGTTGTTTCTTCTTCATCATTAGAGATGTAAGAATTTCTGTAATATCTCTCCATTTCTGAGGTAGGCATTCTTAACGCCCGGCTGATTGTTTTATCAAGGGGAATCCATAATTTTGTCTCATCTGTTCTTGCCATAAGCAACCAGGCTACTGTAACCGGCTCTACTATTTTCTGGGCTCTTACCCTTCCCACCACATTGCCGATTTTATCAACTGCCGTTGCAACTTTCTCAACAAATTTTTCCGTTGGGCTTTCCAATAAGCTACTTAACTGTCCATACCCTTCGGCAAAGTCTTTCTGATCACTTACCAAAATCCTAATCAAGTCCTCATCCGATAAACCAGTCATGCCGTCGCCAGTTTTTTTCCAGGCAACTATTGGCGCATCATCAATGCAATAAGTAAAATTCATTTCCGCATCAGCTAAATATTTTGCCCTATTAAATCCCCTGCCTATTACTAGCTCAGCAATTGCTCGATCTTGCGGCTCAAGATATTCTAAAAGCTGAAAGGCATAGCCAAAATCTACGTAACCCCTGTCAATCTCTCTCTGCGCTCCGTTAAAGTTTCTTAATTCTTGATCCATTTTCTGTTGAAGAGATAATTTTTCACTATTTTCCTCCGCTGTTAACGATTCTTTTGTAAGTAGCTCATTAAGTCTCTCTAAGTCTTTTGCGTCTTTAATTACCCTTTTTTGTTCTGCAACATAGAGATTCTTTCTAACTCTATCCCAA
>Ga0154761_140_pt3 | contig 45975 bp, 44 predicted proteins | sample Rifle2008BG16ft_FD_105769 | JGI IMG/M metagenome (GOLD analysis project Ga0154761, IMG submission 105769) | Candidatus Levybacteria bacterium RBG_16_35_11 | reverse complement strand
GCTATGCAACTATTGCGTTTAGAACGGCTTACTTAAAAGCGCACTTCCCTGTTGAGTTTATGACGGCTCTCTTAACCGCGGAGTCTCGAGGCTCATCCGGTCCTGCAAAAAACGAGAAAATTTCTCAGGCAATAGCAGAATGCAAAAGGCTTAATGTGTCCGTGTTATCCCCAGATATAAATAAATCAGATGCAGAGTTTGCAATTGAAGGAAACGATAAAATAAGGTTTGGCTTGTCTGCTATAAAAAACGTCGGCACTGCTGCTATAAAGACAATTTTAGATGCCAGGAAAAAAGAACCGTTTAAAAGCCTTGAAGACTTTTGCGTTAAAGTCGACCTTGGCGCGGTAAATAAAAAAACAGTTGAAAGTCTAATAAAAGCAGGCGCTATGGATATTTTTGGCAATAGAGCAGCCCTATTAATTGAGTATCCTGAGGTTATGGAAAAAGGCAATAAAAAGAAAAAGCAAAGTAGGGAAGGTCAAACTAGTTTATTTTCGGAAGAAGACGACCCATCCCCTATTATAAGAAGTCAGGTGGAAGATTTCTCAAACGATGAAAAATTATCTTTTGAAAAAGAATATTTAGGGTTTTACCTAACATCTCATCCTCAAATGGGCAACCTTATGTCAATAAAAAAGAGAATCAGCCATGAAATTTCTGATCTTGAGGAGGAAGACGAGGGAACAAAAGTTATTATTGGAGGGCTAATCGAAGCAATGAGAAAAGTTTTCACAAAAAACAATAGCGAGATGGCTTTTATAACCTTAGGCGATGAGAAAGGCTTATTAGTTGAGTGCGTCGTCTTTCCAAGAATATATGAACAATCAAAGCTTGCATTGCTTAAAGATTCTGTTATTCTTGTAGACGGAAAAATAGACAGCAAGAATGATAAACCCATTATTATTGCCGAAAAAATAGTAAAATTTGAGAATTCTTCTTCTTGACTTGAATTCCGTTTAACCGTAAAATATAACTGGAAAATAAATGGCTATTCCAATTGCAGCAGAGCCTATATTTAATATTGGCTCTTTTTCGATTACAAACACTCTTTTAGACACATTGCTAATAGATGTGTTGCTTTTTGCCCTCATTATTTTTATCTCACGTGGTGTAAAGTATATTCCGGGCACTCTTCAAAACATTGTTGAAATTGCAGTAGAAACCTACTATAACCTTATTGAATCTATCACTCCTAAGAGAGTGAAAGAAATCTTTCCCATTGCAATGACTTTTTTTCTATTTATCCTTCTAATAAATTGGAGCGGACTGCTGCCTGGAGTTGGAACAATTGGTATTTTCGAGACACATGGTAATGAAAAAACACTTGTCCCTCTTATTAGAGCGGCATCCAGTGATCTTAATTTAACTTTGGCGCTTGGGATAATCTCCGTTTTTGCAACACATGTAATGAGTATAAAATTTACAGGAATAAAAGACTACCTAAGTAGATATTTTTCTTTAAATCCCATAAATTTATTTGTGGGACTTTTAGAGATAGTTTTGGAATTTGCAAAAATAGTCTCGTTTTCATTTCGTCTATTTGGCAACATTTTCGCAGGTGAAGTTGTCATATTTACGGTTGCTGGTATGTTTGCCTTCTTTTTTCCGCTTCCCTTTATGGTTTTGGAAATAATAGTAGGAGCTGTTCAGGCATTAGTTTTCTCAATGTTGACTATGGCATTTATGGTAATATTTACAACACCACATCACCAGGATAAACATACTGCAGGGCAAAAATTAGCTGCTGCCGTATAGACTGATATAATTAAAATGATTGGGGGTGATTTATAATGACGATAACTGTCGCAGCTGGAGGACTAATTATAGCCATTGGAGGGTTAGGTCCTGCTTTAGCCGTAGGATTAATTGGAGCAAAGGCAATGGAGGCAATTGGAAGAAATCCTGAGGTATCCGGCAAAATCTTACCTCTAATGCTTTTGGGAATGGCGTTTGCCGAAGCAATTGCAATTTATTCATTAATCCTAGCCTTTATTAAATAATCAAGTTTGTTTTTACAAAATAAGTCATTATGAACTTACTAGAAAGATTTGGGATTGAGCCATTATTATTGGTAGCCCAAATAGTAAATTTTGGAATAATATTATTTGCCTTGCAAAGGTTTGTCTATAAACCGGTGCTTAGTATGCTTAAAAAAAGAAAAGACACAATCGAAGAGAGCTTAAAACAGGCCAATGAGACTAAAAAGCTTTTAGAAGAAGCCGAAGAAAAACAGGATAAAATCATAAGAAAAGCACAAGAACATGCGGCCAAAATATTAAACGATGTAAAAAGCCAGTCTAAAGAAGTGGCACTTGAGCTTGAGGAAAAAGCAAAAAAGCAAGCTGAGCGAATTTTAGAGGATTCAAGAATCCAGATAATTCAGGAAACCAGAGAGGCCGAGAAAAAATTAGCAAAGGGAATAAGCGAAATGTCGCTGTCTTTGCTTGAAAAATCGCTAAAAGGCTTATTTACAAAAAACGAAGAAGACGAAATTATAGAAAGAGCTTTAAAAAATATAAAAAGGAGTAATTAGTGACAAGAAAACAATTTAAACTATTGGCTCAAGGAAGCTATACTAGGGGTAAACTAGATGTTAAGAAAGTTAAGCAAATCGCAAAGCTTTTGAAACCGAGTCAGCTGAGGCAATATGTAAAAGAATTAAAAAAAATTGAAGAAAAAAAAGTTATCAGGGTTGTTGTCCCAAACAAAGAGATGATAAGTAAGAATAATATTTTACTGATAAAATCGGCATATCCTAAAAAAACCGTATTAATAGAAGAAGACCCGAAATTGATTTTGGGTATAAAATTAATAGATAATGATTTAATATACGATTTAAATTTAAGAAATAATTTAGAAAACATTAACGAATTTATAATCGACAGATATGATAAGTAGCGAAGAAATTATTAAGGAACTTCAGGAAGGACTTGACTCTTTCAGCCTTAGTCCAAAAATACAAAATGTAGGAAAAGTAGAAAAAAATAACGATGGGGTTATTGTTGCTTCCGGTTTATCGCAAGTCGGAATGGGTGAATTGGTAGTATTTGAAGACAAAACTGAGGGTTTTGTGCTAAACCTTGATGAGGATTACGTTTCCATAATCCTCCTTGGAAAAGGAGACAATATAAAAGAGGGGGAAATAGTCAAAAGAACAGGAAGACTTTTGTCAATTAATGCATCTGAGGATTTGTTACAAAGGATAATAAATCCTCTAGGAGAGTCCTTGGACGGTAAACCAAAAATTAAAAAAGGCAAGGACATGCCTCTTGAAAAAATCGCTCCTGGAGTAATCCTGAGGGAGCCAGTAAACGAACCTGTAAAAACAGGGATAAAAGCAATAGATTCAATGATTCCTATCGGAAGAGGTCAAAGAGAGCTAATTATTGGCGACCGGGGGCTTGGTAAAACAGCAATAGCGATTGACACGATAATAAATCAAGCAATTCAGAAAAAATTAAAACCTCTAATTTGTATCTATGTTGCAATCGGTCAAAAGCAAAGTAGAGTTGCTCAAATCATAGACAAATTGAAAGAGACAGATGCTTTAAAGTTTTCAATTGTCGTATCCGCAAACGCATCAGATCCCGCCGCATTGCAATATCTTGCACCGTATGCGGGCGTTGCAATTGGAGAATATTTCTTAGAAAAAGGTCAGGATGTTTTAATTGTTTATGATGATTTAACAAAGCATGCATGGGCATATCGACAAATTTCCCTTGTTTTAAAGAGGCCCGCAGGAAGGGAAGCGTATCCTGGGGATATTTTCTATCTTCACAGTAGACTGCTTGAACGTGCAGTAAAGCTAAATAAAAAAAATGGCGGAGGGTCAATTACGGCGTTACCGATTATTGAAACTCAAGCTAATGATGTTTCGGCATATATTCCCACAAATGTTATCTCTATCACCGATGGACAAATATATCTTCAAGAGAATTTATTTCATGCAGGTATAAGACCCGCAATCAATGTTGGTCTTTCCGTTTCAAGAGTTGGAGGATCAGCTCAAACAGGAGCTATGAAATCAATTTCAGGAATCATGAGGCTTGAATTGTCGCAATATAATGATCTTGCTGCATTTGCTCAATTTGGGTCGGAACTTGATCCAGCAACAGCCGCACAGCTTGAGCGAGGTAAGAGAACAGTTGAAATCTTAAAGCAATCGCAATATCAACCACTCCCCGAAGATTTGGAATACTTAAGTATCTGGGCTGTCTCAAACGGAGCGCTTGATGATGTTCCCGTTGAGGAGGTTTTGAAATTTGAAAAAGAATACCATGATTACATGAGGAGAAACCATAAAAAGATCATGGATTCCCTATCAACCGGAAACAAACCAAATGACCAATTATTAAGAGAGCTTAATCAGGCGACTGAGGAGTTTAAAAAAACATTTAAATATTAACTATGGCAAACATGCTACTTATCAAAAGGAGAATTACAACCGCCCAGAATGTCTCAAAAACGACTAAGGCGCTACAGATGATCTCAACATCCAAGTTAAAAAGATCCCAAGAAGCTGCATTATCTTCAAGGGAATATGTTAATAAACTCACTGACCTTGTTAGAGGTCTCATACCAAAGGTAGGAAACGATCGTAAAAATCTATATTTGATACCTAAGAGTTCTCAAAACCGAGAATTATTTATTGTTATTTCCCCTGATAAGGGACTTTGTGGTGGACTTATTTCAAATTTATTAAGAACGGTCTATGCCGTTGACAAGGAAAAACCGTACTATATGGTTATTGGGAAGAAGATTGAAAAAAGCATAGCAAAAATTGGTGAAATAATAGCTTCTTTTCCGTTTGGCACAACTCTTCCAAGTTTCGATGTGGTCTTCCCTATTGCCAAAATTATTGATGACTACTATTTAACTGGAAAAGTCTCCAAGGTTTCGGTAGTTTTTACACATTTTAATAATGTTTTTATGCAAACCCCCACGGTTAATACAATTTTACCCATAAAAGTCGAAAGCGAAGAAAAAACACTTATAAAATTTTGCCTTTTTGAACCAGATATTGACAGAATGCTTCCCGATCTTCTAAAACATTATTTGGAAATGGTTCTTTACCAAAACATTTTAGAAAATTTTGCTTCGGAACAGGGAGCACGAATGATTTCAATGAAAAACGCCACAGATAACGCGGAAGATATTATAAACTACCTAAAACTTGACTATAACAAGTTAAGACAGGAAAAAATAACAAATGAAATCCTAGACATAAGTAGTGGGTTATTCACGCAGTGATATGACAAATGCAAAGACAAAAAACGAGGGAATAGTAATAAGGATTCAAGGTCCTGTAATAGACGTTAGGTTTTTCGGCCAACCTCCTGTTGTGAATGAGGCGTTGGTAATTGATTTTGAAGGTAAAAAAGAACTTATTCTTGAGGTCGCATTTCTACTTGGCGACAACGAAGTTAGAACGCTTGCTCTTGGTCCAACCGACGGGCTTACAAGGGGAATAAAAGTTAAAAGAACCCATTCTCCAATAAAAGTCCCTGTTGGCCCTAAAACACTAGGAAGGCTCTTTAATGTTTTAGGAGCTCCCATTGATGGTGGAAAAGAAATTAAAAAAGGCGAAAAAGATGTAAACTTTGAGCCAATCCATAAAGAAGCCCCAACCCTCATGCAACAAGAAACAAAACCTCATGTCTTAGAAACTGGTTTAAAAGTCATAGACCTTATTGCCCCTTTTACAAAAGGAGGAAAAATTGCCGTATTTGGAGGTGCAGGAGTCGGAAAAACCGTTATCATCCAAGAGCTGATCAGAAATATTGCCAAAGAACATAAAGGGCATTCAGTTTTTGCAGGAGTCGGAGAAAGAACAAGGGAAGGAAATGATTTGTGGCTTGAAATGAAAGGTTCAGGCGTTATGGAAAACACCGTTATGGTATTTGGTCAGATGAATGAACCTCCTGCCAACAGAATGCGAGTTGCTTTAACGGCCCTTACAATGGCTGAATATTTTAGAGATGCAAAAAATGAAGATGTATTGCTTTTTATAGACAACGTATTTAGATTTGCACAGGCAGGATCAGAAGTATCAGCCCTTCTAGGAAGAATGCCCTCAGCTGTTGGATATCAGCCTACGCTCTCAACGGAAATGGGAGATCTGCAGGAAAGAATTACATCTACCAAAAAAGGATCTATTACGTCGGTTCAGGCAGTATATGTTCCTGCAGATGATTATACTGATCCTGCACCCGTAACAATTTTTTCGCATCTGGATGCCACAATTGCCCTGGAGAGATCAATAGCCGGACAGGGAATATATCCCGCTGTCGAACCCCTCGCTTCAAGTTCAAGAATTCTTGATCCTAATTTTGTCGGCGAAGAGCACTATCAAGTCGCAAGAGGAGTTCAAAAAGTACTACAGAGATACAAGGAGCTTCAGGACATTATTGCAATTTTGGGAATAGATGAGCTTTCAGATGAGGATAAGCTTATTGTATCCCGCGCCAGAAAGATTCAAAGATTTTTAAGCCAGCCAATGTTTGTCGCAGAGATTTTTACGGGCCAGGAAGGAAAATATGTTCCAATTGAGGAGACTGTTAAAGGATTTAAAGAGATATTGGAAGGCAAACATGACAAGCTTCCAGAGAGTGCGTTTTTTATGGTTGGAAAGATAGAGGAAGCGGTAGCAAAAGGAAAATGACATGGCGTTTCAATTTGAAATAGTAACCCCAGAAAAAATTGTCTTTAAGGATGAAGTTGACGAAATCCTTGTTAATACCGAGCAGGGTCAAATTGGCGTGTTGCAAAATCATGTCAGCCTCTTAACAAGACTTGTTCCTGGTGAGCTGACAATAAAAAAAGGTCCTCGCACACAGCATTTAGCGGTCAGCGGAGGTTTTTTAGAAGTCGGCGACAATAAAGCTACCATTTTAGCTGATTACGCACTTAGAGCCGAAGATATTGAAGTTGCCAAAGCCCAAGAGGCACAGAAAAGAGCCGAGAGAGCAATGAAAGAAAAAGCATCGGAGCATGATCTTAGAATTGCCGAGGCAGAACTTCAAAAAGCAATTTTAGAACTAAATGTAGCAAGAAAAAGAAGAACTATCCCCAAATAGATGTCATAAATTCCTCGCTTTAGCCATTTTCAAACTCTTTCCTTGCTCTTGCTTCCTAAATCTCCTAAAATAGATGTGCTGCCGACTTAGCTCAGCTGGCAGAGCGGCGCTTTCGTAAAGCGTAGGTCGTCGGTTCGAATCCGACAGTCGGCTCAAAACCATGAAAAAAACAAGACGCTCAAGAAGATTGGAAAAGAAAACCAAAAGAAACATTATTCTAACTCTTTTAGGAATAGCTGTTGTTTTTATTTTCATTGTAAAACTGGGTATTCCGCTTATGGCAAATTTCGCATTATTTGTTTCCGGATTTAGAACAGGTCCCGAAACAAAAGCTAAAGATAATTTATTCATCCAGCCCCCTATCTTAAATTCAATCCCTTTTGCAACTAATAGTGCCCAGTTGGAAATTTCAGGTAAGGCAATTAAAAACGGCACATTACAACTTTTTATAAATGACCAACTTGTCAATAGTGAAATAGTTAACGAAGATGGAAACTTTAAATTTATTCAAACATTAGATTCAGGAGAAAATCAAATAAAAACAAAGGTAGAGATTAACGGAAGGAAAAGTGATTTTTCAGACATTTTTACAGTAGTCTATAAGAGCTCTGCGCCTTCAATAACTATTGACGTTCCAGCCGATGGCGAGGAGTTTTCAAAAGAACAAAAAACCGCTAATGTAGCTGGTAAAGTAGACTCAGGAACAACTGTAACTGTAAACGGATTTTGGGCTATCGTCGACGAGAGCAATACCTACTCTTACAGTCTTCCTTTAAAAAACGGAGAAAACGAAATAATCGTAGTTGCAACGGATCAAGCTGGTAATAAAGCCGAAAAAACAATTAAAGTCAAGTATTCAGAGTAATTCCAATTAAAGACCATAGCCAAAGCATAATGAAAGGATAAAACAACCCGTTTATAAAGAAGGTTCCAACAATTACCCCAGATAGTGATGATATCGCAATAACTGCTAGCTTACCTTTCCTTTTCTTTAAAAGATTCCTAAAAATAGAGTACAAAAGAAATAGATAAGCTCCTAATCCAACTATTCCTGTTGTTTCGGCTACGAAAAGAAAGCTATTGTCGGTTCCTCCGCCGGCATGAGTTGTTTCCCAATTTGGCCCGCCAATAATTCCGCTCTTATATTGGGCGTATCTTAAATTATTAAAACCAACTCCGAAAACGGGGTATTTGCTAAACAAGGTTAACCCATCTTTAATTGATCTCACCCTTGCCTGTACAGAAGTCGTCCTTAAAAAATTCGTGCCTTCTGTTTTATATGTTCTTGCAAATTTAAGCTCTAAAATTGGATTTGCAGAAGATAGGAGAAAAACGCTAATGATGCATCCTGCAATAAATACAATGGCAATTTTCATTCTTTTTTCAAGAATTAAAAATGTTATTATGGATACGATAAGCGTAATCAACGCGCTTCTTGAATAAGTAAGTAAAAGAGCAACAAAAATGAGAAATTGTAAAGTAAAAAATACAATTTTGAAACGTCCCTTTTTAAAAAATCTTAAAAAATAAAAGTTGAGAATAAACACTAAAGATATTATTATTCCGCAGAAATTTGGGTCTAGGAAACTTGAGAATAAACGGTAAAGATGTTCATCCCAACCATATTTATAGAGACTTTGAAGACTTGGGAATAAAAAGTACTGAAAATAACCAATTATTACAACAATTAGTCCCCCACCGCTCATAAAATAGGGGACAAGATTTTTTACTCTTTTTGACGAATTTATAAGAACAAAAAAAACAGAAAGGTATAAAAGCCACCTAACAATATATAAAAAAGCAACGGTCAGTAAATTGAGAGGGATTCCAGACATGTTTATTATAAACGAGAGGAATAAAATTCCTATAAAAATAGCAATTGGCAGTGAAAGGCTATTTTTTATTCCCTTTTTCTTACTCGTAATTAACCAAAACAAAAATATTATAAATGTAAAAACATCAAGCAATGATAAATTAGCGGATTTAATAAATGTAAACCCTAATAATTCCCCTATCGGAAAAATTAGAATATAAAGAATAGCAAACAGGAATACTAATATACCCACCAAATGCCTCCTAATGAATAAAGATTAACTTTTGTCAAAGGGTTTGAATAAACCAATCGCCAATATTTAAACTGATCAGGGATTTCAGAGTTCTGCGTGAGAATGTAATTAAAACTATCACCTTTTTTTACAAAGCTGCTGTCGATGAAAGGGAAATTTATGTAATAAAGGTTATGAAAACCAAAAAGCAAAGCTTTGTCACTTGAGTTTATTTTTTTGCCTAAAAAACCGTCTGTGTCGTAAAAATCCCCAAATGAGAAATTAAGGTTTTTTGCTAAAAACTCTGCTTTAGTTTCACTTTCAAATAAATATGGTATGTATTTATAGTTTGCGGCCAAGCGATAACCTATTGAAATAAACGACAATATTATTGCAGCAAAAAATACTGTTTTTTGAATAGTGCTTTTATCAAGCTTCGAAAAAACAATGGTTATTCCAATAGACAGTGCAGGAAGATAGGGTAGAAAGAATCTGGCTTTATCCCCTATCGGCAGAAAAATTACCAAAACGAAGGCAGAAAGACAGTAAGTAATAATTATCTTTGCGGAAAAACTGATTTTTTTAAAGAAAATTACTATTAAGGGTAATGATATTAAATAAATAGGCGATATTGGATCAGGAGATGAGGTTAATAGTATAAAAGAATCTTTTAAAGACTTTAGGAAGTTTAATTGTGTGTTTAAGGGCAATATCTTGGAAAAAAGTGGAAAAATAGGGTTACCGGTATTAAGGAATGACAAAACAAAATATGGAAGAGGAATAATTATTGAAAGGGCAATAAATGTAAAAAGTTTTTTCAGTTTATCAGCAATTCCTTTTTTCCTTAAGACATACAACAGGAAAAAAACGTAAATAAATAAAGATATGAATCCTGTGAGTTTCGTTGAGATGGAAAGTCCAACAAAAATCCCTGACTCAATTAGCCAGTTTATTTTTTTCGTTTCTACCCATTCCAAGAAAGCCCAAAATGCGATTATTTCAAAAAATGTCCTTACTAAGTCTACATAACCAGATATTGAAAGCCAACCAACAACTAAGTTGGAATAAAAAATGAGAACAGCCAAAAGAGAATATTTATAATCTAAATATTTTCTGGAAATTTTGTAGGTAGCATACGCTGAAAAAATCCCAAATAAGAAATGGATCAATTTTGCCAAAATTTCGTCTGATGAAGATAACGCAGGAATATATAAAGTTTCAGCTAATTTTGGCAGATCTGAATAGTATAGTAATCCACCAGGAATATGAAATATGGCATGGTTTTGAAGGAATATTTTTGGTAATGTCAAATGGTACCAGAGGGCATCAAAAGAAATTTCCGGGCCTAAAACTCCTATCAGATTTACAGTCGCCTGAAAAATAATAAGTATAAAAATAGTCAGATTTAACTTTGGGCGCAATGCTTTTTTAATTTCTCTCTTAAATTCCGTTTTTTTGAATAGCTTAAGTAGTAAGACTATTAAGGTCAAGAGAAAAATTATGGAAATCGCTAAAACATTTTCTCTATGTAGCTGTGTTGAAATGCCAAGAGCTAATATCCCAAATGAATAAATTCCAACTAAAAAAGCAAAGGAAAACATAGTTTATCCAAAACAAATTCCCCCTCTGCAAAGTAGGGAATAAATATAATAAACGAGAATAGCAATCGACCAGACTAAGAAAATAATTTCTATTTTTGATTGTTTCTTTTTGACAACCATAGCTTACCTCTTACGAGGAATGAGTGCATACTCATTGCATTCGCCATTATAAGTCCCGGTATCCCGTCTAAGAAGCCTAATCTAATAAAATAATTCATAATAAATTTACCAGCCGGGTAAAAAATAATCTGATACAAAGAAGATTCTAAGTTTTTATTCCTCAGTTCCTCAGCCCTTATACTTGTATAAAAATTTATTTCCCTAAATAATGTCGTAATGTTCTGATGTGGGTAGTGAATTAGAGGGTTTTTAAGCTCCTTTACATTTCCATTAATCTTCCATGCCTCATGAACTTTTCCTTGCCACTCACCTGATTCTCTTTTTGCCAGTCTTAATAATTTTACCTTTCCCATTTCGCCATGGTTTAGAGTTCTTCCCCATAATATGTCTTTTCTATTGAAAATAAAGCCATTGGTGTTTTTACTCTCACTTAGTCGATATTCTATTTCTTTTTTTAGTTTTTCTGAAACCCTTTCGTCCGCGTCTATAAACAATACCCAGTCAGTCTTACATTTAGCTAGAGCAAAGTTTCTCTGTTTTGAAAAATCCCGTCCAAGTGTATGTTTAAAAACCTCTGCTCCGTTAATTCTTGCAACATCAGCTGTTCGATCGTCTGAAAAATCATCAATGACTATTATTTGCTTAACCCATTTTAAAGTCTCCAGGCAATCCACAATGTTTTTTTCTTCGTTTTTGGTAATTATCACCGCTGTTACGTCGCTCATATTCTTATTCTACATTATTCACTCACTTGCTTATAAATATAAAAATAATTGCTTTTAAAAAGAACATTTTTAGAGTTGGACACAGCCTTCTCTCTTTCAACATCATCCTTTGCGTAGATAACATATTTTAAGGACGAATTGTAGTCAATCTTCCCACCATTAATTAAGATTAAATACTTAAAATTGTCAATTCCCGACTCGTATTTAGACAAAAACCCTCCGCCTTTAACATTAAAGTTTCTTTTTTGGGAATCACTAACGATTTTTTTTGATAAGTCATTGAAAATTAAGTATGTAGGACCAAAGCCATAATTATTCGGTGGCATCCTAACCGACTTATTCGTCCAAATAAAATAATCTGATTTAACTATGTTGAAAACATTAACAAAAAGAATCACCAAGAAAACCAAAATGACTAGCGGTTTATTAAATTTAGAATAAAAATCAAGACAAAAACCTATTAAAAGGCAGACAGCGGGAAAAATAAGTGGAAAATACGCCATACCCGGAGCTGCGTGAATCAAAAAACCAAATAACGGAACAAAGAACCAAAGGGCTATAAGGAAAATTTTGCTTTCTATAATTTCCCGACGTTTCATAAATAATGAAACTAGTAAAAGTATTAATATGAAATAAAAAAATGTTAGCGAAAAGGGAAAGATTATTTGTGCCAGCTGATCCCTTACTGTTGTTAAGGCTATGGGGAAATTGTGTGTCGTGCTATTTCCGGAAATTGTAAGCCCCAAAAAAAGCCTGACCCTGTTTATTATCCATAAGGGAAGACCAACGGTCTGAATAAACCTATGTGAAAAGTCATAAATTATAAATGGTAAAAGACCAATAATAAGCCCGAAAGTGGAGAGATAAACTTTTGCTTTAGAAATTTTTATTTTTTTAAACAAAATGTAAATTAAAAGCAATACTAGAAGCACGGAATTTGACAGCTCTAGTTGAATCAACAACCCTAAAATAAAAAACAAGAAGAAAAGATTTAAATAGTTCTTTTTGCTTCCCAATATAATGAAGAATAAACAGGCAAAGAAAGGTATCGCACTTGTATGATAAGGCATCCTACTCATTACCAGAATTAACGGCGAGGTTGCATAAAAAGCAGATGCAAAAAGAGCTGATCTTTCATTTATCCATTTTTTACTTATGTAAAATATTAATAGAATGGTTAAGCTATCCAAGGCGGAAAAGAATACGGCAGGAGATATAGGATGAAATTTTCCAAAATATAACGAGAGTGCTATAAGATAGGTACCAAGAGGACCCTGTTTTAGCCAAACAACAGACGAGGGAACACCCAGGAGTGGAATTGAATGATTAACCAATAGATCCCTTGCGGAAAGATAAAACCACCCCTGATCAGCAATGAAAATCATCAACTGATCTAATTTGTAGAATCGCAAGAAAACTCCCAAAATGAATATGAAAAATAGTAAAAATTTTTCCTTAGTGGTCTCTGTAAGAAAAGAAACGGCCAGAGCGTTTAAAAATCCGTAATTTTTCTTGAAATAGTAAAACTTGCTTCTTGCAAATATTTTTTTAATGTCTTCTCTTTTTTTTGTGCTCCTTTCCCATAAGTGAACAACCTTAGAGGATGCGATAATTTTTATTTCAAATCCCAAATCCTTAATCCGATTGCATAAATCGAATTCCTCAAAATAAAGAAAAAACTTTTCGTCAAATCCACTGACTCTTTCAAATAAATCCTTCTTAATCATCAAAGCAGTTCCAGGAACTACGTCTACATTTTTATCTTTGCTCTTGTCCCAATTTTTTTGCCAATATTTTTTAGAAATCGGGTTATTGGGGAAAATTTTGTTTATAAATGATAGTCCAAAAATTGCCCTTACTGGAGTAAGTTCAAGAGTTCCTTGAAGGGGATACACTCCCCTATTTTTGTCTAATAGTAGGGGAGAGGCAACTCCTGTTTTTTTGTCATTTTTTATTGATCTTATAAGATTGTCAATTGCGTTTCTTTCAACTAGGGTATCGGGATTAAGAAAAAAAAGATACTCTCCCCTAGCATTTTTTGTTCCAAGATTATTTCCCGTTCCAAAACCGCTATTAACGGGATTTCCTATATACCTTACATTTTTGAATCTTTTTTTTAAACTATTCTCGATTGTTTTCTTTTCATCGTTATCAACAACAATAATTTCGTAGCTAACTTTCGGTTTTGATTTAATTATCGAGCGAATGCAGTTAAAAAGTTCTTTTTTTACTTTATAGTTAACGATAATTATTGATAACTTAGGATGTTTCATAGCCAATGGTTATTCTCAGATTAAGCTCTGTATTGCAGATATTTTATTTTTTATTTGCCTCGTTAAGAATATACTTCAATTTATTACAAATATACTTTATATCTTTAATTTTAAGTCCCTCATGTGTGGGAAGGGTTATGCTTCTTAAAAATATTTTCTCTGAGACGGGATATTTTCTATTCGATGTAAATTTTTTGTAGTTAGGGAGCATATGGATAGGGTAAGGAATATATCTCGCATCAATCCCATATTTTATAAATTTTTTAATTACCTCGTCTCTGCCTCTTTTAACATCGTCTCTAAGCCTAACATTAAACATCCAGTAAACATTAAAAGCATAGTCTCTCTCACTTGGCAGAATTAAAGAATTTACATTTTTCAATTCTTCCATATATCTTTTGGCAATTGTCCTGCGTGCGTTTATGTGAGTTTTTATTTTTTCCAATTGAGCTAAGCCAATCGCTGCCTCGATATTTGTCATCCTGTAATTGTAGCCAATAACGGGAAACCAATATTTTCTGCTTGGATCTGTTCCCTGATTTTTATACAGACTTACTTTTTCTGCAAGCTCTTTGTTGTCTGTAATCACCATTCCGCCCTCTCCTGTTGTGATTAATTTGCTGCCAAAAAAACTAAATACACCGACATCTCCGATAGTCCCCGTTTTTCTCCCTTTATAGAGCGCTCCTATCCCCTGGGCATTATCTTCAACAACAAATAAATTAAACTTTTTTGCAATTTTGAGTATGGGATCCATATCTACCGGATGCCCAAAGAAGTGAACAACTATTATACCTTTTGTTTTAGACGTAACGCTCTTTTCAATTAAGCTTGAGTCTATACACCAAGTTTCTATGTCAACGTCAACTAAAACGGGCCTTGCCCCACAGTATATAATCGCATTTGTAGTGGCCGCATAAGTAAGAGAAGGAGCAATAATTTCATCGCCTTTCTTAACGCCTAGAGCAAGCAAAGACGCATGTAGAGCTGCAGTTCCACTGTTGCAGCTAACTGCAAATTTCGTTTCGTGAAAACGAGCAAATTTTTTTTCAAACCTTCCAACATATTTACCGACTGAGGAAATCCAATTGGCCTCAAGACAATCGAGTACATATTTTTTTTCTCTACCAATTAACGATGGTCTTGCATTTTGGATAAATTTCCCCATAACCGTTTCCTTTCTAAGGATGGTTCCTTATCGAAAAATAATGCCATACTGATAGTGTGGCGAAACTTTCCATGAGAATACCAATTATACATAAATATCCCTTCTGTCTGAAAGCCAATTTTTTTGTATAGTTTAATAGCGCCAAGATTATCGCTGTAAACAGTGAGCCATATTTTTTTAAATTTATTATTTTTTGCCCAATCAATCGTTTTTTTACTAAGGACATCACCATACCCTTTACCTTGATAAGACTCGCCTATTACTATTCCGAATTGACAAATATTTTTGTCTGTACTTTTTGGAGAAAATTTTAAAAAACTGTAACCTACCATTTTACCCATATAGAAGGCTCCAAAAATTTTCTGGAACTTATCTTTAGGAAGAGCTTTGGAAAGCCGAAGCGCCACACTTTTTCTATTTGCCCTGGGATAAATACTGAAATTATACAATGCAGTGTCGCTTAAGGAAATAAAAAAAGAATAAATTTGGCTTGACGATGGTTTTTTAATTACTAACGACATATTCAGATGCCTTTAAAAACTGCTTTGCCATATTTTTGGTTGAGAAGATCTTAATTCTGTCTGCACCTTTTATCGATAATTCTTTTCTTAGCTTTCTATTCTTTATCGCATAATAAATTTTACTACTTATTTTTTCTATATTATCATGGCTGGTGTATATTCCTGCATTTCCGATAACTTCAGGCATTGATGAAGTTTTAACCGCTAACACGGGACATCCGTAAATCATCGCCTCCAACATTGAGTAGCAACCAAAACCTTCATAATTACTGAGGCTAACAAAAAGATCAGCGTTCTTAAAAAGATATTCTAAGTCTTCATCTGGAACAAATTCATAATGTAAAATTCTTTTTGCGCTTAACTCCTTATTTGTTCTTGCTATAAGTTTCTTCACGTTTTCTTGGCCATGTTCTTGATTTTTTCCTATAATAACAAGCTGATAATTATTTATTTTCTCCCCTATTTTCTTAAAAGCTTTAATAAGAGCAGGTGTGTTTCTTCTCGGATAAAGATTGCCGACGGATATTATAAACGGTTTTTTTATATCATATTTTTTATTTATTAAACTTGCCTGATAAGCGCTGTTCGATACGCCGGTACTCGTAAAATGCCTGCTAATGCCGGGGCGGATGACAAAAATTTTTTTCTCAGGAATATTATAATGTTTTTTTATTTCTCGTTTGCAGAAAATTGAGTTTGTGACGACAAGCGAGGCTTTTCTAGCAGACTCTCTTATTCTATTTCTTGTCTCGGATAACCAATCTCTGGGAAACGAGTCAGGATATGCTTCAAAAGAAATATCATGAATGCACACAATGCTTCTTACAGGAAGCCAGCGAGGAAGAACATAAGACGGCGAGAAGAACAAATCTACTTTATTAATTAAAAGCTCTTTCGGTAAGCAATAAGAATACCATAATGGCTTTTTTGTCCAGAAAAAAAGCGAAGGTTTCCTAAGTGCTTTCGTTGAAATGCCTGAGTTTCCGAAACTAATCGATGGAATTGAATTTTTAAAATAAAGCCTGTATTCATTTTTAGGAGAAATTTTAGGCAAATTTTCTAGTAGACTCATTAGATAGGTGTAAAGACCTGTTCTGTTATTATCCTCCAAGCAAGTTGCATCAATACCAATTATCATTAGGCTATTATACCAACGGGAAATATCACTGTAAACTTTGTTCAACTAAATATTTTTGTGATTTAAAAATGCGATACAATAAAAAGGCGAAAATTGGATATTCAATCAGTATAGAAATAATTTGCGAATAGGCGGCCCCTATAATACCAAAGGTAAAAGTTAACGGAATAACTGTAGCAACAAGAATAAAAAGTCTAACAGACAAAACCATTGTCAAATATTTTTGTTTTTGAGCCGCTAGAAAGACTACAGCTGCAGGCGAGAGAATAGACTTTAAAATTCCAAATATTGCTAAAACTTTAAGCACTGGTACTGTGATTAGCCATTGAGAACCAAGAACTATTTTTACTAATTGTTCTGAAAAAATAAAAATAACAAGACCTAAGAATATCGTACAAATTGATGAAATAATGGTGGTTTTAGCGAAAGCTAAAAATAATCTTTTTTTATCTTCTTCAATTTTTGAATAAACCGGAAATGTAACTTTACTTATAACATCCGATATTTCTGTTATTGGCAATGTTGCGATCCGGTATGCCATCTGATAGGCACCTAAAGAAGCAGATCCTAAAATTTTTCCAACGGTAATATTGTCTCCGTTTTCTCCGAAATAATTAAATATACTATACCCAGTAACCCATTTACCTTTATGTAATATTTCTTTGAAATACTTCTTATTGAGCTTAAACTTAGGAATCGGTCTGATAAAAACGAAAGAAAGTATTACTTCTAAAAGTGCAGATGCAATCAAACCGATAGGAAGACTGTAAACAGAATGAGTTACTAAGGCAAATAAAACGGCAGCTATGGCGTCTGTAAAATAAAGCGATGCTCTAAATAAGAATTCATATTTAAATTTTAGTTCTTTTTGAAAAATTATCTCGGCCGGGTTAATGAATCCAGATATTAAAGGAGCGAGGCTAATAATTAAAATAATTCCCAATACAGATGGAGTTTTAAAAAAATAGGCAATAAACGGAGAAGCAATTATAATCCCAAGAAAAATAATTAACCCTCTAATTATCGAGATAACCCATGCCGAATCAAGAACCTCTTTTACTTCTTTTTTTGATTGAACAAGAATAACATTAATTCCGGTCTCGGTAATAATTTGCAGGAAAGCCAAAAGCAGTGCGGCAATTCCATAGAGACCAAAATCAGAAGGAGAAAGAATTCTGGCTAAAATAGCAATTTTAATAAAAGCGAAACTCCTGATTAAGGTTTGCAAGCCAGTCATCCAGGATATACCTTTAAAAGCTGTTCTTTTATAGCCCATTATTTTTTATAAATGCTAATATCAGTAACGGGAAATAGTCCTGAAAAAAGTATATTGTTAAAATCGGAAAAAAAGAAATTTAAATTGGGAATGAATTCATTCTGCAATTTATACCCTTCTTTACTTAAACGTTCTAAAAGTTTAATTTCGTCTTTGTTGTTAATTAAATTCTTATTGTAATTAGTATTTGTTAGTAGAATGATATCGGGTAGTTCTTTAGTTTTGTAATCTACTAATTTATACCTGTAATAGCCTGTTTGTTTTTGACCAAAGTAATAGTCTTTTAATAGAAAATCAGGTATTCCTTGATAAATTGGGACAGGTTGAAGACCAATTGTTAAGCCTTTATTTATATTTTTAGTTATCCATTCAGAAGAAACCTGTTTCGTGTCTAGTTGCGTTTTAAACAATACATATGGGACAGATTGAATGACTTGAACGGCAACTAAAAACGTGATCAGAGCGTAAGCAGGAATTTTTTTTATTCTTTTGATTTCTTGTAAAAAAAATGTGATCGACAGAATAAGAAAAGGTAAAAGCACCAAGGACCTGTTCCCCCTTAGCTCTAGTCTTAATGCCAAAAGACTTAATGAGAAAAAAAATAAAGAAACAAGTATGAAAATAGCTGTTTTGTTCCTAGAATTAAGTAACTTTTTATAAATTAAGAAGAAGATTGAGACTAAAGAAAAGAGGTAAAGCACAATGCCAAATATCAAAGGGTAATGGGTAAAAAGAATATAAATATACCAAGGCGCACCAAGTATGAAATCATTACTGGCAGTCGGAGATGTTACTAAATTATCATAAAAGTAAACAAAATAATCGCCTTTTTTCAAAAAAAGCAAGTCTGGGATGCCTAATGTAGTAAAAGTTACAAAAAATATCGCAATCCCCAAAATGAGACCTGTAATGTTCTTTCTAATCCCTTTGCTGAAAAGAAAGTATGAAAAAATTAGAATAGGAAAAATAGGAACAGCGCTAGCCTTCGCAGACAAAGCAAGGCCGGAAAAAAATGAAGCGAAAAGAAAGTTTTTTAAAATTGGTCTCTTGTGGTAATTCAACATTGCCCAAACAGCCAGCAATATCCAAAAAATAAGCGCAATATCATACTTGAAGTAATTGCTCAAGGAAAGCCAAATCGGCGAAAAAGTGAATAGCAAAACAGGAATTAAGGGAGAAATATTAAAGTTATCCTTAATCGTTTTCCACAGAACAATTATTGACGTTACTCCAAACAGCAAGGTATTTAGTCTTAAAACTTCAAATATTCTTTCCTGCATTACTAGGTTTTGCAGTGATGAACTAATGGAAAAAGGGTCGATATATCTAATAAGGATAAAGGGGACAAGAAAAATTCCTCCTAGAAAAAACTGGAGAACAGGGCCATGAGCAGCCCCTTCCATATTATTTGTCCCGTATTTAAAAAGATCTCTTACCGCCTGCATCTGGTGCCATTCATCCATGTGGTAATTAAAAGGGTGGTTTACGTTGGGAATTCCCCAATCTATAACTAGAAGCATCAAAAATGAATAAAAAAGCAGAATAGGCCACAAATAGATATTTTCCCAAAAGATCCTTTTCATCTTGTCTTATGCTCAATTCTACCAATTTTTATCTTAATTTGGAAACGACGTCCTCCCCGACGACGAAGCGACGGGACATTAGTAGACTCAAAAATGACGATAAGAGAAGATACGATCTACCAAAATGCAGAATTATCTGGATTTTTATAGATTTTTATATCTCCATAAAAATTATTTATCTTCACTTGTTTAATAACTCTATTTTCATAAAAAAGAGGAATATTGTCTAGATTTACAATGCATGATTTATCCTTATGACAACCATTAAAAGAAATTCGGGTTTGCTTATTATCATCTGTGGTAATTATGAACGAACTTTGAGTGTATGTTTCTACGGGCACAACTACAAGAAGCTCGTCGCTTGAACTAATCCTATTTTTTGAGAGAAAATCATTTAAGGAATTTATATCTTTAGCGGAGTATGTAAGGTTCACTTGATTAAGCTTCGATTCTTTATAATATCCTTCCGAAAAGGGAATGGCTTCTAAATTAACCGAAAGAAGAAAATTTTTAAATGAATTGTCTAAATTTGAATTGAAAAAATCGCTGGAGCTATCTTTTTTTAAGATTAAAAAATCTCCCAATTTTCTAACAGGATAGTAATTATTTACAATAAAACGTGTAAGCATTGGCGTTCTTATGAGGTTGGGGACAGAATCCTGAATTGCTTTAATTTTTGTATTTATTACAACATACTCAATCTTATCTTCGTTGATATCCTCGATTGTTGCGTTTTGGCTTATTTTAGAAGAACCTTCATAAACCGAAAAATAATATGTCGGTTTTTGATTTAGTAAGGAATAGATTACAGGGTCGCCCGGATATGAAAATACTCTGCTAATTCTAAGTTTTTGGAGTTCTTTTTTTAAGCTTAAGAGCTCATCATCTTTTAAAATCTGACCTATGTTTTCTTCTACGCAGGCCTGTGGACTCAACGTTTTCACTCTTGAATTAGAAAGATTTACATTCGAAAAAGAGCCCCCGAAAACTAAAAAAATCAATAAAATTACAAAAAAGCCTGTTATTCTCGGTTCATATTTTTTAAAAAAATAAATAAAGTCGACTAAAAGAAGATACAGCAAAATTAAACCAAAAAAGGAAATTAATCTGTCGGTTGAGCGAATGACGTTTTTTTGCTCAACTATAACCAGGATAAATATAATGCAAATCTGAAGAAATAAGCCTCTAGTTTCATGCGGAACAAGCTTCGATAACTTTAAAATAATTACTACTACTGTTACAAGAAGAATCCCTACGGTAAAAATGTTTTCGAAAGATATTAGACCGGGTGTAAAAGGTATTTTTGCTATGAAAAAGTATTCGGATAATCTAAGGAAATTTTGCACAAATGAGGATAAAAGATTCTTACTGATTAAATAAATAAGAAACGGAAGAAATCCAAAAAATACGCCGAGTAACGCAACAAAAACATTTTTTAAGATTACCTTATAATAAATTTGCTCTTTGAGAATATTTAAGGCGGAGACCACCAACGGGTAAGTAAAAAGAACAAGAATAATCGATAAAAAAAGGTAAATTCCACTATCATTAAGTAAACCAAATAATAACCCCGAGAAAAAAGAATAAAGTAATATCTTTTTCCATTTTATGAATTTGATTTTGTAATCTATGGAAAAAGTAAACATTGAAATTAGAGCGGAAGGCAAACCATATCTTATTAATTGTTCTGTGCCGATAAACTTATCAATAAAAACCACAAACATAAAAAACAATACGTAGACAATTAGTCTTTTTTTAAACAGTTTTCTAAATAATTCAAAAAAAAGCAAAAGCGCAATAATAAATAATAGATAATAAATAATTTGAGCAATGTAACTAGTGCTTATAAAATAAGGCAATATTCCATACGGATAAAAGACATCCTTAAATGGCAAAAGTCCAATCATTGCAGAGTAATCCCAAGTAAAAAGAGCCTGGTTGTCGAAACTTAGCGATTTATAGAGATTGCAGTTTGTAATGAATAAATTTATATGGAAAACTAAAAGAACAATAAAAATTAGTAATGCTTCTATTTTTTTATATAAAAACCTTTTTATTTTTTCCATATTTTTTTCCTTAGAATAAGTACAAGATAAGCAAAAACTGGACAAAGAAGAATGTAAAAAAACAAAATGCTGTCAAAATAAAGAGGATAGCCGTAATAATGGGCATATCCTACAATTTTTTGTTGTGTTATTTCAGGAGGAGGAAAAAAATTCCTAGCAAACTTAAAAAATACCAATAAAGCTAAAAAGACGAATAAATAAAGAATGTATTCCGGAAGAATTTTGATTGCTTTTTCCACCCTCATAACGTATATTATATTGAATCAAATTTAATTAGCAACAAGGTTAATGAATAAGGGAAAAAAGCTTGGTGAATTTAAAACAACAAGTTATTGCAGGTTTTGTAAAAGTAAAAATATTCATAAATTTATTGTTTTGGGAAATCAACCCTTAGCAGGGGGTTTTCTTAAAAAGGGAGATTTTAAAAATGAAAAATTTTATCCATTAGGTTTGTATTTTTGCCGCAATTGTTATCTTATCCAAACAACAGTTGTTGTAAATAAAGACAAACTTTTTAAAAGTTACTTTTACAAGACATCTGCAATCAAAACGCTGCTTTCTCATTTTAAAAAAAACGCAACCTTATTATCTAAATTTTTCAAAAAACCACAAGAGAATTTTGTTCTTGAAATTGGCTGTAACGACGGAAATTTTTTAAATGAAATGTCAAAGAGAAAATTTAAAGTACTAGGAATAGACCCCGCAGAAAATATTATAAAACCTTTAATCGCAAAAAAACTGCCAATTATTAATAACTATTTTTCAAAAAAAGAAGCAAAGGAAATCTTAAAGATAAACGGAAAAGCTGGCTTAATCGTTAGCACAAACACTCTTGCACACATCGAAAACATGCATGATGTCTTTAACGGAATAAACCTTTTACTAGATGACGAGGGATTCTTGTATTTTGAGAATCATTATTTGGGAAACTTGCTTAAAGAAACTCAATACGACATGATTTATCATGAACATCTTTATTATTATTCATTATTGTCGCTATCTAACTTCCTAAAGAAACATAGCTTGGAAATTTTTAATATAAGAAAAATTCCAATTCACGGAGGATCAATTGGACTTTTCGTGCAAAAAAAGAAAGGACCTTTTAAGATTTCCAAAAGAGTCAAAGACACAATTGCTTGGGAAAAAAGACACAAATTAGACAGCTTGAAAACCTTTGAAATGTTTTCAAAACAAGTAGAAAAGAAAAAAAAAGAATTATTAGACCTACTGTCTTCCTTAAGAAAGAAAAATAAGACAATAGTAGGCTACGGAGCATCCGGCAGGGGAACGGTAATAAGTAACTATGCTGGCTTAGATAATAAGCTTCTCGATTATGTAGTTGATGACTCAAAAATAAAGCAGGGTTTTTATACTCCTGGAACTCATTTAAAAATAGTTCCCTCGACTTTAAATAATAAAAATAGACCAGATTACACCCTGTTGTTTGCCTGGTCATTCTACAAAGAAATAAAAAACAGGAATAAAAAATATAAAAAAAATGGTGGTAAATTCATTACCCCTTTACCAAAGGTAAGAATAATCTAGTAGATGAAAAACGAGAAAAAAATATTAGTAATTGGAGCAAAAGGAATGCTTGGTCAAGCAGTTTATAAATATTTGAGGCAAATTTACCCAAACACTTTTGGAACAGACAGAAGTGATAGAAAATATTATCATTTATCCGCACCTACGCTACAGAAAGACTTTAAAAAAATAATCAAAGATTTAAAAACGATTGATTTTATTATAAATTGCATAGGGCTACTCCCCTCTTCAAAAGATAAAAGGGGAATGTCTTTGGTTAATTCAAAATTTCCGAAAAAATTAGTATCTCTTACGTCAAAACACGGGATAAAAGTTATTCATATCTCAACTGACGCGGTTTTTTCGTCAGCTAGTAGCGTTGTTTATGAAAATTCTAAGCCTAAACCTGATTCTTTTTACGGAAAAACAAAACTCAAAGGGGAGGTAAAAAGTACTAATGTATTAAATATTAGAACTTCTATCCTTGGGCTCGATCCCCTAAGTCATAAAGGATTATTGGAATGGGCAAAGTCGGAAGATAAAATAAACGGATATGTAAATCATATCTGGTCGGGATGCACTACTCTTCAATTTGCCAAACTCTGCGAGTATTTAATTAAAGGTGATAATTTTGAAAAGATCAGGAAAAAATCTTATGTAATCCATTATGCTCCTCTTGGACCAATATCAAAATTCGATCTAATAAAAATCTTCCTGAATGTTTCGAAAATAAATAAAAAAATTAGCAAAACTCAATCACTATATCCAATAGACAGAAGACTTAAATCGATTTATAATATTCCTCCAGGAAAGAAAGATCTAAATTTGGAGATTTTGGAGCTAATTAAATTTTTTAAATGAAAAAAAAGAAATTAGTATTTGTTTTAGGATTAAGACCCGATTTAATAAGAGCTGTTCTAATTCTTAGATTTTTAGAAAAGGCAAAAGACATAGAAACTATTTTTGTCTGGTCAGGACAGAATTATTCGGATAACTTGAAGGCTATTTTTTTCAGAGAGTTAAATGTTCGAAAAGCAGATTACGAATTGGGATGCAGGGGAGAAACAGACGCCGAAGTTTCGGGGCAACTGATTATGAAGCTATATCCCCTGTTGGAAAAGATTAAACCTGACACTATTGTTTTTTTAGGAGATACAAATACAACAGCAGGCTGCCTTGCTGCTGGCCAGTTAAATATTCCAATTATACACATCGAAGGATGTTGGCATTCTTATGACTGGAGAATGCCCGAGGAAAAATACAGGACGATGATCGATCATTTATCTGATGTTATCTACACCTACGAAGAGGAATATAAGCAAAGAGGAATTGCAGAGGGACTAAATCCCAAAAACATTGTTGTAGTTAGGAATCCGATCGTTGACATTTTAAACGAATTTTATTTCAAACAAAAGAAAAAGTTTGAAAAAAAAACCACAAAAGAATTTTTTAAAAACAGGGGAATCATAGATGGGAACTATTATTTGATGACCTGTCATAGACGAGAAAATGTTCACATAGATAAATCTTTTGATGCAATAATAAATCTACTTAAAAATGCTAAATATCCTGTTTATTTTGTTGCAAGCTACAGAACCCAAAAAATAATTAAAGAAAGAAAACTAAATTTGCCTAAAAATGTAATTATAGTCGACCCAATCGGTTATGAAGAAATCTTGATTCTTTTAACACATAGCAAAGCGGTAATTACTGATTCGGGAACACTTAATGAAGAAGCATGTGTATTAAACATTCCCTGCATCAACGTCAGAAAGTCGACAGAAAGACCTCAGGTCTACGATGTTAAAGGATGTGTAAAATTTGACCCTGATCAACCCTTGAAATATACTCCGGAGATTGTATTTAAGAAACTTGAGAAAATAACGGGAACAAGATGGAAGCACACATTAGGAGACGGGAAGGCATCTGAGAGAATTGCAAAAGATATTATTAGAAGATTAAGAACAAATAAATTGAGAGGGCATTTACCAAAGGATAATCATTTACCAATAACAAGGTCTTTTATGGAAGATGGGATTAAAATTTAAAAAAGAATCAATCGCCATTATTATCCCCATGTTCAATGAGGAAGTTTCAGCTGAAAAATGTGTGGATAGAGTTATTGCGGAAATAAAAAAGGTAAAGAAACACACAAGGTTAATTGTCGTAAATGACGGAAGCAAAGATAAAACATTAGATATTTTAAAAAGAAAAAAGAAATTTCATAAATCTAGACTTAAGATTATAAGCTACGAAAAAAATAGAGGTTATGGATATGCATTAAGCACGGGAATAAAATGGGCAATAAAAGATGGGTTTGAATACTACATAACTATGGATTCGGATCTTACTAATGATCCTAAATATATTCATGATTTTGTTTCGGCTATGTCAGATAATGTTGATTGCGTTAAGGCATCCAGATATATAGATAATGGAAAAGTAGTAAACGTCCCCCTTTTTAGACGCGTTATTTCTATTGTTGGAAATGGTATGGCTGGTTTATTTTTCAACTTAGGAATCAGTGATTATACAAACGGATTCAAAATGGTTAGGCTAAGTAAGCTAAAAGGGGTAAGGTTTAAGGAAAATAATTTTTCAATAATACTTGAGGAAATTTACCATCTTAAAAAGAAAAACTCAAAATTTACAGAGATTCCAAACATCCTCACTGCAAGAAAAGACTCTAAATCACACTTTAAATATACGCCGAGGATTTTTTACGATTACTTCAAGTATTTAATTTTATCTCTTTTTGCCTAGTTTTTTTAATTCTTCTTTTATTTCCGGTAACTTAAGAAGCATTTTCACTGTTTGTTTAACGTTAAGCTGTATAGTTGAGGCAGAAGTAAACGCCTTTACTCTGTGTAAATCAGCTCTTGTTCCCCTATAGAAGTATTTATTGTAATCCAGTCCCTGGCTTTCCGGGGGTATTTCAAAATATCCTCTTTTTTCGACAGATCTTATTAATTCTTCTTCTGTAACCAGAGTTTCATGAACTTTTTCTCCTGCCCTTATCCCAACTTCGAAAAACCCTTTTTCAAAATTAAATATCTGACAAATTGCTTTAGCCAATGTCTCTAAAGTGCAAGCGGGAGATTTTTTAACATAAATGTAGCCTGCTTTTCCTTTTATTAATGCGTATAAAACTAAAGAGACAGCATCGTCAAGGGGCAGTAAAAACCTTGTCATTTTAAAATCGGTAACAGGTAATCTTTTATTTTTCTTTATCAAATCGACAAAATACGGAATAACCGATCCCCTTGTGTAAAGCACGTTTCCATATCTAACTCCGCATAATACAGTTTTTATTTCTTTGTCTCCATCGTAGCTTTTTGATTCTGCTATCATTACTTTTTCCATCATTGCCTTGGAAATTCCAATTGCATTTATCGGATAAACTGCTTTATCTGTTCCAAGAACAACTACTCTTGACACTTTATTCTCAATCGCCGCCTCAAGTACATTGTGTGTTCCAATTATGTTGGTTTTAACTGCTTCCATGGGAAAAAATTCGCAGGTTGGAACTTGTTTTAGAGCTGCTGCGTGAAAAATATAATCTGCTCCCCTGCAAGCTTTCTTAATAGTTTCTTTATCCCTAACGTCACCAATTACAAATCTAAGTTTCGGATTATCAAATTCATTTCGCATGTCAAACTGCTTTTTTTCATCACGGGAGAAAATTATTATTTTTAAAGGTCTTAGTTTAAGAAGTCTTCCTACAACCGAATTTCCAAAAGACCCTGTCCCGCCGGTTATTAAAATTGTCTTTCCTTTAAGTTTGCGAGTTATAGATGTGTCCATAGGCGATTCATTTTCCCACAAGCTATTTTTAAAGTCAATTATCCTTGAAGCTTTTTATAAATCCTATACTTGTTCCGAAAAAAACGGCAATGTCGGAAGTAATTTGCAGAAGCGGTAAATAAATAAAAGCCAAACTTTTTTTAACATATTTGTAGTTTTTAAAAATTGACCAAATCATATATAGAAATGTTAAAAATATTAGTAAGTAGAAAATGGATGAATCTCTTAAAGACAAAACAATTAAAGCCAAAAGTAAAAAAAACCTAAGAAATAGAAATGGCGTTCCCCTTCTAAAATAGTGGGCCTTACCGTCTCCTAACGCATAAGCGTAGAATTGAAAAAAAGCTTCTAATATATTTTTTCTTTGCGGCCAATTAACAACTGCCCCACTATTTACAGAAAATTTAAAACCGTATTCTTTAAGTTTGCTTGCGAATACCAGATCTTCGCAGGTATTAAGATTTTCAGGATATCCCCCAACTTTTTTCCATGCTGTTTTTTTAAAACTAATTGATCTTGAGGAAGGCAAAAAATCTTCACTCAACTCATCTCTCATTACACAGGTGTATGTGGACAAAGACTTTTGAAAGGTATTTTCGAAAAGAGGTTCGTAAAAACCAGCTACCACATCAATTTTTGAATTTTTAAAAGGTTTAATAATTTCCTCAAACCAATTCTTGCTCAATATGCATCCTACATCTGTTACAGCAATAATTTCATTTTTTGCCTTCTTAATTCCTTCGTTTCTACCAATCGACCTATTCCCTCTTTTTATAAAAAGCTTAATATTTAATTTTTTGTTTCCTTTAATAAATTTCCTTATTATTTCTTGGGTTTTATCTTTTGAGTCGGCATCTACGATTATTATTTCCGAAGGTTTAATAGTTTGGGGTCTTATTGAGTTTAAGAAATCCCCTATTGAATCTTCTTCATTGTAGACAGTTGTCACCAAAGATGCTTTAATTCTTGAATTTGCCACTATTTGCGATTATTATATCACTATCAAAGCCTTATGTTACCTTCCTACCACATGATTATAGTGAACCTTATTCTTTCTTTACTGCTTTTGATTTCAGTTCTTTTCTACCGTTATATTTATCCTAAGAAAAAAATTAACATCTTTTATCTTTTAATTTTAATCTCCCTTCTACCTATAGTAAGTATTTTTAGAAGCGGGTCATATCAAAGCGGCGATTTAAATTACCATACGATGCGAACAATTTCTTACTTTAATGTTTTATTTACAGAATATTCTCTCCCTAGATGGACGTCCGAATTTTACGGCGGATTTGGAGATCCTTATGCAATGTTTGCTTATCAACTTCCATATTTCTTTGGATCAATGATTCATCTTTTAGGCTTTTCCTTCTTAAATAGTATGAAAATAGTTTTTGCCTTATCGTTCATCGCTTCGGGAATAGGAATGTATTTATGGGCAAAAGAAGAACTAAAAAATAGAACATTTGCTTTTGTTTCCGCAACTTTTTATCTGTTTGCCCCCTATCATTTGGTAGATATGCATTTTCGGGCAACTATTGCTGAAAGTCTTTCTTTTGTTTTCCCCCCTCTTCTTTTATATTTAACAAAAAAGTTTATGGATGAAGGGAAATTAAAATATTTATTTTTCCTGACCCTAGCTTTTTTTCTTCTTATCTTAACCCATCAGGTAGTTGCGGTTTCGCTTTTACCAATTCTTATTCTTTATGCAGTTTTTCTTTCCTATCAAAAGGGTAAGTTTAGGATATCAAATATCTTAAACTACCTTGTTTTTCTAATTTTTGCACTTTGGCTTTCGGCTTTTTACTGGTTCCCTATCTTAGTCGAATCTAAATATATTCAACCTTCCACCGTAATTTTCCCATCCTCTTTTTGGCAAATACTTTATTCCCCATACAGATTGGGTTTTCTCTTTCAAGGACATAAAGGAGAACTTTCTTTGATAATCGGTTATACGCAGATTTTAGTTGTTTTTCTTTCTCTCATATTTCTTTTTAGAAAAAAGCTTGACGGAAAAATTAAAAATTTATTAATTTTTTCCCTAGTAATTTTTTTCTTTTTAGTATTTATGATTCTTCCCGTTTCTTCTCCAGTCTGGTTTACTGTTCCATTTATAAAAAGTTTTCAATTTTCCATACGACTTCTGGTGCTGGTTTCACTTTTTACCGCAATTTTGGCTGGGATAGTTACAAAAATTGTAAATAAAAAGACATTCACAATTATTCTAGTCGGAATAACAATTGGATATACAATGTTGAATTGGGGAAATAGAGCAATGATTAAAATAGACGATAAGATACTTGAAGGAATTATGAATACCCCTCCTAGTCACGCCACTTTTGCCGGAGTAGAGGCGTCTGCACCGAATTGGGTTGATCCTTCTAAAATTCCATTTGACGCAAAACATTTGGAAATTATAAAAGGAGATGCGTTAATAAAGGAACTCAAAAGAACACCATATCATCATAACTATAATTTATTAGTTAAAAACTCCACAGAATTTATGGAAAAAACAATCTATTTCCCGGGCTGGACACTAAAAGTTAATGGAAAAGTTGAAAATATAAATTATAAAAATAAAAAATTCCCAGGAATAATTACTTTTAAACTGCCAGAGGGCAAATACAACATTGAACTTTCTTTCGAGGATACTCCAGACAGGACGTATTCTTATCATGCTAGTTTATTAGGATTCCTAGCGTTTATTTCTTATCTTATCATTCTTCAGAAGATTAAAATAAAAAGATTAAGAAGAAATTCCCCAAAGAGATAGATAGTTTTCAACCATTTTATCCCAGGTTTGTTTTATAGCCCACTTGTAACCATCTTCTATCTTTTCTTTTGATATTCCCTTTAGTAAATCATGTGCTATTTCTTCAGCATTTTTTTCTATAAAGATAAAATCTTTAAATGGTGTCATTTTTAAATAGTCTTTTTTTATTTTATTGTTATAAACGGCAAAAACAGGTTTTTTCAACACCAATGTTTCTAAAATCCCCAAATATCTGGAAACAAAAACATAGTCGGCATTTTTTGTATATTTATCAACGTTTTTTACGAAACCATGAAATTTGGCATTTATTTTATTCTCTTTACAAAAATTTTTTGCCTCATTTAAAAGCGAGCCGTCTCCTAAAATATCCATAGAATATTTAAATCTTTTCGGCAGCAGCATTAAAGCTCTTAAGTATTCCATAATTCCGGTTTCATCTTCTAGTCTTCCCGCAAATAATATTTTCTTTACTTTCCCGGGCATTTTGAATGAGACATTCTTTTCTGGCTCAATTGCCCCGTAACTTACCGTTGTTGCGTTAGTCCCATACCATTTTTTGTAAAAATTACCAATGCAAATATTTCCCTTTGTAAAGATTTCAGCTAATTTGTGGCTAAAAATAGCCTTATCTCCCGGAATTTTATTTCCTTCGTAGCCATGAAAAGTAACATATACCGGTTTGTGAGGATAGATTAGTCTAAAAGGTAAATACCAGAAGAGAACATCATGACAGTGAACTATATCGGCTTTTTTAAAAATGTCTTTTTTGCCCCATAGCTGTTTCCAAACCCTGAACTTTTTAAACCAGTTTTCGATTCCGGCTTCAATCCTTTCAATCTTAATTCCGAGGATTTTTCCCGTCTGCCTAGCACTCGAAACCCCTGATTGATTACCGTTACTAGAGGCTTGATTTTTCGGAGTTTCCGTTACAACTATAAGCTCGTGCCCTCTTGCCACTAACCTCTTCCCCACCTCTAAGGTATGCTTTTCCACCCCGCCTATTTCCGGCCAAAACCTCCTCGTTAAAAACACAATCTTCATGATTTCTTATTTTTAGCAACGATTAAAATATTTGACTCACCAAATAATAGAATTAGTGCCTTATCTAACATAGTAGTTATGTCAGATAAATAAGATTTTAGAAACTTTATCAATTTGCCTGCATTTCTATTTAAAAAAAGGAAATTTCTCAGCAATCCTTCGATCTTTCTTACTTCAACAATTGTAAGACCAGCATTTTTAAGTAAGGAAGATAGGTCATTTATCGAATACCTTCTTAAATGGCCAACCCCCCTGTCAAAATCTGAAGCAAATCCCCATTTATAAAGTGGGGCATTTTTAGATGGGACTGATATTATTGCAATTCCGTTATTTTTTAGCATCTTCTTAATTTGCTTAATAGCTAATTCATCTTCTTTCAAATGTTCTAAAACCTCAGAGCAAATAATTATATCGAATTTCTGTTTTATAAAATTTCTTGGAAAATCTACCACCTTGAATAGCGTATTGTTTTGTAATCCAAGTAATCTGCTACTTTCCTTACATTTTTTAATAGCGTTTTCCGATATGTCTATGCCCAAAACATATGAAGCATTTCTTGCTAAATAAAAATCAATTGCTCCTGAACCGCATCCTATATCCAAAATTTCCTTATCTTTATATTTATATTTATTTAAGGTTTCCACTAAGAATCTATATGTATAATTTTTCTTTCCAATAGTTTTAGTTTGAACACTTGTTTTTCTGTGAAAATAATTGTAGTCCATTTTTGCATTCATCGATTTTTTCATGTTTGAATTTTAGCATTGTTTTACTATCTTGACAAACAAATCAATTTCATAATTAAATAAGTTTATGTTTAAAAAATTTTGGGTCTTAATTAATATTTTGTTTTTTTCATTACTATTCTCTTTTGTTTTTTTTGCAGAAGATACTTATGCTTCCACAGTTTTATTTGATGATGACTTTGAATCCGGACTTGGAAAATGGACAGTTTTAAGTGGAGCGGGCCTCTGGCAATTAAAAGAGATAAATGGAAGCATGTGGTTTGGAGCAAGGATAAATGGACCTAGCACAATTATTGACGCTGTCGCTGGGGATACATCTTGGACAGATTACGAATTTGAAATGGATATTTATCCAGTAGAAGGCGTGGACAGAAATATACGAACCAGATGGACTCCTGAAAGACAATTTTGTAATCAGTTTCATTTAAATCCTCGAATTCATATGGATTATATTGATCCAAATGTTGATTATAATATGACAAACAATGTAGTTCATCACGTCAGGGTGGCATTGGTGAATAATAACTACAAACTTTATATAGATAATCAACTATTGGTTGACAACACCATAACAAACCAGGTTCCTCCATGCTTGAATGGTTCTATTGGACTTACTGTGAGTACCGGAGCCGCTTTCCCAACAGAGGTTTGGTTTGATAATGTTGTTGTGAGAAGCCTAGGAGAAGCACCTACCCCAACACCGACGCCTATAAATTTGAATGTTCCCAGCTTAAAGCAAACATCGAGTCCGTGGGGCTCGCAACTTTATGACAACGCAATTAGCTGGGCAAGAAGATCCAGTAGGACTATTTCCTCTTGGGGTTGTGCGCTTACATCAGCCACTATGATTTTAAATTATTACGGCTTAAATTTGCTTCCTAGTGGAACAACTCTTGATCCGGGAAGTCTTAATACTTGGTTAAAATCTCAGGCAGACGGATATATTGGAAATGGATTCGTAAACTGGCTTGCAATATCACGCCTGTCTAAGCTTGCGAAATCAATCAATGGAATAACTGATTTCGATGCCTTGGAATACGAGAGAAAATGGACATCTGACTTAGAAGTTTTAAAAAATGACATTAAGGATTTAAAACCAGACATTGTTGAAGAACCAGGTCATTTTGTTGTTGCTAGGGGAATTGACGACGATGTAATTAATATTAACGATCCTTATTTCGATAGACAAACTTTAGCTGATTATTCAAATATTTTTCTAAGTCTTGGTACATATAATCCAACCAGTACAGATCTTTCCTACATTATGTTAGTAACTGGTCCAGATGTAACAATAAATTCCAAAGATGAATCTTTGAATAATGTGGGAGAAAGTTTTATTCAACAAGCAATGGTCAACGATATTAATCCAAACGAAGCTAATTCACCTATTAAAATTCTTTATATTCCTAAGCCTGAGAAGCAAAATTATGAACTATCGCTCTCATCTTCAAATAATCAACTCAACAGTTTTAAAACTTACCTTTACAATAAAGATGGAACAGTTAGGATTCTGGATGGAAAAGCTTTGCTAGGGTTAAATGCGAACAATTACAAGTTATTTTTCAATAAAGAAAACCTTTTAGCTTCGACACTGGAAAGAAAAATAACTATTGATGGTTTCATAAAAGATGTTACCCAATTTAGAAATTTAAAAATGGTTCAAAAAGATTTTGCAAAAGAGTTGATATATTTTGCAGGAAAGATTAAAGAAGATTTAAAAATTAGAGATAAGAAAATGGCAAAGTCCGAATTAAAATTTCTCCAAGAAATGTTAAAAAAATCACCTACAATATTAATTAAGAAAGAGGCAAAAGATTTTCTCGTTTCCGATATCTCCTATCTCCTCAAGGCATTATAACTGTGGACCCTAGTGGATTCGAACCACTGACTTCTGCAATGTGAATGCAGCGCTCTACCGCTGAGCTAAGGATCCGCACACAAATCTTAACACAAATAAGGCTAATTGACAAAAGAGGCTGAATCAGGCACAATGTATACATGAATATTTTGCGAAAAATCGGTTCTTTTTTAATAGACAGTGTCCAGACATTTTTAATGGCTGCAGCTGTCTTTCTGGTAATCTACATATTCTTTTTCCGTCCATTTGAGGTAAAAGGTGAGAGCATGTATCCTAATTTTTTAGATAGTGAATATGTTCTTACAAATTTGATTGTTTTGAGGTTTAATCAACCTATTCAGGGAGATGTAGTTGTCTTTAAAGCTCCAAACGACAACGAAAGAGACTTTATAAAAAGGGTAATTGGTATTCCAGGGGATACGGTTGAAATAAGAGACGGCTCAGTCTATGTAAATAATCAATTACTGGATGAAAGTAAATACCTAAAGCCTTCAGTTAAATCCTATGGTGGAGCATTTCTGAAAGATGGCATACCCGTAACTGTTCCTCTTGATAACTATTTTGTTATGGGCGATAATCGACTTTATAGTTCTGATTCAAGAGAATGGGGTTTTGTTAGTAAAGATAAATTAATAGGAGAATCTATATTTGTTTATTGGCCGATAAACCGCATGGGAATAGTCGGAAACCCCTACAAGTAGTTTTAGGAATTTAGGATTTCGTAGATTTTCTTTATTTTTTCGGCTGTTTTCTCCGGATTTCCCTTTATTACTATTACAATTCGACCTAGTGTCCCAGATTGATAAATAGATACCTTATCAAGCTCATGTTTTTCGGCTAGTTTTTTTGCCATATCATCTAATTCCGGAACGTGAAGTCTGTCTGTGCTTGCCCTTGGTTCTCTTTGCTGGACTTCTCCTTTTACCACTCTTGCAAATTCTTCCGTTTGTCGAACAGTGCTACTTTCCTTTAATATCTTTTTAAATAAATCCAGCATTAGTTTTGTGTCACCTAGGGAAATAAGGGGTCTAACATGTCCTTCGGTTATAACATTTGCAACCAATGCATCTTTGATTGCATCTGGTAAGGAAAGGAGTCTAATTGTATTTGAAATAGTTGGCGCCGATTTTCCTACTTTTCTTGCAACCTCATTTGTCCCGAGTCCAAATTCATCAATTAATCTTTTATAGGCCTGGGCTCTTTCTATTGGATTTAGGTCTTCCCGCTGAACATTTTCAACAATAGACATTTCTAGCATCCCTTGTGGAGTTGTTTCTTTTATAATTACCGGAACCTTATTTAACCCAAGGACTTTTGCCGCTCTCCAACGCCTTTCTCCGGCAATTATTTGGTATCCTGCCGGTGTTTTGGCAATAACCAATGGTTCCAAAATCCCTTGTTCTCTTATTGAATCAACTAAATCCTGAAGTGATTCGGGAGAAATAATTCCCCTTGGTTGAAGAGGATTAGCCTGAAGCGTATTTATTTCTAGTTCGTAAATTTGATTTGCTTTATCCATGGACATTAAGTCGCGTTTCTACGCGAGAACCTCAATATATTTTTTACCTCGAAGTTGCTTTAACTTAACTATTCCATCAGTTAAGGAATAGATTGTATAATCTTTTCCCATAGAAACACCCTTGCCTGGATGGAGCTTGGTCCCCTTTTGCCTGGCAATTATATTTCCAACTGAGACTTTTTCCCCACTTCCTCTCTTTAATCCTAAATACTTTGGTTTTGAATCCCGGTTTCCTTTTACCGAGCCTTGAGCTTTTGTATGTGCCATAGTATATTTGTGAAAACAATTTTACTAGTATTTTTCACGAAGGTCAAGTAATCAAACTATGTCAATCTAAAGTTTCTTTTTTGAACCTTTTACTGTCTGCTTTAGAGGAGATTTGCTTGATTCTATCTTTTCTATTTTAATTTTTGAAAGGTGAGGTCTAAAACCCATTGCTCTTCTGACTCTTACTTTTGCCTTAAATTTAGAAACTTTTATTTTTTCTCCCTTAAATTCTTCTATGACCTTTCCAACTACTTTAACTCCCAAAAGATATGGTCTGCCTAATTCTATTTTTCCATCGTAAACAAGAAGCAAGACTTTCTCAAAGCTAATTTTTTCATCCGGCTTCTCAGAAACCCTGCTAACATTGATTATGTCCCCTTCAGAGACTTTATATTGCTTGCCACTGCAATTTATTACTGCGTATTTCATAAAGGCAATTATAACAAATAATTTAGTCTGTTTCCACGGTCAACAGTAGCTTTATCTGATTTGAAGTGTGACTGACTCCTTTTCCGATGAGCTTACGGCACTTAAAAAGCCTAAAAGAATGAAACTTGACAGAAGAGAACTTCCGCCATACGATACAAAAGGAAGTGTGACTCCAACGATTGGAATAATCCCAATGTTCATTCCAATATTTAGAAAAAATTGAACAAGAATAATAAAAAAGGCAACTGCGGAAAAAACTCCGCAAAAATCATCATTTGAGTTTTTGAAAATAGAATAGATTCTAAGAAGGATTACTGCAAAGCAAACTAGAATTAAAAGATTACCTAAAAATCCTAATTGTTCGGAAATTGTTGCAAAAATAAAATCGGTATGTTGTTCAGGAAGAAAGCTTAGGGATGATTGGGTTCCCTGCCCCAATCCCTTTCCTAGAAACATTCCTGACCCAACTGTTATTAAAGACTGAATTGCATTATAAGAGCTTCCGAGAGGATCGGCTGTTGGGTTTAAGAAAGAGAAAAGTCTTTGTTTTTGGTATTGATGAAGAAAATTCCAAAGAAGAGGGATAAAAATAAACACTGGCAATATAATTGAGGCAAAATAGCGGTAAGAAAATCCAAAAAAAATCATTGTCAAAACTGTTACAAATAAATAAATAAGGGTATTTCCAAGATCAGGTTGAAGGAAAATAAGAACAAGAATAGGAGCAAGCAGTAGAAAAACCGAAATAAAGTGTCTTAGGTTATTTTTCCGAGTCATTAGAAACGAACTTAAAGAAATCGCCAAAAACGGCTTTAATATTTCCGAAAATTGAATCCTAAATCCATATAGCTCAATCCATCTTATTGAACCCCTTGTTTCAATCCCTAAAATTAAAACAAGAAAAAGAAAAATAAGAGATGCTATATATATTGGAAGCGCATACATTTTTAAAACCCTGTAATTGGCAAAAGAAATCAGAACAAAAAATACTATTGAGATAATCAAAAAAATTAGTTGACTTCTAAAATAAGAGAAGTTTATCGAATAGAGAGTTGTAAGGCTTAAAACTGCCAAGATTGCAACCGGGACAAGAAGCAGAGGGTCAAAGTTATGAAACTTTTTAGACATCTTTTTTTATTTTGTGAGAAACAAACTTGTTTACTTCGAATTTTTCTCCCTTGGTTAAGGTTTTTGCCAGCGCCTGTTTTTTTATAAATTCCTCGTATTCTTTAGGCCAAGAAGGAAGAACCACGCGGACAAAATCTGTAATTTCCGTATTTAATTTTTTTCTCTCTGCTTGTATATTCCTTATTATTTCTCTTGCTTTTCCCGCTTCCAGATCCCGATTTGCTTCGCCGACCCCCGCAACAACACCAACAATATCCGATTTCTTATCAAATACTAAATCCTGGAAATTAATCTCTTGCTTCAATATTTCCAGCACCTCTTCTGAAAGTCTGTTGGGAGCAGTGTAGGTTCCGGTTTTTAACGGCGTTCTTACTTTAACTTGTGATTTTTTCCTCAATGCATGAGCTGTTTCTGCCAGATCTCTTGCAATCTTCATTTCTTCTTCAAGTTGATTATTGATTAAATCCTCATTATATCTTGGCCAATTAGTAAGGTGAACAGATAATTCTCCGGTTAAATTTGTGTAAATTTCATCAGCTAAAAATGGGATAAAAGGAGCAAGTAGCTTGGAAAGTGTTAAAAGAACAACATGTAAAGTGTTATAACAAACATCTCTGTCATTTTTGTTTTCCGCAGATGGTCCGACTCTATCCCTGCTTCTTCTTACGTACCAAACAGATAAGTCATTTACAAAGTCCTCAATTGCAATAGCAGCTTTCTGGGCGTCATATTTTTCAACTGCACCTGTAATATTTTTTATATTTCCATTAAGCCTTGATAGAATCCACCTGTCTAAAACGTGCTTTGGTTTAAGCTCAGATTTCAGGGGTTTCCACCCGTCCGCGTTTGCATAAAGGACAAAAAAACTGTAGACGTTCCATAAGCGCAGATGAAAAGATCTTCGAACTTCATCGGTTACGTGATAGCCAAAGTTAACATTGTGCTCTGGATTTGTGCGAAGATATAACCATCGCATTACATCTACACCGATTTTTTCTGCCGCTTCATCAAAGTCAATCGCGTTTCCTTTGGTCTTATGCATTTCTTCACCTTTTTCATCTCTTACTGATCCAAAGCCAAGTATTTTTTTTACTGGCCTCTCTTCTTTTATAACGGTGCTCATTGCAATAATAGAATAAAACCAATTCTTAAATTGACCAGGAAAAGATTCGGTAATAAAATCAGCTGGGAACCAATTAGAAGGCATTGTCGAAATGGGAACAATTCCGGCATCTAGCCAAGGATTTCCAACATCCGGAATTCTCTCTGAAATAGCATTACACTTCGAACATCTAATTTTTATTTGATCAATCCATGGCCGATGCGGCGACTTTCCTTCAAATTTGTCAAAATCCTCAACCACCCTACTTTTAAGCTCCTCGTAACCTCCAACTACTTCAAAATTCTTGCATTTTTTACATTCCCAAATTGGTAGTGCCAGCCCCCAATATCTTTTTTTACTTATAAGCCACGAGTGCATGTTTTTTAGCCAATCCAATTCTCTCTCTAACCCCCACTTAGGTAACCATTCTATTGTTTTGGCAACTTTTATCATTTGTTCTCTGTAGGTTTTTCCCGATTCATCCTGTTTGTCCATAGCAATATACCATTCATCGACTATTCTCCAAACAAGTTCGGTTTTACATCTCCAGCAAGTCGGATAGCGGTGTTTGAATTTTTCTGTTTTTAAAAAGAATTCTCCGTTTCCAAAGTTCTTCAGGTAGTCAATTATTAATTCTGGGTGTTTTTTTGCATTTTTACCGCTGAATTCTCCCATACCATCTAAATAATTTGCTTCTTCATCTATCAATTCTATAACCGGAAGCTTAAATTCTTTACCCAATGCAAAATCTTCCTCTCCCTGGCCTGGAGCAACATGTAAAATTCCCGTTCCTTCCTCTTCCGAAACTATTTCTTTTGATTCAACTACTTTATGATTATAGTTTCCTAATGATTTTTTGATTCGGGGTAATTCATCAAAAGGAGCTTCGTAATTAAAGCCTAATAACTCTTTGATGGCGACATTTTCGTATTTTACATTACCTAATATTTTAAGCCTTGATTTAGCCAGATAATATTTATTTTCTTCAAATTCGGCTTTTACATACTTAAGTTCTGGGTTAATTGCCAATGCAACGTTGCCGGGAATTGTCCACGGAGTAGTTGTCCAAACCAATAAATATTCATCTTTTCGCCCAGAAACAGGAAGTCTAAAATAAACAGACTCGTGTGTAATTTCTTTATATTCCTCAGTTAGGATTTCGTGCTGGGAGATTGCCGTTCCGCACCTTGGGCACCATGGAACTGTATCATGGCCCTTATAAAGCCAACCTTTTTTATTAACTTTGCTTAAAAAATCCCAAATTGCATAGTTGTTTTCATCCGAAGATGTGTGGTATGAGTTACCCCAGTCCATAAAATATCCAAGCCTTTTAGATTGCTCTGTTTGAACAGCAGAAAACTTTTTTACTCTTTCTTTGCAAAGATTAATGAATTTCTCAAGACTTTTAAATTTATCATTTGGAATTAAATTTTCAATATCTTTTTTATTTTTAAGACCCAGTTCTTTTTCCACTTCCACTTCAACCCATAATCCTTGCTCATCAAATCCATTTTGAAAACGCTGCTTAAACCCTTGCATATTAAAGTATCTTTGCCAAAAGTCTTTATATGTTCTTCCCCATGCATGATGAACGCCCATTGGATTATTTGCGGTTATCGGACCATCTAGGAAGGAAAACTTATCCTTTGCGTTTTTGTTTTTTTCAAGGTATTTTTCTAAAACTTTTTCTTTCTGCCACTTTTTAAGCATCTCTTCCTCGTTTTTGGAGAAATTAACATTTGGAGAAACAGGACTAAAAGTCTGTTTTTTGTTCATATAAATAATACCCGTAGTTTTACGGGATAATATAAAATAATTCTAGCTTAAATAGGAACCTACTTCAAGTAGACTAAGAAGAGTTTAATTAGTTTTTGCAATCCTTAAACTAAAACTAAAGGTGGATCCTTTTCCCTCTCCACTTGTAACTTTAATTTCACTATTGTGTCTTTTTATTATTTCAGACGAAATATAAAGACCCAAGCCGGATCCCTTATTCCTGCCTAATCCACCGTTTTTTACCTGGAAAAATTTATCGAATATTTTAGCGTGGTTTTTTTTGGATATTCCCAATCCCCGATCCCTTACGCTTATCTTAACGTATTTTCCTCTAACTTTACTTTTAATTAAAACTGCTGACCCGTAAGGTGAATATTTTGTAGCATTAACCAAAAAATTTATTATAACCTGATATAGTCTAAATCTGTCTCCCCTAACACTTACCGGGGCATTTTCCAAAATTTTCAGTTGATGCGTTCCTACTGATATGGTTTTAATATCATTTACTGCCTCAGTAATCATCTCATCAAGTCTAAATACTTCTTTGCTAAGTTTTAGTTGACCTGACTCAATCCTACTTACATCCATCAAGTCATTTATAAGCTCTATTATCTTTTCTATTTGCGATTTCATTCTCTCTACATATTCAAGAGATTGAGCATCGTTTAGATAACTTAACCTTCCTGCAAGAATCTCTGCAAATGCCTTAAGACTTGTTACCGGAGTTTTTAATTCATGGCTTGCAACGCTAATGAACTCATCCTTTAGATGGTCTATTTTTTTCCGGTCGGTAATATCATGAACCATGCCAATCGAGCGAACTATCTTTCCTGATTCATCTCTAATGTGTTCGCATCTCTCATGCACTGTGCGAATCTCTCCATCTAGTCTCACAATCCTGTGCTCAATCTCATAGCTATCCTTCCCCTGACGCAGCGAGCCAAAATACGCTCTATCCACTGCTTTTCTATCTTCCGGATGAACCGCATTTAAAAATGCTTCGTAAGTGGCTCCGAATTCTTGTGGTTTAAGGCCAAATATTCTGTATACTTCGTCTGACCATGTAAGTTTGTTGTTAATAAGATTCAAGTCCCAGCTGCCTAAATTAGCCATCTCCTGTGTTTTTTTAAGCCGCTGTTGACTTTGAAGCAATGCCGCCTCTGCTTGTTTTTGTTCAGAAATATCTCTAATAATTTTTGAAATTCCAACAATTTTACCCCTTATAATAATTGGTGAAACCGTTACGGATACTGTAAAAATTCTCCCTTTTTTTGTTAGTCTTAGTCTTTCATGGGTTTTTCCTTTTTCCGCTAAGTATTCCATGATCTCTTTTTTTGATTCTCTGTATTGGCTGGGGATTATGATGTTATGATTTTTACCAATTATCTCTTTTGCCTTGTAACCAAAAAGTTTCTCTGCCCCCTTGTTCCAGCTTGTAATTTTTCCATTAAGAGTCTCACCAATTATTGCGTCGTTTGACGAATCTACTATAGAAGAGACCAGTGATTTAATTTCCTCTGCTCTTTTTTTAAAGGTAACATCTCGCACAGTTGCAATAATGAATTTTTCTCCATTTTTGTTTTTGATTAATTTTCCGCTGTAGCTTTCTATCCATTTTCTTTTGTCCAATTTATTTTCTATTTGAATTTCCATGCTGTTAAAAACTTTCCCTTTTAAAATTAATGCCGATGGCCACTTAGAATAAGGGATAACCTTACCGGTTTCTAGATCAGTTGATCTAATGCGGGTAATTTTATCGCTCATAAATTCCTTTTTTGATTTATATCCATACATCCGAGCGGCTAATGAATTGGCGTAAACCATATTTCGATTTTTATCAAAAATAACCACGGCTTCATTTAGGTTGTCAAGGAAAGTCTCTATTTTTCCGAAATCTTGTCTCAGCTCTTCTCTTTCTTTCTTAATTTTCAAAAGAATCTTTTCTGCTTGTTTTTGAAGCGATTCAAGGTTAACAGAATCTTTTGAGGACTTTATCTTTTGACTACTTTGTTTGTTTTTCCCAGGGTTTTTTAGATTCATGAGAAATTAACTAAAAGCAGGGACTCATTTTAACATAAACCAATTAATAACTCAAAACTAGAGGCTCTTTTATAAGGGTTTTCGTGAGTTCAATTTAGCAAAAAATTGAAATTATGTCAATTAACCATGTTATAATCCCCAATTTACAAAAACAACCCAGGGGTATATAATTTTTTGCATCCTTAGGCAATGTATAAAAACTTATACCGAAGGTTAATTACCTTACTTTATGATTCCGGCTCGATTCACATTGGAAGTTGCTTATCCTGTTTTGACATTTTAATAGAGACACTTCTTTTTCAAATGAAAAAAGAAGACCGATTTATACTCTCAAAAGGACATGCTGCACCTGCTTTGTATGTTCTTCTAAATCACTTAAAAAGGCTCCCCGACTCCGATTTAAAAAATTATTTAAAGGATAACACGAAATTAACAGGTCATCCTGCCCCAAATTGCTTTGATGATATTTTAGGCTTTCACTCTGGGAGCCTCGGACATGGCCTATCTATATCTTGCGGCATTGCGGAGGCAATGAAGTATAACGCGAGACTAAAAAAACAAAGAAAAGTTCCGAGAATTTTTTGCTTAATTTCAGATGGAGAGTGTAATGAAGGACAGGTATGGGAAGCGGCCCAATATGCCGCTAAAAGAAATTTGGAAAACCTAATTTTAATGGTTGATAAAAATAATATTCAGGCATTTGATAAAATTGTTAACGTTCTAGGAGATCCGACAAAGAAAGATCGCTGGAAAGTATTCGGTTTCAATGTAATTGAATCTGACGGTCATGACAGAAAAAAAATTAAAGCCGCATTTAAAAAGTGCCTTGTCTTTAAAAACAAAAGACCAAAAGTAATTATTTTTAATACGGTAAAAGGATATGGAATTTCATTTATGGAAAATAAAATTGAATGGCATTATAACCAATTAAACAAAGAACAGTATAAAAAAGCGCTTGAGGAGATTGAAGAAAATGAAATCTGAAGTTGCAAGAGAGCTTGAAAAATTGGGACAGAAAAACAAAAAACTGTTTTTCCTAACAGGTGATCTTGGCTACAATGCTTTTGAAAGTTTACAGCAGATACTAAAAGAGAGATTTATAAACGCAGGTGTTGCCGAAGCTAATATGGTAGATGTTGCTTGTGGAATGGCAAAAATGGGACTTAACCCTTGGGTTTATAGCATTGCCCCTTTTTTAATTTTAAAAACAGCAGAGCAGATAAGGAATAATATCTGTCATCCAAATTTAACTGTTAAGTTGGTTGGGAATGGAGGAGGTTATGGCTATGGAATATTGGGCGAGTCGCATCACATGCTTGAGGATATTGCCATTCTTTCCTCTTTTCCAAATATAAAAATTTATGTTCCCGCTTTTTCAGAAGATGTCAAAAGTATAATAGAAAAAATGGGAAAGGCAAAATCTCCTTCATATTTAAGGTTAAATAATGTTCCAAAGACCACTATCAAACTAAATTCGTATAAACCCCTAAGGCAAATACTAAGAGGCAACAAAATTACCGCGGTAGTTTTGGGCACTTTAGTTCATAATGTTCTAGACGCGGCAAGAAAATATAAAAAAAGCGGAATTATAGATTTGTGGTCTATAACTGAAATTCCAATAGTGAATTATCTCCCGATTATTAACTCTGTAAAAAAAACAAAGAAATTAATAATAATTGAGGAGCATGTAAAAGACGGTGGGATTGGAGAAAAAATTTTGTCAAAACTTGAGTTAGAAAAGATAAGATTGGAAAAAATTATACATCTTTCTGCTAAAGGTTATGTAAAAGATAGATATGGATGTCATCTTTTCATGCTTAAGCAAAACACATTAGACACAAACGGAATTTATAGAAACTTTAAAAAACTTTATGCTCTATAAAGACTTTTTTAAACTTGATTTAAAAACCGAAAAAATATTAAATAAAATTCCCGGTCCAATATTAGTCCTTGGCGCCGGAGGATTTATTGGTTCAAACTTACTTTCCTCTCTTCTTTTTTCAAGAAAAGATGTATTTGGGCTTTCAAGAAACCCTAAGAATAATAAAAGATTTGAGATTTTAGATCTACCGAAAAGTAAAATATTAAAATGCGACATAAATAATCTTAATAAACTTAAACTTGTTTTTTCCAAAATAAAACCGAAAACAGTTTTTAACTTCTCAGCGTATGGGGCATATTCAAATCAAGAAAATCCTTTTAAGATTTATCAAACCAATTTTCTATCAACGGTTAATATAATTGAGGAATTAAAAAAATATATGCTTAAAGCATATATTCATGCAGGATCAAGTTCGGAATACGGGGAAAACTCAGCAAAACCAAAAGAGCATTCAAGTCTTTCACCAAACAGTCATTATGCAGTGTCAAAAGCTTCTGTCTCTAATCTTCTTTACTATTATGGAAAGCATGAAAACCTACCTGTAATTCATTTTCGTCTTTACTCCGTCTATGGCCCATTAGAAGAGTCAGACAGACTAATTCCAACAATTATTCGCTTTGGGAGGCAAAAAAAATACCCTCCCCTGGTTTCGGCAAACATATCAAGAGATTTTATTCATACGTTTGATATAACAAGGGCTTTTATTTTAGGAGCGGCAAATAGCAATAAAAAAAATTACGGAGAGGCGTTTAATATAGGCACGGGGAAAAAGACTTCTATAAAAGCGCTTTCATTAATTATAAGAGATGTGTGCAAAATAAAAGATAATCCTGTTTTTGGATCAATGGGAGAAAGAAGATGGGATCATGGAAAAGATTGGTTCGCAGACCCCAGTAAAGCGAGTAAGTTCTTAAAGTTTAGGGCAAAAATAAACTTAAAAGAAGGGCTTAAAAAAACAATTCAATTCAATAGGAAAGTAAATTGGCAATGAAAAAAATTAAATTTTCGGTAATTTTACCCGTTTACAAGCAGCAAGGATATTTATTAAAAATATTTAAGGAACATTCAAAGGCATTAAAAAAACTGAAAGATCCATATGAAGTTATTATTGCAATTAACGGTCCCCTTAAGGGTTACGAAGAAGAATTAAAAAAAATAAAAAATTATCCCCACTTTATCGCCCATAAAATAAAGGGTGCGGGATGGGGGCTGGCAATAAATTACGGAATAAAAAAATCAAAAGGCGAATTTATTTGTTTTACAAATTCGGCAAATACCAATCCCAATGATATTGTGAGAATTCTTTTAAGAGCATCCAAAAATCCGGAGGCAATTATTAAAGCAAAACGTATAAAGAGAGAGGAAGATTCTTTTAGAATGATGGGTTCAATTCTTTACAATATTGAAAATAGGATATTATTTGGTACTCCCGTTTGGGATATAAACGCTTTTCCTACAGCGTTTCATAAAAAAATAATGAAAGATATAAAGCTTTATACCAATAACAGCCTTTTGGATGCCGAATTTTTAGCAAAGAGCTACAAAAAAAAGATTCCGATTGTCTTTTTTCCGGTAAAAACATCAAGGTTGTTTAGTAAGAAAAGCACAACCAATTTAAAAACAGCAATTAAATTATATACGGGAATAATTGGACTAAGGTTTAAAATGAAGGATTAAAACCCACCAAAAGACGGTTTGTGTAAGATTAGGATTGAGGGATCATTTCAGCCTCTTGTTTGGTTTCCGGCGCCCTAAAAACAACTAGGTCTCCGAGCTCTTCTATAACTGGCCCTTGCCCATTAAGTCCGGAATCTTTATCTTTGAGGGTGTCATCCAGGCATTTTACAATAGGTTTCCCAGACAATTTTTTTTGCGATCCGTCAAACTCAACTCTTTTGTCTTTTGGTTTCTGTTTACAAGAAATTCCCCGACGCTTATCGCAAACATAACACTCTTTATTTTTGTCTGCGTATTTTTCTCCCACATTTACCTCCTTTTAATGAAAGCACTCAATATAAAAACGGATTCTAACACTTCTTTTTATAAGATGTCAACTAAGTGGTAAGGTTTTTATTTTGGCTTAACCCATGGAAGGGGACATATTTTATCCACTTTTTTCAAAAAATCACCAAGGCTTTCCTCTTTACCGGTGCCAAATTGAATATAAGTATGTCCGCTTGAAACAGTCACCTTTTCAAATCCAGGCACAGGCACAGCTTGTCCTTCTTCAGCTAATATCTTAAATGGCATTCCTATTTTTTCAGCTACTTGTTTAATAGCAGCTGCACGATCACTTCTATAGCAACCACTTATTGGTTTTCTCAATCTTTCTAATTTCATAACCCTTTAAAAACAACCCACCGAGTCTTCCCCAATGGGTTGTGAAAAACTAAGGCTAATGTATTATCCAGAGATTAATGTTGCTCCATAAAGAACATAACCCCAACCTTGCCCCGTATGTATCCACTCAGCAGGATTTCCAAGTGTTGCATTA
>Ga0154761_163_pt1 | contig 49455 bp, 62 predicted proteins | sample Rifle2008BG16ft_FD_105769 | JGI IMG/M metagenome (GOLD analysis project Ga0154761, IMG submission 105769) | Candidatus Levybacteria bacterium RBG_16_35_11 | reverse complement strand
TTGCATGGATGGGCGAGTGCAAGCGCCAATTTTGGAGTATGGCCAAAAAAGATACGGCGCCAGATATGCGGACACAATTACCGAAGCGGGGCTGGCTGGTTTAATAGGAAATGAAGACGTTGATAAGAAAATACTTGAGTCAATTAAAAATAAGGTTTTGATATCAATTAAAAAACATCATTCAAAAGGAATAATTGTTCATGGACACCAGGATTGCGCCGGAAATCCGGTTGACGAAACTTTGCACCGCGAGCAAACAATAAATACAGCGCGGGAAATCAGAAATTTTGTCCTTGGTGATATCGAAGTGATGCCGGTTTTTGTGGTCAGAGACGGCGAAAACTGGAAAGTAGAAGAACTATAAATAATTATCTGTGGATATAGCTTCCGGACTGACAGCAAACATATCCAGCCGAACATCTCCCGGAATTAATCGTAATAGAGCAATAATAACTTGAGGTATTTATTTTACAAACTCCTCCTACGGAACTGCAAGATGGTTTAGGAATACAGCAATAAATACCCGGAGAATTGTAGCTATTGCAATATTTGTAAGATTTACCAAGGTAACCTGTCCAGGTATAACCGGTTTTACATGATTTAGTTGCCATACATGTTCCACCATTTAATTTACATAATGCGGTGGCTTCGGTAGAAGCTTCTTGTTGAATTTGTTGCTGTTGGCGATTCATGACTACCGTCAGAGGAATTGCGAAAAGAATGACAAGAACAACTACTAATGCAGCCAGTTTGGAGCCTTGGATTCCTTTAAGTAGGTTTATGCTGCCTGTATTTTTCTTTTTCGCCACTGATCTAATTTAGACTGATTTGACCGCCTTTTGTCAAGCCCCCAATTATTCGCTATTTACTATTTACTCTTTACTATTTTATAATCACAACATGGTTTTATCAGATAAAGACATAAAATCTGCATTAAAAAATAAAGACATTAAGATTTCCCCTTTCCCAGATTTTAGAACTCAACTTGGTTCCTGCTCAATTGATCTTAGGCTTGGGAATGTTTTTAGAGTTTTTGAATACAGTAAGCATTCACTAATTGATCCATTTTCAAAAAAATCTAAAGAAAAAGAATTTACCAGAGAAATAAAAGTTAAAGATAAAGAACCATTTATCATGCAGCCTGGGGATTTTGTATTAGCAGTAACAAAAGAAAGAATAACAATTAACCCAAGCTTACTGGGGAGACTGGAAGGACGTTCTTCATTAGGGAGACTTGGAATAGTTGTTCATTCAACAGCTTCTGTTTTTGATCCTGGGTGGGATGGTCAAGCAGTTTTGGAACTTGGGAATTTAGGAAGATTACCGGTTGCCTTATATCCCGGGATGCGGATATGCGCTATGACTTTTGAACAATTATCTTCAAACGCGGAAGTTCCATACGGAAAGAAAAAAGACGCAAAGTATAAAAATCAGCAAAAACCTGATGAATCAAAAATAAGGATGGAGAAAAAATGAAGCATAAGATTCAATTTGAACTAGAATTTAAAAAGAATACTTACCCAGGAAAATTAATTGCCTTTGAGGGGATGGATGCAAGCGGTAAAACAACGCAAGCAAAAAGACTTGCAAACTATTTAACAGAAAAAGGGGAAAAAGTTTTCTTAACCAAAAATCCAACCAGAGAAGGAGAAATTGGAGTTTTAATACACAAAATCTTACAAAAGCAGGTAAAAGTTCCCTCTGTTGCAATCCAGTATCTTTATTCGGCAGATAGGGAAGTTCAGCAAATTGAAATTGTAGAAAGGTTAAAAAAAGGCGAAACCGTAATAACCGACAGATACTTTTGGTCTGCTGTTCCATATGGATTAGCAGATTTAAAAGACGCATCGGTTGAGGATGCAGCTAAAATAATCTTAGTAGCCCAGTCTATTTTGTCTCACTATCATGGTTTTATTATTCCAGATTATACATTTTACTTAGAAGTTAGTGTAAATGAAGCCGTAAAAAGACTGTCTGAAATGCATAAAATTAAGGAAATTTATGAAGAAAAAGAATTGTTCGAAAGGGTAAAACAGGGCTATGATTTCCTTATTGGAGAATTTAAGGACGAAATTATAGTTATTAATGGAGAGAGGGATGAGGAAGAAGTTACTGAGGAGATTGCTAAGATACTAAACAACACTGATTAAACATATCTAATTATAACTTTCTATCACTTAATATATAATAAGATAACTTTATGATAGTTGGGCCCAAGCAATTATTGAAGCTAGTAAAAACAAAAAAACTGGTCGAAGGGCTTTCGGAAAGAGAGTTGACTAATCCCGAAGGGGCTGGTTTTGACTTAAGACTAGGAGAAGTCTTTAGGATATCAGGTTCGGCCTTTTTAGGGGAAACCCATAGAAAAACGGCTGATGTAAAGACTATAATTGCCTTTAAAGAAGGAAAGAAGAGGTCAATTAAAATAAAACCGGGAGATTTTTTCCTGGTTAAAACAATTGAAAAAATCAATCTTCCAATAAATCTTTCAGCAGTAATTATCCCAAGAACTACCACTTTTAGATCGGGCTTGTTCATTCGAACAGGACCTGTTCAACCTGGATACCAGGGAGAATTGGTTTTTGGCCTTAAAAACGAAGGATCAGTAACTGTAGAAATAGAAATGGGGGCAAGGTTTGTTCACATTATCTTTCAAGAAGTAAGAGGTGGGGGAAGTAAATACCGTGGTCAATGGCAGGGCGGAAGAGTTACAACTAAAAGAAAAGAGAAGCAGGTTTAGCGTAAACTAGGAAAATACACCTCTTTTAATATACTCCTTAATCAGTGATTGGTAAGGAATATTGATCTCATTGGCTTTTTCTTTGAGCCGATTTAAAAGATATTCAGGAATACGGATGGAGATAGGTCTGGTAGTAGGTTTTAAATTTGGAAAACTCACTCTTTCTAAGTCCGAAGGCTCTAAGTATTCTGAAAGGTCCAAATTGGCCCAGAACTTTGCTTCCTCATCCTCGCTTTTGAATTTTGGAATTTTAAGCTGCTTTTTCATAAAGTGCCACCTCCTTTCTATTAATAGGTCTTGCCGTAATAATTCTAATTTTTTTTGCCCGAATCATATAAGTAATGTTTAACAGTCGTCCTTTCTTAGTCTTACCCAAAAGGGTGATTCTTTGTTCTTTTGCCGAGTGCTTCCAATCTGCAAATGCGACTTTATTCTCATCAAAAAAAGCTTCCTCGGTTTCTTCGGGAGTTAACCCATGACTCCTAGGCTTCTCTCTATTTCCTTCATCCCAATCAAACCCAAAAGTCTCTTTAACAACCCTCATGTATATACTAAATTATACACTGAAATTGTGCCTTAGTCAATAACGGGATATAAAAACAGGGGAAAGAAATTTATAGCGCAAAAGTTATCGGCGGATTTGTGGATCAAAGATAGCCTAAAAGGAAGTCTGGTCTACTTCTGGATTTTGTAAGGCTTTCTTTACAACAGCCTTACTGACAAAACCGCTAAGCCCTTCGTCGTCCGGATTTTCAGCGTTTACTGCCTCTACTTCGGCATAGTGATCTTCCCATTCACGCCAAAAATGCTTAGATGTGCCTTCGATTATAAGATCGGTCTTATCATGTGTCTGATCTGATTCTAATTCAGGGCGATTATCCTTCCCTGTCCTCAGTCGCTCTTCTTTTTGCATTGGATGTTTAGAATATAACTGAACAGACGTGAAAATTGTTAGAACTATGAAAGGTCCTTCTTTTCCTTTCTTGAGCCGTTCAGTTTTAATATCAGCTATGCTTTTGTGCTTAGATCTCACTAGTTCATGTTTTGATCCGGTTTCTACCAGTTGTTCATGATGTTTTGATTCAACATTTCCTGCTAATTCATTCTCTGGTTCTCCGAATTCGGGAGGGATATCGGAATAACCGGGAACCCATCTGGGTCTTCTCCGGGCGATATTTCGCTGTTTTGCTAATCTTTGCTGTCCTGCTTGTTCCATTTTCCAACCTTTTCCAGCCTCTTTTCTTGCTTTTTGCTCTTGTTTTGCCTGCCTTTTTTTCTCCCCCGTTTCTTTTCCCAAATCGTCGGTAAAGATAGTACAGTAGTGATATTCATCGTCTTTATCTTCAAAATGTTTGTCTGCTTCATGAACGGTTCTTACAACCCATCCGCTTAATTTTGTTGGCTGCTTCTTCAGTAATTTTTTTACGTCTTGGCCAAAATCTATTAATATTGGGCCTTCTGGATATTCAAATTTGCCCGGCGTTCCATATGGGGCGATCCGGACGGCCATGATTTCTTCAACACACACGCCATTTTCTATTCTCAATATAGGTTTTTTGGGATCCCTAGTCCATCTAAAAGAGTCTTCTTTCTCTTTTTTAGGTTCGGTTGAAGTAGCTTGTTGATCCTTAATGCCTTCGACCATAGCCGTATTATACCAAAAATAAATGACATAGTTTGACCTATTGTAAAATTCCTACCAATCCTCTAAAAATTATTTATGAAAAACCACAACCATCCTGAATATCAATATCTTGATCTTGCCCAAGAAATTTTAGACAAAGGAATTAGGAAGGTAGACAGGGGAACAAACATTGCACTTATTAGCTTATTCGGCCGTCAAATTAGATTTGATCTATCACTTGGATTTCCTCTTTTAACCACCAAAAAAGTTTATTGGAGCGGAGTTTTACACGAGCTTTACTGGTTTATGTCTGGCCAGACTAATATAAAATATTTAGTCGAAAACAATGTTCATATTTGGGATGACTATCCCTACAAAATTTATCAAAGGAAAGCAAAGCAAAAATTGGTAAAACCTTTAGCAAAAGATGACTTTATTCAAAAAATATATGATGATAAAAAATTTGCAAAAGAACATGGGAATTTACTTCGAATTTACGGGGAAATGTGGCGGCATTGGCCAACTAGAACAAAAGGGAAAACAATAGATCAGCTAAAATGGGTTTTAAGGGAGTTAAAAGAAGACCCTGATGCTAAAAACTTAATTGTTAACTCCTGGAACCCTGAATATCTTTATACTATGGCAACTTTAGAGGATGCTTCAAGGTTTCCGATTTGCCACAACATGTATCAAATCAGTAATCGCAACGGAAAACTATCACTTCAGCTTTATCATAGAAGCGCAGACCTGTTCTTAGGAGTTCCGTTTAATATAGCCAGCTATTCTTTACTAACAGTGATTTTAGCACGGGTTTCCGGTTTGGAACCGGGAGAATTTATCCACACTTTCGGAGATGTTCACATTTACGAAAATCATATTCCTCAATTTAAAGAACAGTTAAAAAGGAAACCAAAGCCATTGCCAAGGATTATAATCGACAAAAGGGTTAAAAAATTGGACGATTTTAAACCCGAACACGTAACTTTAGAAGGTTACGACCCATACCCAATAATTAAAGCGGATCTAACAGTTGCCGGAGGTCTTTTTGATAAAAAAACAGGCAAAATGGCCTTATGAAATGAAGCCAATTCCAACCATCGGAGTCATTGTTTTTAGAAACGATAAAAGTGAGGTTCTTTTGGTAAGACATGGTGAAGAAGCTGGACACTTAACTGGTTCTTACGGAACACCTTCGGGAAGAATCGAAGAAAATGAAAATCCAAAGCAAGCAGCAGCAAGAGAGTTAAAAGAAGAAACAGGTTTAGAGACAACAGAGGAAGAACTGATCCCTCTTTCTTTTGATTTTGGAGTAACGGAATTAAAAAGAAAAAATGGAACAATGCTTTGCACCTGGGAAGTTTTCATTTGCAAGTCATATAGAGGAGAAGTTAGAGGAGAAGGAGATGAAACTACACCTGAATGGGTGGAAATTTCAAAATTAGAAAATTACTGGCTTTTACCAAGCGTTTTAAAAGCGGTTAAATTAGCAAAAGAGGTTTTATGATACAGGAAAGAACGCCAATACCAGAACAAAACGGCTGGACACCGATATCTCGCTATATAGACGGAAAGCTACTTAAAGAGCTTGGTTTATCTGGGGAGCCTACATATTCCATGCGAAGATTTATTGGCAATGGAGGTGCTTTGGAAAAAACCGAAATCGCTTTTTTCGTAGCGAAAAGAGTGGTTAGAGAGAACAGTTTATCTGAAAATGGACATCCGGTAATTATTTGCAAAAAAGGATCAACGACTGATTGGTATCTAGTTGGGGTTGACGGAAAACACCCTAACGAAAGCAGTCCTGGGGAACGCCGGGATTTTTTTACTAACGCAGAGCAAATAACAGACAGAAAAGATCCCTTGTTTGGCCCATGGATCTTGGAACATTTCGCCGAAGAATTAGTTAAAAGCCTTATTAAATGAAGATATCAATTATTGTTGCGGTGGATGAAAAAAATGGAATCGGTAGGGGAGGGGAATTACTTTTTAAGATACCAGAGGATCATAAAAGGTTCAAGAAACTTACAACCGGGCATCCTGTAATTATGGGGCGAAGGACTTTTGAAAAAGATATTGGCCGATGTCTTCCGAATAGATCAAATATAATTATTACTCGCAATAGTTCTTTTTCAGTTAAAGGAGGAATGGTTGCAAATTCCCTAAAGGATGCCCTTAATTTCGCTTTGCAGGCTCCGGGCAATGACGAATGCTTTATTATTGGCGGAGGACAAGTTTACCAAGAGGCAATAGATATAGCAGATAAGCTTTATCTAACAAAAGTTAAAGGAGTGTTTAAGGCAGATACTGTTTTTCCAAATTATTCAAAGTTTAAAAAGAAGGTTTTTGAGAAAGAGGGGGAATCAAACGGCTTCAAGTTTACGTTTTTAGAGCTGGAAAGATAATGTTTTAACTATTGACAAAAAATGGTAAGACTATAAAATAGTCAATAACCATGCTAAAAACGAAGGACCCTAAAATCTATAATCTCATAAAGAAAGAAGAGCTAAGGTTAAAAAACACTCTGCAAATGATTGCCTCGGAAAACTCTCCATCCAAAGAAGTATTGGAGGCACTTGGTTCGGTTTTTAACTTTAAATATTCCGAAGGATACCCTTATCAAAGATACTATCAGGGAACAGTTAATACCGACGAGGTTGAAGTAGCGGCAGAGGAAAGGGCAAGAAATCTTTTTAAAGTCCCGTTCGTAAATGTCCAGCCATATTCAGGTTCTCCGGCAAATGCGGCAGTTCAACTTGCGCTTTTAAAACCCCTTAAGTCAAAAATTATGGGATTGTCTCTTGCCTATGGCGGGCACTTAACTCACGGTGCTTCTGTTTCTTTTTCAGGCAAACTCTTTAAGACTATCTCATACGAGCTCAATAAAGAAGGATTATTGGATTACGGAAAGATTAAAAAAATTGCAATCAAGGAAAAACCCGATTTAATTATCTGTGGAGCAACAGCTTATCCTCGAATTATTGATTTTAAGAAATTTGCGGAAATCGCAGATAAAGTGGGTGCTTATCTTTTGGCGGACATTTCCCACATTGCAGGCTTAATTGTTGCTGGGGTTCATCCAAGTCCGGCTAGATATGCTCATATTATTACAACAACAACGCACAAGACCTTAAGAGGACCAAGGGGAGCGTTGATAATGGTGACTAACAAAGGGATTAAAAAAGATCCCAATCTTTCTTCCAAAATCGATAAAGCTGTTTTTCCGGGACTGCAGGGAGGACCTCATCAAAATCAAACTGCCGCAATTGCGGTAGCGCTCAAGGAAGCTTCGGGAAGATCTTTTAAAAAGTATGGGGAGCAAGTTGTTAGGAATTCAAAAGTTCTGGCAGCAGAGCTTAAAAAACATGGATTTAATCTTGTCAGCGGCGGAACAGACAATCACCTCATATTGATTGATTTAAGAAACAAAGCTGTTAACGGCGCAATTGCCGCCCTTGCTTTGGAGACTGCAGGAATAATCTTAAACAAAAATGCCGTTCCTAATGATCAAAACCCACCTTTTTACCCGGCAGGACTAAGGTTGGGGACTGCTGCATTGACCACGCAGGGCATGAAAGAGCGGGAAATGGTAAAAATTGCAAAATGGATAAATGAGGTAATTAACGAATGTCCGCAAATTTTACTTCCCAAAACCAAAGGAGAAAGAAAAATTATTTGGGATAAATTTAAAAAAGATATTGCTAAAGCGGAAAAACTTCTAAAAATTGCCAAGGAGGTAAAATTTTTCTGTGCAAGATTTCCGCTTCCTTAATTTTAAATGAAAAAATAGATTTTTCAAAAAAAGGTGGTGACAAGAAAAATGAACAGCGAAGCTATAGAACAAAAAATGGGAGATATGCCAAAATTAACTGAAGGTCCTGTCGGAGTATTACTAGCGACTCGTTGCAAAACGGGAGATGGGGCTTTTCTTAAAAGAGTAAACCTAGCTGGGACTGAGGGTTCATTGGTAAAAGTTGGTGAGGTTATGAGAGAAATAAATCAATTGCCGGATGGATTGGGACCAGAAGATCTACAATCAGAAGCAAACGCAATATTTAACTCCCACGGTCTTTATCAAATTAAACGTTAAGTAATTATCCAAATAGTTTATAATAGTTTTTTTGTGTTCGATGAATATCTTAGTTATTACAGGAGGATTGTCTTCGGAAAGAAAAATCTCCTTTATGTCTGCAAGAAATGTAACTTTGGGACTTAAACAAAACGGTTATAAAGTAAAGTTATATGATTTAAAACAAGGATATGCAAAAATACCTTCACTTATTAAAGATTTTGACGTAATTTTTCCCATTTTGCATGGAGAAGAAGGGGAGGGCGGAAAACTTCATAAGTACCTTGTTAAATTTAATAAACCGATTGTCGGAAGCTCTAATTTTGCGGGTTTTCGTAATTCTTGGTTTAAGGTCCTATTTAAAAAATTCTGTGATAAAAATAATATTCTTACTCCAAAGTGGAAAATTATTAAAAACCAGATTCAGGTTATGAAATTTGGGTTTCCGGTCGTTTTAAAGAGTTCAAGCGGAGGTTCATCAAGAGAGGTAATAATTGTCAAATCAAAGGAAGATTTTAAAGTGAATCTTTTAAAAAGATTGTTAAAGCCAAATATTCCCGTATTTGCGGAAAGACTTATACATGGGACTGAAGTTACGGTTGGAATTTTAAATAATAGGGCACTGCCTGTAATAAAAATCGTTCCACCCAAAGGGGAGTGGTTTTCATATAAAAATAAATATTCAAGTGAAACAAAGGAAATTGTTAATCCGCATGACATAAATCAGCCTACAAAACATAAGCTACAAAAAATTGCTCTGGACATTCACCGGAAATTTAAGCTTGGTTCGTATTCAAGAATAGATTTTATTTTAGAAAACGAAAACCCCTATGTTTTAGAAGTTAATACAATCCCCGGTCTTACAAAGGAAAGTCTTTTGCCCAAAATGGCAAAAGCGAAAGGAATAAATTTTAAAGATTTTGTTAGTCTTCTTGTCAAATTGGCATTAAGAGATTTTAGACAAGCTTAATTACAAAAAGCTACTTGTTTTCATTGCAGAGCCTAACAGCGATTTGCTTAAATACATTCTCTAATTCTTGGTTTCCGGGGGAATAAAACCAATAAGAAAGATCAGAGGCAGCTTTTTTCATAAAAGCAGCTCCAGTATTATCGCCAAAAGAGATAGTAAAGATTTTTACTTTCATCTCTTTTATTTCATTTGCAATAGAGGTTGGGTCTCCTCCCGTGTTCCATTGTCCATCCGAAAGAAGAATTAAAGAAAAAGAATAGTTGCTAAATTTTGGAATTGCCTCTTTAAGCTCATCTCTTGCGTATTTTAAACCTTCATTCATGTTTGTACTCCCGCTTGGCCTTAGTGAGTTTATTTTAGAGTTAACCAAATCTCTTCTTCCTCCTAATTTATCAATTTTAAAATCAAGTGACGCATCAGAACCAAAGGACTGCATTCCAAGCGGACTATCATCCGGCATTAGGCTGACAAATGTCTTCGTAGCATCTTTAAGGTATTGAATTTTTTGCTTGCTTCCGCCATCTTGCCTTTCGGACATTGATCCAGATCTATCTAAAACAAGGTCAACTGCTACTGTTTTTCCGCATTCTTTAAACTTTATGGTTTCCAGTTGAAGAGAACTTTTTTGTCCTGCGGGTCCGGGAGTAATAATTTCGTATTCAACACCTTTATTTGCTGGGGTAAGGGTAAAACTTGGGGCAAAACCTCCTACCATTATGTAGCCTAGGAAAATAACGGCGCCAATAATAATAAGATTAATCCCCAAGCCTCGTCTTTTTCTCCGCATAAAGCTAGTATAGTTACTATACTTATTGTTGTCTACGTCTTCTAAAATAAATTAGATATCCAATTCCCAAGCCAGTTAGGGCAAATCCTGACCAATCTATAATTCCGTAAGAGAAATATAACCTCACATGGTTTTGTGTTGGAACAACCATCATATACGAGGGAGAAACCAAAAACGGTCCTTTTGCACCACTAACGCGCCAAGTTGGAAAATAGGTAATTTTTATAATATGAGGGACGCCAATATTATTTGTGTCAAACTCCAAATAGTCCCTGCCAGACTTAATATTTGACACAGAGCTCTCTGTTACGGGAGTAGATTTATTCGCTAAACCGGAAAGATACCTTATTTCTCCATTATTAAAAGCAAACACGATTGGACTTTTAAAATCATCACTTTTAAACCATTCTATTGATTTTTTTAACCAATCTTTATCTTTTTTCTCAATAATAAAAGTTGGACTTATTTCAACCATTGAGCTATTAGTAACCTTATAAACCGAAAACTGACCTGTATTCTTAAGCTTTATTAAACTACTGGAGTAATCGGCATCACTCTTTATTTTATCGGTGTAGGCAATAAAATACTGAGCTCCTGTAAGCTGCATATGGCGTACTCCTTTGGCAAAATCAAAAGGAGGATATTCAAATCCGGCAATGGCAGAAGTTGGCTTATCGGTAGTTTCCGCTTGAACAATAAAATGAAAAGGAGCATAAAGCGCCGAATCTACAGCAAGTCCCTCAAAAGTTGGTTTATCGGTAAAAAACGGGATTGCCTCCAGTACCCGTGTTGTACCATATTTACTAAAATCTGGTTGAAATTCCCACATTACTCGTCCCTGCGGAAGGCTATTAAGATATTTAAAAAGACTATTCACCTCTGGCCAAGCCGGTTTTACCTCGTAGCCTTCAAAATTCCACTTAAACCAAAATGCGGTAAAAGACATATTCTGCTTTACTGTTACAAGTGAAAAAAGCATTAAAAAGATAGTTGCAATCCCCGCAATTATAATTGTTTTTTTCCGAATGGCTCTAATAACATTTCCGTAAAAATATGCCGCAAAAATCAACATACAAAATAATACATAAGGCAAAAATCTGTTATTCCAAATGTTAGATTTATCGACAAAAAAATAGCCAAGACTGGTTAAAATTAGCAGCACAAAAAGCCCTATTAATCTTTTTTCTTTTTTTATAATTGCAAGCGGAACGCTTAAAGCCGCCGCATAAATTAAATATCTAAGATGGATGGGGAAAAGCTCATCCCATTTTATTTCTTTTCCCCATTCCATATAGCCGCTATATTCTTTATAAAAAACCAGTCCAAAGGTCCAAAAAGCAGTTATTAAAAATATTCCTAAATAAATCTTAAAAACCCTAAGTATGGATTTTCTGATTTTTTCACCCTGAAAAATAAAGGCAGGGGAGATAAGAATAAGTAAAATTCCCGATACTGGATGCGTAAGAATAATTGCAGCACCTGTTAAAACTGTCCAAACAAGATATTTGTTTTCCAAAACGTTTTTGTAGATTAAGCCTATAAATATAAAAATAAGCCCAATACTTACAGTGTGAGAAAACTGACCGGAAAGTAAGCTTGCCAAATTGCCGCCGTAAATAGTAAATTTTTCAAAAAACATTAAAGATAAAGAAAAAACAGCTGCTAACTGTGGTATCGGATACTTTAACCCGAGAAGCTTAAGGGATAAATAGGCAGCTACCGGATATATTAACACGCCGGAAAAAATTACCATTTTAAAAGCAATATTAGCTGGGATAAGGTACCCCAAAAGAGTGGATACCCAAAACATTAAAGGCGGATAAAAATACATAATAGGATAACCGCTATACCAATCAGGAGACCACCATCTAAGAAGTGGAAAAATCTTTTGCATGTAAAACAATCTGTAAATTTGAGATCCAGTATCTCCACCAGTAACGGTAGTATTTGTTAGTAACAAGGAGAGATCCAAATATTTAGCAATAAAACCAAAGGATAGTAAAAATGCTAAAACCGTAAAAAAAAGTTCGATTTTTGCTTCGGAAACCTTTAGTCTCCAGTTTTTTAATCTAATTAAAAATTTAAGCATTGTTTTTTTGCCCCAAAGTTGACCTTATAACATATGCAGGTCTATTCATAGAAGTATTAAAAATATCAACTAAATAAATTGCAATAATTCCCTGAAAAGAAATCATTAGTCCAGTAACTACCATAATCAGCATAACCAGTATAAAACTATTACTAAACGCATCGTAATATATAAGAAATTTGTAAAAAAGGGTATACAAAAGGCCTGCGGAAAAAACAACAAATATCAAAAATCCAATTGCTATAATTGCCTTTAAAGGTCTAACGCTAAATGAGGTAAGTCCTGCCCGGGCCAATTCAGTCATCTTTTGCAAATTGTAAGAAGATTTTCCGTATCTTCTTTCTCTGGCCGTATATTTCACATAGGTAATCTCATAACCTATCCAATGCATTATGCCTCTGTAAAACTTAGGTGTTTCAGGTAAATTATTTATTTTAGTTAGCACCTCTTTGTCTATTAGCCGAAAATCTGCTTCTCCGGCATTTATTCTTACAGAAGAAAAATAGCTTAAAATTTTGTAGAAAACCTGCGAGGTTATTTTTTTAAAAAATCCTATATTTTCAGTATTAATCCGCAGGGTATTTACGATCTTATTTCCCTTTCCCCACTCTTTAATAAGCTTGGGAATAAGCTCCGGAGGATGCTGCAGGTCACCGTCCATCATAACCACCAGATCTCCAAGCGCAGATTCTAAACCTGCCTGAAGTGCGGTTGCGTGTCCGAAATTCCTGGTTAAGCTTATTCCCTTAACATTTGCATCTTTTTGATTAATATCCTTAATCTCATTCCAAGTCCTATCCGTACTGCCGTCATCAACAAATATTATTTCGTAGCGATATCTTCTTAGACTGTTTGTTATTTTTAAGAGCCCTTGATATAAAAGAGTTACATTTTTCTCTTCGTTATACACTGGTATAACAACCGATAAAAGCTTTTTCATAATAAAACATTAGCATAGTTTAAGCTTTATAACAATCGCTTTAAGCTTAAGGCAGAAGCAAGAACATACTCAGGAAAACTTCTTTAAAGTCTTATCGAGGTAAGATGTCATTACAGACAGTTTGACAACCATAGGGCGATGCCCTATACTTATTTTAATAAAAACCATAGGGTTATAAAAATGAATGATTTATTAAGTAAGCTTACTCAAAAGAAACAAAAGCTAGACAGCTTTAGACCGTTGTCTTTGGCGTTAGTTAACAACCTTGATGAATGGTTTAAGGTAGAGCTAACTTACACTTCAAACGCTATAGAAGGCAACACCTTAACAAGAAAAGAAACTGCGCTCGTGGTCGAGGAAGGCATAACAGTAAGAGGAAAAACGCTAAAAGAACATTTGGAAGCAATAAATCATGCCCAAGCTCTTGATTTTATAAAAGATTTTGTCGGCAAAAAACGGGAGGATTTAACAAAACGCGAGCTTTTAGGCATGCATGGATTAATCCTTAAAAAAATCGATGATGACGATGCGGGAAAATACAGAAACGTAGCGGTAAGAATAAAAGGGACGGACGTCATATTACCTAATCCTCTAAAAGTGCCGGAACTTATGGACTCTTTCTTTGAATGGCTGCATGGCAAAAATAATGATCATCCGGTAAAAATAGCGGCAGATGCTCACATAAAGCTTGTTTCAATACATCCTTTTTTGGATGGAAACGGCAGGACCGCACGGCTTCTTATGAACCTGCTTTTAATGCAAAAAGGTTATCCGCCTGCTCTTGTTAGGAAAGAAGACAGGGAAGCATATATAGATAGTATTCAGAAAGCACAGCTTAATAATAATTTTAAAGATTACTACAAAGTTATTTATAAAGCTATTGATCGTTCTCTTGACATTTATCTTGACGCAGTGGAGGGAAAAACGCCTACCTCTGTTGTGCAAAAAAGATTACTAAGAATAGGAGAGCTGGCAGAGGAGACCGGGGAAACATTGCATTCCATACGGCACTGGCTGGAAAAAGGACTGCTTGAAGTGGCAGAGCATACACGAGCCGGATATCAGTTGTTTGATCGCTCTATGATCGAGAAAGTAAAAGAGATACGAAGATTGCAGAGGGAAGAGAGGTTAACCATTGAAGAAATTAAAAACAGGTTGGAAAGTTGATTGACAGCCGTGCGTCACGCCCCGATGCTTGGCATCGGAGTTACCTTGGGCGCTTGACAAAAAGTTATACTTATTGCAAAGTGATATTTACATAGGTTCAAATTCCATAAATTCAGCATAATTTATGGAGTGTGAGTCCATAAAATTTGACAAATATATGGAATTGTGATAAGTTGTAAGCATATGATTAAACGTTATTATGATGATTTGACGCCGTTTATTAAAGAAAATCGTGCTTTAATCATCTATGGACCACGAAGAGTGGGAAAAACAACGCTCCTTCAAAATTTCATAAAAAAGACAACTTTAAAATACAGGCAAGATTCAGGTGATAATATTAGAATTCAGGATCTGTTAGGATCACAGGATTTTCCGCGCATTCTTGAATATGCAAAAGGCTATGAATTAATAGTGCTTGATGAGGCTCAGTATATTCCAAATATAGGGATGGGGATTAAAATACTTGTGGATCAGGTTCCAGGACTTAAGGTTATCGCAACGGGATCATCTTCTTTTGATCTGGCAAATCAAATAGGAGAGCCTCTAACTGGAAGGAAAACAACCCTTACCCTCTATCCGATTTCACAACTAGAACTTTTACAAATGGATAATAAACATGATTTAAAGGAAAAGCTTGAAGATTATCTTATTTTTGGGGGATATCCCCAGGTAATTACTTCTCAATCAAGAGAGGAGAAGATACAAATTCTTGAAGAATTAGTCAATTCATATATCTTTAAGGATATTCTTGCTCTCCAACAGTTAAAAGGATCTAAGATTTTACTAGATCTTTTAAAGTTTTTAGCTTTTCAGGTGGGAAATGAAGTTTCTCTTAATGAACTGGCAACAAATCTTGCTATAGACATAAAAACAGTTGGAAGATATTTGGATCTTCTGGAAAAAGCATTTATTATTTTTAGACTTGGTTCTTTTAGCAGAAATTTGCGCTCTGAGTTGGTCAATAAATCAAAATATTTTTTCTTTGACAATGGGGCAAGAAATGCCGTTATATCTCAGTTTAATGGATTGGATTCAAGAAATGATGCTGGTGCTTTATGGGAAAACTTCATTTTGATTGAAAGAATGAAAAAAAAAGCCTATGAAAATATTCATGGCTACATGTATTTCTGGCGAACGTATGAGCAGAGGGAAATTGACTTAATCGAAGAAAGAGATGGCAAACTCTTCCCTTATGAGTTTAAATGGTCGGCAAAAAATATGGTTTCTCCTCCAAGAAACTGGTTCCTTACATATCCGCAATCGGAAAAGTTTTCCGTTATCAACCCCCATAACTACTTAGATTTCATTGCATAGTTATTCGGATCTTCAACTTTTCTTTTTTCTTGACAAATGCATACTTCTTCTTTTATGCTATGTTTGATGCCAGTAAGTTCAAGGTTTTCTGCAAAACGGATTTTTTGGGTAATTGGATTAGTTGTCTTGGCTATTTTGGTTTACCAATATTCACGAACAGGTTCACTTTTTCCAAAACCACAGGGACAATTAGTGAGCCAATCCTTATCTGAGAAAGCCTCTAAGGCAGGTTACAAAATTGCCTACAGCAGTATTTCAAACGATACAACAGGAAGAGGAATTATTGCGGAAGGGAAGAGATCGGAGGAATTGTTCCCGGAAAACTTCTGGTGGAAGGTTGAAACAAACTCTACCTTAAACTTGACCGATTTTCCAACCGGATTTGGCGTTTTTAAAGAATGGAAACAAATAGATGGATCAAATGATTTCTATATTATTCTAAGTAACCCCATTTCAAAATCAACTGAGGACAAAAAACTTGAAGCAAGAATTTCAACAAGTACAGCCAAAATCGGAACATATTCAGCTACAATAAAACCAACCCTTCTTCTAGTTGACAATCTTGACTATGGTTATAAAAACAAACAAGTTAACCCTTCGTCTCAATTTAATCCTTTAGTAAGTATAGATAAAAAAACCTTGGATAAAATTATTAAACCGGGGGATATAATTCAGGTTTTTACAATTCCCCTTAACGAAAAGGACGCAAAAGCAAGCAAGCGCTTGATTTTGACAGATGAAAACCACACTCCCTATGCTTTCTCAATCGTAGTAAGACGCTTCGGGGGACTAGAAGAGTTGAAGAAGGAACTTAAATAGTTTCACGGCCTTGACAATAGTCTAGGTATCATATTATACTCCAGGATAATGAGAAAAGATCGAGAGCCAAAAAATACCGGTCAACAAGAAAACTTTGTTAACGGAAGGTCTTTTTCAAGGAGAGATTTTCTAAAGATATCAGGAATTGCATTTGGGGGCTTGGCGCTTGCTACTCCTCTGGGTAGGGCAGCTACTGCGTTAGCAGAGTCAACTTCAACAACCCAAGAACAAAAAGCTAAATTAACAAAAGCAGAATTCATAGGTTTTTCAGATGTTCCAGTAACTCACCCATATTACGAAGCAATAAACGGTATGGCTCAGGAGGGAATAATTAGCGGATTTAATGATGGGACTTTTGGTCCGGACAAACTAATAACCAGGCAGCAATTTGCCAAAATAATCGTTGGAGCAATTGACTTACCGGTTTCAGAGCAAGATATTTGTCCATTCGATGATGTCATGAATGGCGGCCCGAATGACTTTTATCCCGATAATTACGTTGCAGTAGTTGCCAAATACGGAATTACTTTAGGAAAAAGCCCGAAAAAATTTGCACCTTTGGATAATATTACCAGGGCGCAAGTTGATACCATGATGATAAGAGCTGCCCAAAACCTTCAGCCCGGACGCTTGGCTACTCCACCCGAAGGATATCAAACCATGGTCGATGCCGGAGAGACTCATGGTGGTCCTTTGAGGGTAGCCGATTATAATGGATTATTAATAAACTTAATTGCCTACAACCGATTTTGGAATCCTTTTGAGTCGGCAACAAGAGGTGAAGTTGCGCAAATGCTTTGGAATTTAAAAACTTACGAAAGACAGCAAAAAACAGGTGCGGGATTACTTAATATTGAGCAATATAATCTGCAAAACATCCCTGAATTTTTAAAACCCACTCTTCCTCCCAATGTAGTTGATGTTGAAAAAATTGATGCTTACCATCCTGTTAATGCCAGCCGGGAAATCGATTTTTATTTGGTACATAGCTCAAATGAAACTTCATTTTCTTGGGAGAATCCAAAAGGAAGTGCAACATATATAAATAAAAAACTTGCCGTCGCAATGCAAATGGATCCTAGAATTTTCTCGACAACTCTTTTCTTCAATTATTCCTCAGATACTGGCGGAATAGATAAATTATTAACGTTTCAATTATTACCAAAAGAAGGTAATGAAACAGTAGGACAATACGAAGGAAGAGCACTTGCATTCATGACTGAAATTATGCAAAATCATGCTACAAATGGGGTAATCAGAGTAAATGAAATAAAAGATGTTTTAAATCAAGCAATAAAGCTAGAAGTTTCAGATCCAAATAATCCGGATTCAACAGGAATAACTTACAATCGAGGTTTGGGACAAGGGGCAGCCATAGATGAAGTTGTCGATGCTTTATAAACGCTTATAGCCTCAAATATTGACAACTGGCGACCCATGTCGTATACTCTAGGATATGTCTATGAGAAAAGAAACCATTCTTATAGGGAGAGGCGCGTTACCAAACCCGACTCCTGATGCTTTTAGTAGAGGAAAAGATGGAATAGACTATCAAAGCTATATAGAATTCCAAAAAGCACTTCCCGGGCAAGAAGTTTTTTCTTCGGAAGAGCTTGAGGGGTTTTCTATTTTAAGGGGAATTGGCAGTTTTGTTTCCGGCCTTAAAGAAGCAGGACAAAGCAAGGTTTTTAAAACGTTAGCGCCTCTGATTGTTGCCGGTACGCTAGGCGGTCTTGTTCTTGCTGGATGCGGAAAAAATGAAACTACAACTGTCCCCTCTGTATCAACTACAGGAATCACCCAACCCATAACTACCGAATCTACAACAACCTTGCCTACTACTACAACAGCTGGGGAAACAACCACCACAACTGAAGCTACTACAACCACCACTGAGGTTACAACTACGACAACCGAGCAAAAAACGGGAATAGATGCCAATCTTGTTTCCAAAGAAAGAACGCTAGCAGATGTAACCGGAAAAATTGAGATAGGTAAAATTTTAACGAAACCGGTTGGAGAAATACCGGCAGATCTGCAGAAATTATTTCAAAGCAAAAATCCCCAAAATAAAATTCTTTACGTAGGCAAGGCAAATGAAGGAGACAAAATGAATGCAGTCGTAACAGATAAACTTTGGAAATTTAAAACAATGCACGGACAAGAATTTAATTTTTTTGGAGGTAATCCGGAAAGTGCATGGGGAGACTATCCACAAAGGGCAGTAATGGAATTTTTGGATGTAATTCTTATTCCAGACTCGGAGGATTTCTATATGAGAGGACAAAATCCGCTCACAGGAAGCGAGATGTATGTAAGGATGACTTTGGGTAACGAAAAAACACTAGACTACCCCTCCACTTTCTATTTTGATTTAGGCATTGATCCGCAAGTAGTAGTCGGAAAAAACCGTACCTGGAACCACTTTTTGGCCTCTCATAAAATAGGAGATATAATTCAACCCGGAGATATATTGTATATAAGTTTTGTTGCATTTGGTAAAGGTGGTAGTCTTCAGGATCCCGGTAGTATTAAGTGGGATGTTGTCGTAGACGAGAGGGGTGTTCAATATGCGGGCAGGGTATTATTTTCCGTTTTCAACGAGGCAGATAAAGCAAAGTACGAAAAGCTTTTTGAATAAATTTATTAACCTTCATGTTCTTTGCTTGACATAACTTTTTAAATCTTCTATTCTGAATATATGCCCGAGGAGCAAGCGATAAGCACTCCTGAAAGTCCTGTTAAACAAGCCGAGTTTGGTTTCGGAGGTATATTGATCGGTATAATCTTTGTAACAGTAATTATATTAATTCTAAACTACTTTAACATAGTAAAACTTCCATTTAATTTACCTCATCAGCAGATACAACGGCAGGTTCAAACAATTACCACCAAAAGTCCGTCGGAAATTCTTCCTGGAAGCCAAAAAATAACCCCGGTTCTTGAAGCAAAAGCAGAAATAGCAGGATATAAGATAATCTGGCAAGGAGACAAAAATGATACTACCGGCCGAACTATCTTAGCTTCAAAAGAAAGGGCAAAAAATAAAGGATTCCCTGATCAATTTGGCTACCTAAATTACCAAACGGCAGCAATAGGAACATTTAAAAGTTTTGAAAAAATACCTTCCAGCGATGACTATTATATGGTTTTAGAAGATCCAATTAAAAAAGGGCAGATAAAAGTTAGACTTTCTGCTGAGGTCCATTCGCCAGATACATCAACAGTTATTTTTTTGGTAGATAATCTTGACTTCATTAATGTTAGAAATAAAGCATATGAAAAAATTTTCGATTTTACAGGATCGAAGTCGGATTTGCAAAAAATAGAAAAAATAGTAAAACAAGGAGATATAATATATGCAGGCCTACATGCAGTATTAATAGGGGATAATGGTGAAATCAAAAATGCAAATATAACCAGGGACAAAAATGGGCTTATCTATGCAGACAGCATAATATTGAGGCGTTTTGGAGGTAAAGAACAAATAGATAAAGAGCTTGCGCTATGAGAAAAATAATTATATTAGGGTTGTTTTTATTTATAGCATTAAGCTTATTTTTAAGCAAGCCTAAACCTGCTTTAGCAGCCACATGTTGGTATGAATGTAATTTAAATCAAGGATACTCTTGCTCGGAGCTTGGTTGTAGTTGGTATACCGGGTGTTATGGTGGTATATGTTACACAAGCCCAACTTGTCTTGATAGTTATACTTGTGGCGGGGGGACAACGACCACGGCCTGCCCTATGAGTTGCTCCTATTACGGGAGGTCTTGCGGGACATGGTCAGCTTGTGGTGGAACTAACAATTTAAATTGTGGAACATGTCAACCAGCAGATGAATATCAGTGTTCATATAGCGGTAGTACTGCCGGAACATGCATATGTTCAGCAAACGATACATTTTGTCCTGGAAGATGCAGTACTACTCAAATAGGTTGTTGGGTATCATGGTACGAACCAAATAGTCAGTGCAATAGATCCGGTTGTTATGGTGGAGAGGTCTATAATTGTCCAGATCCCCGTTGTGATACCACAACCACTACAACTACCGCCACCACAACTACCACCACACAGCCTCCTTCAACAACCACAACCACAGTAAATCATTATTCCTGCAATACAGGCACCGGTAATTGTTACTCGGATTCCAATGGTTCATATACCAACCAGACAACCTGTAATAACGCCTGCGATATTCACTACTCCTGCAATACCGGCACCGGTAACTGCGTAGTTGATTCCAATGGCTCATATACAAATCAAACAACCTGTAATAATAACTGTGACATTACATCGACAACTTATTATGAATGTAATAACGGCACCGGTAATTGTTCTGCGGTTTCCTACGATACGGGTTACACTAACCAGACAACCTGTAATAACGCCTGCGATATTCACTACTCCTGCAATACAAGCACAGGCAATTGTTCTGTAAATGCCAGTGGTTCATATACCAACCAAACCAGCTGTAATAATGCCTGTGATATCGCATCGACTCCAACTCCAACTCCGACAAGAACTCCAACCCCAACTCCCACAGGAATTCCAACACCGACACCAACAGGTATTCCTAACTATACTGTTTCAGGATATGTTTATATTGATTCAGACAGAGACGGTGTGAAAGAAGCGGGAGAGGGCGGTTTTCAGGGGGCAATCATTATCTATCAGAAAGCAGGGGGAAATCCGACAAACAACCCTCCAACAGGAGCAACCGGTTTGTACATTTTTACAGCAACTGCCGGAAGCTGGACGGTAACCCTTAATGTCCCAAATGGCTATGAGTCATCAGACGGAATTACCCAAAGGACATTAAACGTTGCTAGCAACCTCTCCGATATTAATTTTGGAATTATAGCCGCTGCTACCCCAACTCCAACAACAGTTTCTTATAATGCAAGTGGATTTGTGTTTTATGATTACAACTCAAATCAGACTTTCAATAAAAACGCGACAATTCCCGAAAAGTGCCTTGATATTCCGGTTACAATTAATTTCTGCGGTGTTGCACACGTATTTGATCCTGCCGATTCCAATTGGGCTACAGATCCTTCATCGGGATGCAAAATATATTCTTACAGTTGTTCAAGTGGGAATTCATGCGAAACTGTTATAATTCAGAGCTTGCCGACGGGGTATTTTACAACAGGCTGGAATGGCTCGGACGCAACAAGGCAAAATATCTCAGGCATGACAGGAGCATCGGCCTATGTTTGCAATGAATAAAATTATGAAAATATTTAAGAAAAAGTTAATATTAGCATTTTCCAGAATTTTAATAATTTTATTTTTATTTCTTGCGCTTTTTTATAACCTGAATGTTGTCAGCGCCGATGTGGAAGTGAACTTTGGAATAAACAATTCACAACCTTGGGTGCAAACAAAAGATTCGGATGTACGAGTAGAAGGAGACGGATCATTTGTTTCTGGGGGTACCTTTACAAATCCTCTTCCGGGAAGTCCTTCGGACTCACCAGCACAATATTGCAATACCAACCCTAACATTCCTAACGGTTATTATAATTCATATACCTCCTTACAAGGCGAAGAGAGTGGTACTCCGGGAATAGTATTTACAGGAAACAACGATTATGATTTTGGAGCGGGGTTGGCTTCAAGACAATCTCCACCGGATAATTTTGGCTGGGTAGTGGGTGGAAGCTTTCCTGCGCCACTTAATACTCAATTAAGCAGAAAAACTTCTTACAGCTATATTTATTCAAAAGCACGTCAAGGAGGATTAACTCCGATTGCTCTTGAAACAATTTGTTCCGATCTTGGAAATTGCGATTTGGCAGTGGCAATAACAAATGGTACGTTTACACATGGTCTGTATAATGCAAGTGGTAATTTAAAATTAACAGGAGGGGAAGTTACATTTTCGCAAAACCAGAATTTTGTTATTTTGGTAGATGGAGACCTTTTAATATCAACTGAAATTAAGGTTAATCCGGGTTCTACTGCAGTTTTTGTCGTAAAAGGGGATATTACAGTTGATAAGAGCATTGGCGAAAGTGATATTACATCTACAAATACCAATCTTGAAGGAATGTATTCGGCAGATAATGACTTTATAATCGATGGATATCATGATTGCTCTGCCCATGGTTCTGATTTAAGGCTGAATTTAGCCGGAAATGTTGTAACCGGAGCCGGCGGTTCATCTGGTTCACTTGTAAACAACAGGGATTTATGCGATGGAAATTTAATATGTCCTGTTTTCTTTGTTTCCGCAAGACCTGATTTTCTCTTAAATCTTCCTACGTTAATGCGTTATAGCAACTACACCTGGCAGGAGATTGCCCCTTAAACCTTCTTCAGTCATTTGACAAATGTATATTTTTGCAATATACTACATTTGTGATTAAATTTCCTAGGCCAGCCGGGTTTGATTGGGATAAAGGTAATATAAATAAAAACCTCATGAAACATAAGGTTTTTAATACGGAATGCGAAGAAGTTTTCGGCAACAGACCTTTAAAAATATTTGAAGATGCTAAGCATTCTTTACTGGAAAAAAGATTCTTAGCCTATGGAATCACAAATAGAAATAGAAGATTAATAATCGTTTTTACCTTAAGAAATCAAAAAATCAGAGTAATTTCAGCAAGAGATATGCATAAAAAGGAAAGAGGTGAATATGAAAAAACTTAAGCAAATTCCTAAATTTAAAAACGAAGACGAGGAAAGGGATTTTTGGGCTAAGGCGGATACATCAAAGTATTTTGATTATAGTAAGCCAGTAAAATTAGATTTATCAGACCTTAAACCGTCTACGGAGTCTATTTCGTTACGTTTACCGTCTTATTTGCTAGCACGTATTAAAGAACTTGCAAATAAAAGGGATGTTCCATATCAGTCTTTAATGAAAATTTTTATAAGTGAAAGAATAAACCAGGAGCTCAAATGTACGAAATAAATTTCTAATGCGATTTAATCTTCCAACACTTGTTCGCTATAGTAACTACCTGGCAGGAAATAGCACCATAGTGTCTCGAATTCCTGGAAAGATTAGTAATGCCTTAGACCTAGTCTTTGCAAAACCGCATTGGAAAGTCGTCGCCTAATAGGTCTAATTTCTGGAATTTCAATATGTGAAAGCTGAGGGGGAATGAAATCCCTATGTTTATCTAGATACCTGAGCTCTCTGGTAATAAAGATTCTGTCTTGCAGATGACTTAAACATTTTAAAACTTGCAATCTATGCCTTTCCTGAAGTTCGTCATCACTTGCCGGTAAAACATTTGACACAATAGTCTGATCAGGCTTTTTCTTCTCTTTTTGCCCTTGATTTGCCTCAAGTCTCTTGGCGGATTCACGCATTGCTTTTAATCTCCTTTGATTATAACCGCCATTTCCCTCATACCCGAAGTTTTTCAAAAGTTGTTCAACACGACGACTCATAGCATTAGTTGAATTATACAGTAATTTCTTTTTGTTTCAACATTACTCTGTTGTATTTAAGGAAGATGGCGAAGAGATGGTTTGTGGAGATAGTTTAACTAAATCTATAATAGTCCCCAGAGCCGACTTTAGTACTGATTTTGATTGCCCTTCTGCAGAAACTTTAGTTTTTGGCAGAAAATTTATAGACGTTGTTGTAAGATTAGATCCCTCAAGGGGAGAAAATTCAATTTTGGCAATGCTCCCGTTGCCAGAAACCGCAGCTTGTCCCATTTTAATTGCAATGGCATAAGAAATCCTACCGTTTTTTTCATCTACATTTTTTAAAAGGACAATAGGATCATTAAGGAAATCTCCGGGAAGAATGTCTACATTTGTTAATGCTTTTGGATCGTACGATATTTCCAGCTGGACAGCCGTAATTTTGTTGTCACCCGTCGATATTTGAGTGTCCAAAGAATACAAATTTAATTCATTTGTGACTGCGCTTGGAGAGGAGGAAAGAGTGATTGTTGTTTTGGCAAAAGGCACAACAGCGGGTTTTTTTGTAACGGTCGGTGCTTTTTCTTGGGGAACCGTATAAACCGAAAGCCAAACCAGTCCAACAGTAACTATAATTAAAGCTAATATTAAAAGCAAAGTTCTTTTAGGCATATATCAATAGTAAATAGTCAAGAGCATTTAGTCAATAGCTTAGTCTCCGTTTTGAACCGAGAATTCCCTTAAGAATAGATTATAGTCTATTTCGTCAATTGTTCCATTATCATTAAGATCCGATAAAGTCCTGTATTCGGCAACGCTATTACATAATGTGCCGTGATCGTTGCTGTAAACCCAGCAGCTTATTAGAACATTGTAGTCTAGAACATCCAAGGCATTATTTGAATCTTCTTGCGTATTGATATCTCCGTTTGTAAGGTTGCCAGAAGGAATTTGATTTGTCCCCGCAACAAGGGCCTGAATATTTATTAATGTTTTCCTAAGCAAACCTGGACTTTTTACCTTTATGGTGTAGTTTCCGGGAGCGAGATTAGCGGAGGCATTACCCTTAAAGGTTCCTGTTGCTGCGTCATAGGTAATGGTTATCTTTTGATCCGGATATTGATAATCTTTATTTTGCAGGAATGTTATATTAAGGTCTCTTGCAGTCCTTCTTGGGTTCTTATTAGAAGTACAAGTCTGTAAAGAAGTACATGGGAGTGGATGATCTCCAGCAGCCCCTATTCCATCAAGTCCAACATTAAAGGCAAGTATCATGTTACCTCTGCTGGCAGAACAATTTGCATTGGTTCCTCCGTTTGTCCCTTGGCACGTCCAACTGGTTGTACTTCCGATAGCGGGGAAAGCAGGGCTTACTGGATTTGAATCTCCAACCAAACACAAGCCATTCGGCCATGTCGAATCAGGCCATGTTGTTTCAGATTCAGAATAGGCTTTCGCGGAACCTCCACAAGCTCCGTTTACTGGAGCTGGCGTAGGGGTGGTTGGAACAATTCTAAAGTTGTGGGTATAATTACCATTGAGAGTAAATACATGGGGATTGTCTGGTATTGTATAGTCAGATGGAACGCTTGATAAAGTTAGGGAATATTGACCAGGAGGCTGATTACTAAATGTATAGCTGCTGCTTACATTATCTACCCATAAATAGTCTGCTGGATTACCCTTAGCGTACGAAAATAATGCTACGGTTTTACCAGTAGTGTAATAAGGCTCACTGCTGTCTTTAGTTCCATTTCCATTACTGTCTATAAAAACATAGCCTGAGATTGTATAGGTTGAAGTTGGGGTTGGAGTTGGAGTTGTATTAATATACATGCAGGTTTGATTTATTGGATTACATTGTCCTTGGCAACAAAGCGTATTTATGGCACAAGATCCTCCTAATGCAACGCAAAATGGAGTAGGAGTAGGGGTAGGGGTTGGTGCACTAGTAGGGGTAGGGGTTGGAGTTGGGGTAACCGGCGATTTTGTAAATATAAGACACCATCGATTAACGATTCCTGTATCAATCCTATCATCATGATCCCTCCTATTATCGTAAACCGTTAATCTCCAGGTTGCCGCAAGATCTTGACTGTTAAAATTTGAGAGCGGTTGGTTAGGTCTACGAGTTCCGCTTATTGCGGGAGTTGATTCATTACACACATTGTCAACAGTTGATGATGCCTGATCATCTAACAATACGTTAATGTTATTTCCTGAGCAAGTTCCATCACCGTTTCTGTTGTAATTTATCATCCGATAAGGAACTCCCGAAGTTTGTCTTTGTAAGGTAAAACGCAGGTTTCCGACATAAGTGTGGGCTGCATCAACTAAGAGATTAAGGTCTCTTACTGCCCCTCCTTCCGTTACAACAAGATCCTGATAGGCAGAAGAGTAATCTGGGATATTAAGCGGCGTATTACTGCAAAAAACATATTCTCCCGGTCCCGGTGTCGGTGGAACGGATACAGCACACCTTCTGGTGTTGGAATCACAAATACCTGAACAACAAGCCGCATTTTGCTCACATCTTTCACCGCCAATTAGACAAGAAGGTCCTTCCGCCCTTTGCCGTATTTCTTGCTGTTGTTGGGAAACAATAACCGTTAAGGGGATTGCGGCAATTACAACAATGATGGCAAGGATTCCGAAAGTTTTGGAGCGGGAGGACAAAATAACCTGCCAAAGAGATCTTTTTTCTCTAACTGGCGCTGTAGATTCCGGATTAACTGGTCCCACAACAGGATTCTCATCCATTAAGTTTAGTTTAGATTAGTTTTTAGATAATAGTCAAGAGGGCCCAATCTTATTTTTTGCTAGTCTCCGTTTTGGACAGAATATTCTCTTAAGAACAGGTTGTAATCGATTTCGTCAACTGCCCCATTATCATTAAGATCCGATAAGGTCTTGTAATCGGCAACACTATTGCAAAGTACTTTGTTGTCGTTACTATAGATTGAACAGCTTATCAAAACATTATAGTCAAGAATATCTAAGGCATTATTTGAATCTCCTTGAGTGTTAATATCTCCAACTGTTAAGTTAGCAGAGGGAATTTGATTAGTTCCGACAACAAGATTTTGGATACTGACCAAGGTTTTTCTTAAAAGACCCGGAGATTTAACTTTTATGGTGTAGCTTCCGGGAGTCAGGTTAGCAGAGGCATTTCCCTTAAAGGTGCCTGTTGTGCTATCGTAATTTACGGTTATTTTTAGATTCGGAGTCTTATCTACCTTGCTTTGGTCTAAGACTGTAATATTAAGATCTCGCGCAGTTATTCTTGGATTTTTGTTAGAAGCGCATGTTGCTAAAGATGTACAAGGGAGTTTGTGATCTCCAGCAGCTCCTATTCCATCAAGTCCAACATTAAAGGCAAGTATCATATTGCCGGGTGGTTGGGTAGTAGTAGTTGAACCTCCGCCGGTTGTGGTCGTAGTTCCTCCTCCGGTTGTTGAGGTGGTTGTTCCAGCCCTTGTGGTTGTGGTAGCAGCAATGGTTGTGGTTGTTGAACTTGGAATGGTGGATGTGGTTGTTGTACTCGTAGTGGATGTGGTTGTTGAAATTGGCGTACAGGTGCTATATAAGCATCGATCATCTCCTCGTACGCAGACCCCATTTACCATCTGATACCAAACTCTACTTCCGGATAAGCATGGGCATTCACTTTTGTTCGCACACTGACTTGTTCCTGCGCCGGCAACAGCTATGCATAGTTCGTTAGAACAAATGGTATGTGTTGATCCAGATATGGTGGTTGTTGTCTGAGTGCATGAATAATCGTTTGTGCACAGATCCACTCCGCCGCCGGAAACAAGTACACACTTTTTGCTACTGTTGCAAGCAAAATGTGTCTTAGTAGCAGTTGTGGTAGTTGTTGTGCTAATTGGGCTTTCCCTTGGCTTAGTAGTAGTTGATGTACCCAATTTAGAACAGGAACCTAGACAATCCAATAAACTTTCGTATCCTATATTATTAGAAACAGGGTAACACGTGAAATTACTAGTGTTGCATGCAAAATGTCCTTCCCCCGGGCTAATCGTGCCGGGAGGACCACCCGTTCCGGGTGCAGTTGTAGTTGTTGTTTTAGTATTTGGACCTGTTTCTATCACTCCTTTAGTGGTTGTTGTTGCTGTTGATCCCCCACTACAATGGAGATTAATACAACTGCCACAGCAAGGACTTGCATCGCCGCCACAAAGAGCTCCATCAGGCCAGCAATCCGCGGCTTGTTGTCTTGTTTCCTGTTGTTGCTGAGAAATAATTACGGTTAAGGGGATTGCGGCAATTACAACTATTATTGCAAGGATTCCGAAGGTTTTGGAGCGGGAGGATAAAATAACCTGCCAAAGAGATCTTTTTTCTTCAACTGGCGCTGTAGATTCCGGATTAACTGGTCCCACAACAGGATTCTCGTCCATTAAGTTTAGTTTAGATTAGTAAATAGTAATTAGTCAAGGGCAATTTCAGTCAGTAGAAATTCAAGTTCAAGAAATTCTAACTCCTACCCGCAGGAGGTAGTCTAACGTCAAATATTCTAACCACGGAGGTTTGATTGCTTACATAATTTGTTCCAACCTGCGAGGTTTGATAACTCTTATTTGGAGCTTGGTTCAATTTGTTAACATTAACGAGAGGGAGCTACCGAGTAGGACAACATACTTCCCAAGCTTTGCCCGTATATCTTGTAGTTCCCCCCACGCATAATTTTGCCCAACTTGCAGCTTGAGCTTGGTTTTCAGCGGGAGCACAGCTAACTTTCATTATGGGAGTTGGTGTGGCTTTAGGGATATATGGAGTAGGACTACTTTTGCAACTTGAAGTATTTATTCCTTTTACTCCGCAGTTAATTGTTCCTTGTGTGCAGCTGCAGTCTAACGTATATTTCGCATTTTGGTTGTCAGTGCAAGTCTGATTACCTTGCCATGAAATCCGACAAAATTTGTATGTATCACTACAAAGGGAACACCAATTAAGAGGAGTCCCGATAGTGGGTGCAGGCGTTGGCGATATTGTGCGAGAACAACATCCCCATCTTCTACTTAAACTTTGCAGGCATGTTTTACCCGACTGACTGGAGCAGTAAGAGTTACAAATGGAAAGGGTTCTAAAGGCATAAATACATTCTGTTCCTGCCGCTTGTTGTCGAGTTTCTTGTTGCTGTTGGGATATGACAACGGTTAGGGGAATAGCAATTATTATTGCAACAAAAGCAATTATAGAAAGCTTTCTTCGTAGACTACCCCGGGATCTACCTTTTGACTTAGCCATCAAGTTTAGTTTAAATAGTCAATAGTAATTAGTCAATAGCAAATAAAGCTCTTGATCTTATGATACTTTCAGTATATAATAGCTTAATCTTACACATCCGAAGGATTTGTCCTGATGAATAGACAAAACTAATCATTGGTTCGGATGGAGGGTTTGCATCAAACTGCAAACGAAGGACGTAATTATGAGAGAAATTTCACTTGAAGAACTTCTTGAGGCAGGTTGCCACTTTGGACACCAGATTATAAGGTCAAACCCCAAGGCACGTGATTTTGTTTTTGAGGCACGCGACAATATTCAAATTATAGACTTGGTAAAAACAAAACAGGGACTAGAAGAAGCCGCCGCCTTTATCAAATCATTAGCTTCCAAAGGAGGCAATTTGTTGGTTGTTGGAACAAAAAGACAAGCGCAAGGAATAGTAAAAGAAGAAGCTGATAGGGTAAAACAAGTATTCAAAAAAGAAGGAATAGGTCAAGCCAACAGTCTATTTTACGTTGCAAATAGATGGGTCGGGGGAGTTCTAACAAATTTTTCGGAGATTTCGAAAAACCTAAAAAAGCTAAAAGACCTTAGCGAAAAAGTTACAAACGAAAAACTTCAGGAAGGTTATACTAAAAAAGAAGTAGGTCTGTGGGACAGGGAAAGACAAAGACTAGAATCTCTTTATGGAGGAATTTTAAATATGGAAAAAACGCCGGATGCCTTGTTTATTATTGATTCCCACTTAGAAGACTTGGCTGTTAGAGAAGCAAATAGGATGGGTGTTTTAACAGTAGCAATTGTCGATACAAATGCAGATCCGCAATTAATTGATTACCCAATCCCCGCAAACGACGACGCGGTTGGTTCCATAAAACTTATAACTTCCTATATAATAGATGCATGGATAGAAGGAAGGGTTGAGTATGCAAAATCAGAAAAAGAAATAAAAAAAGAGACAACCGAAAAAGTAAAAAAAGAAACAAAGGTCAAAAAAACCGAAAAAAAGGAGGAAAATGCTAAAAGTAAATCTGGAAGATCTAAAAAAACTACGAAATGAGACATCGGCAAGTATAGCCGATTGTAGGGTTGCCTTAGAGGAATCAAAAGGCGATTATAAGAAGGCTCTTTTGTGGCTTAAGAAAAGGGGAATAGAAAAAGCGGAAAAAAAGCAGGATCGAAAAACATCCCTTGGACTTGTCGAATGCTATATCCACCAAAACGGAAAGGTCGGGTCCATGATAGAGATTTTATCTGAGACCGACTTTGTCGCAAGGACAGACGAATTTAAAAACCTTGCCCATGAAATTGCAATGCAAGTTTGTGCAATGAACCCTAAAGATATCCCAACACTTTTAAAACAGGAGTATATTAGAGATAACTCTGTGACAATTAATGAGTTGGTAAAGGGGACTATCGGAAAATTAGGGGAGAACATTATAGTTAGAAAAATAGTAAGATTTGAAATTTAATATGGACCCAAACTTAATAAATAATATCAGGCAAAAAATGCAAAAAGTGCCGGAAATTTTAAAATCGGATCTTTCAACAATAAGGACCGGTAGGGCAGCTCCCTCTTTGGTTGAAAATATTGTGGTTACCGCATACGGAGGAACTGCAAAGTTAAAGGTAATAGAGCTCGCAAGCATAGCTACATCGGATCCGCAAACCATTTTAATTACCCCCTTTGATGTATCAATAGTTGGAGAGATTAGAAAAGGAATAGAGGTCGCAAATGTCGGATTAACTCCTGTTATAGACGGTTCGGTTATTAGAGTTTCTATCCCTCCACTTTCCCAGGAAAGAAGAGAAGAATTAGTGCATTTACTTAATCAAAAGCTTGAAGGAGGAAGGATTCAGGTTAGACAAATTCGCCATGAGGCAATGCAGGAGATTAAAAAAGCGGAAACGGAGAAAAATATCTCCGAAGACGAAAGAATCGCTTTGGAGAAAGAAGTCCAGAAAATAACGGATGAAACAATTGGCATAATCGACAGCCTAGGAGAGAGAAAAAAAGAAGAGTTAATGCAGGTGTGATTTTCCTCATATGCATCCTGCGAAGTAAATTAGCCTCAAAATTCATATTGATTTATATTATCAAAGTAGTATAATTATAATACATGAATAAGACAGTTTTACAAATTCCAATCAATCAAGATTTAAAAATTAGTGCTGAAAAGGAAGCTATTTCTCAAGGATTTTCTTCACTTCAGGAACTGGTTAGAGTATTTTTATCTAAGATTGCAACACGTAAAATAGAAGTCACACTACAAGAATCAACTATGCTTTCCGGAAAGAATGAAAAAAGATACCTTGATATGACAAAAGATTTTGAGTCGGGTAAGAATATTTATTCTTCAAATTCAGCAAGTGATTTAGTAAATAAACTACATGAAGATTCAATATCATAGAGAATTTCTAAAAAGCTACAAAAAAAGAATTGCTCCATACCCAAAACTTGAAAAACAATTTAAAACACAACTAGGAAAACTTCTTAAAGATTCCAATGACCCGTCATTAAGAGATCATAAACTTATCGGTAAGAGGAAAAACTTTCGTTCATTTTCAGTTACTGGAGATATTAGAGTAGTCTATGTAATTGTTGATAATAATATCTGGCTATTTGATGTTGGTTCTCATAACCAGGTTTATTGAAAGAAATAGATTTGAGCATCATCTATTGCTCGGAGCCTCGTTTTTAATTTAATTATCTTAGTTGAGAAATTTATTATTATTAGCTATACTGACTAGATAATTTGTTATAAGCGATAAGCCATATGTTAATTACAGTTGTTGTTTTCATAGCAATTCTTTCGGTATTAGTTCTGGTTCATGAATTTGGGCATTTTTTGGTTGCAAAAAAATTAAAAATTAAAGTAGAAGAATTTGGATTTGGTCTTCCCCCAAAAGCATTATCAATAAAAAGGGGAGAAACCGTTTATTCAATTAACTATCTTCCAATTGGCGGGTTTGTAAAACTTTACGGAGAAGACGAAGCGGGGTCAGGATCAGTAAGAGTCAAGAAAGAAAAGACAATTATCAAGGATCAAAGCAGAGCTTTTTTTGCAAGACCCGTCTGGCAGAGGGCAGCAGTATCAATTGCCGGTGTGGTAATGAATTTTCTTTTGGCAGTTTTGATTATTTCTTATCTTTTTTCTGCGGTAGGTGTCCCTGTATTAGGAGATAAGGTTGTTATTTCAAATATTGTTAAAAATTCACCAGCTGCGGCTGCCGGATTAAGAAATGGGGATGTAATTGTATCAATTGACAGGGAAAAAGTAGAAAACCCAAACCAATTAATCTCAAAAACTAAAAAACACTTAGGGGAAAAGTTAAATTTGGAAATTAAAAGAGATGGTCAAACAAGAGCTTTACAAATAACTCCGCGAAAAAAATACCCATCCAATGAGGGACCTATGGGAGTTACGATTTCCCAGGATATAAAAACAGTTAAGTATCCCTGGTATCAGGCTCCCTTTTTAGGAACTAGGGAAGCATTGTATGAGTCCTGGTTGATTGCTTCAGGAATTGCAACGGTTTTATACCAACTTGTGTTCTTTGGGATTTCTCCCCAAGGGGTTGCTGGTCCTGTGGGGATTGCCGAACTTACAGGACAGTTTGTTCAGATTGGACCCTATGCCGTTTTATCATTTGTATCTCTTTTATCTTTAAATTTGGCAATTTTGAATATTCTCCCTTTCCCAGCGCTGGATGGAGGAAGACTTTTATTTATTGTCATAGAGGCAGTAACAGGTAGGAAAGTTAACCGAAAATTTGAAAGTTACGCTCATGCAGTTGGAATGGCGATTTTACTTTCCCTAATCGCATTAATAACTGTTCATGATTTTGTAAGACTTTTTACAGGGCAGCCTCTTTTACCGAAGATCCAGTAAGACAAATTACCACTTGACATACGTATTACGTATGATATATATTGTCTTTATGCAACGAATAAGCGTACACATTTCTAATGAAACAAAACAAAAAATTGATCTAGCAGCTAAGGCTAAAAATAAAATTGAGGCCGAGCTAATTCGGGAAGCAATAGATGCTGGTTTAAAAGTTATTTATCCCAAGCTCAACTCCGCTAAGGCTTTACTAGAGCTGGCAAGAATGGCAAAAAAACTACCCTCTGACGACAAAGAACCTACAGATGTTTCCGAAGATACTGCAAAATATGCTTTTGGAAATAAATAATGAAAAGAATAGCAATTGGGGATGCTGACGGATTAGTGGCTTTAGCGGATGAAAAAGATGCAAACCACGATAAGGCTCAAAAGATAAGCAAATGGCTATTGAGTAACGGATACGAAGTAATATTTCCCAACACAGCAATTTTAGAAGCAATTACCGCTTTAAAAAGGGCAAAAAATCTTCCTCGTAAAGCCCACTTGATTAATAGACAGTATCAGGCAGGAGCCTTCTTAGTTGAATTTATCAATGAAACAATTCAAAACAGAGCAAGTCAAAGGTTTGAAAAAACAGTTTCCAAGAAAAATACGATTTTTGATGCAATAGTTGCTGAAACTGTAGTGGAATTGGAAGCAGAATATGTCTTTTCCTTTGATAATTGGTACACTAAAGAGGGTTTTCATCTCGCTCCACAGAAGTAGTAAGAAAGTCCAATATCTTGTCTTTTTCCTCTAGGGAATGGACAAGTAAATCAGGAGATTCTTTTTCAAGTTCTTCAAAACTAGAAATACAGGAAGAAACTGCAATTATTTGAACTTTTGCCTCTTTTGCGCAGAAAATGTCTTTTGGACTGTCACCGATAATTACAAAATCCTGAACTTGAAACTTTTTATTCAACGCCATTTCCGCATTTTTCCTGGCTATTTCTACTAGCTCTGCTCTTATTTCAGTTTTATCACCAAAAGCGCCAAAACCAAAAAAATCTCTAAGCCCTGCTTTTCCCAATCTTGTCCAGCCGATCCCTTCTACGTTTCCCGTTAAAAGTCCAAGAGGTGTCTTCATGTTTTTCAAATCGGAAAGTAAATCAAAAACACCAGGAAGAACTATTGGCCGTAAATCTTGTTTATGGGCATTGAAAAATTCGACCATAACCCGCATTGCTGTTTCTATTTTTTTTCTTGCTTGCTGAGGAGAAATTCCTCGAATTTTTAATACCTCTACAATTATCTGCCTATCTGTCATTCCATTGGTATTTAGTTCATTCTGTCTTGGGGGCTGATTGTAGATTTTTTCAAAAGAATAATTAAAAGCTTTTCTATGTAATGGATCCCTAGCTTCCAAGAGAGTTCCGTCTATGTCAAATAAAGGGATTTTCATTTTAGATAATAAACTCTTTTTGTGTAAAAATCGGGAGAGTTAAAGATTTTAACTGCCATCTCCCTAAGATTTTCAGATGGCTTGGCATAATAAACGTCGCAGTAAATATTAAAAAGGCTTTCAATATAGAGTCCTTCTGATTTGGATTTTATATCATCCAAAACATCTTCTAATTTCCAATCTTTCATTTTGCTAAAGTAAAAGTCGCAAATTGTATCGTGTAGACTTGCTATTTTAGAAATATATGAAATTACTTTTTCGGAAACCAAATCTTTAAGAAGCTCCGGGATAAATAATGAGCTTATATATTCATGCCCCGGGCAGCTTGTAATTCCATCTTTTGTATGCAAAACCTTTCTTTCGATTTCACCATCTTTGTAAAGGACGGCTTTTCCTATATCGTGTAAAAGCGCCACCAAAACCATGCAATCTTTTCTCAGTAAATCTCCATCAACTTTTTCATTGACGAACTTAATAAATAGTTCTTTTGCTTTTTTATTTTCAATAAAATCACCTGTTATTTTTTCTTTCGCAATATTAAGAACTAACATGGTATGTTCGTATACTGGTTGGTGGTTATGATGAGTATTGTTTTCTATGACATTTTTTAGCTTTAAAAAACGCGGATCATTTTTTATTTTCTCAATAATCTCATTAATTTGCATAGCTTATATTTTAATTTAATAACGTGGCAAAGTCCACAATTGAAAAAAAATATAAAAGTGTTAAACTAAAAATGAATGAGGTATTCAGAACTTTTCGGTAAAACTTCTCGCGACTTTCCAAAAGAAGAAGTTGCGAAAAACGCAAAATTACTGCTTAGAGCGGGTTTCATTGATAAATTAATGGCTGGATCATATACCCTTTTACCCCTTGGGTTTAGAGTAAAAGAAAAAATCGAAAACATTATCCGCGAGGAGATGGATAAAACCGGCGCTGAGGAAATTTTAATGCCTCTGATGCATCCTAAGCAGATTTGGAATGAAACAAAACGCTGGGAATACGCCAAGGACGTTATGTATCAATTCAAAAAAGATGATAAAGAATATGCTTTATCTTTTACCCACGAAGAAGTAGTTTTAGATATTGTCAGAAAACGATTATCAAGCTACAAAGATCTGCCGATAAAACTCTATCATTTTTCAACCAAATTTAGAAATGAGCTTCGAGCAAAATCAGGAATTTTAAGAGCAAGAGAATTTTTAATGAAAGATCTATACAGTCTTCATGCGTCAAAAGAAGATTTAGATAAATACTACTTCAAGGTAGCAGAAGTTTATATAAAGATTTTTGAAAGATTAGGACTTAAGGCAAGAATGGTAGAGGCACCCGGCGGGGTATTTACCGAAAATATAACACACGAATTCCAAGTTTTAGCAGAAAACGGAGAAGATTCAATTTTTTATTGCGAAAAATGTGATTTTGGCCAAAATAAAGAAATTGCCAAAGTGAAGAAAGGAGACAAATGTCCCAAATGTGGTGGGCTAATAAAAGAGGGAAGGTCAATAGAAGTTGGGAATATTTTCCCTTTAGGAACAATATATTCGGAAAAAATGGGAATTTATTTCGCGGACAAAAAGGGAGAAAAAAAATTGGCCTGGTTTGCCTGTTATGGAATCGGAACAACAAGGGTAATTGGTGCGCTGGTTGAAGTACTTAGCGATGAAAAAGGGATTGTCTGGCCCAAAGAAGTTTCGCCCTATGAGGTTCACTTAGTTGGTTTAAATCATAAAGCAGAGGGAGTTTACGAAAAGTTAAAAGGTAATAAGGTTGATGTACTTTTTGACGACAGAGATATTTCAGCCGGAGAAAAGTTTGCGGATTGTGATTTAATTGGAATTCCGATTCGCTTGATTGTTAGCGATAATACTCAGGACAAAATTGAATGGAAAGAAAGAATTGGCGAAAAAACAGAGCTATTAACAATAGACGAGGTTTTAACCCGACTTCACTAGTGCTATTGTGGAGCAGCGCCGGGGTTTAAAAAAGGAATCGTTAGCCCAAAATATTTTATCCAGACAACCGCGTAAATTGCAAGAAATACAATGACACCTAGCCCAATAATTAAAGGGGAAACTTTTCTTTTCGTCTTAACAACAGCCGCTTTTTCCGCAGTAGGGGATGGTACCATTGTTGCTGAGGAGGAAGGATGTTGTGATAAATGTTCGAGAGTAGGTTGTGCAGGAGGTGGAGAAACAGGTTGAATAGGTTCCGAATGAGCCGGAGGAGGCGGAGGAGATACTTGTGGTTGAGGTTCAGCCGGTTTTGAAGGAGTTACAACCGTTCCCATAACTCGGTCATATGCTTCCTTAAGTTTTGGATCTAGTTGTGGGACAGCTTTATCCATAGACAGTATTTATATAGTGGTTTATTTATAGAATTTTGTCAAGTTCTTATTACTAATATAATGTCCATCCACCACCTCTTGCCTCCCATTCTATAAGTCCAGTAAGAGGATCAGGAGGGGGTTTATAAAAACGAATTTCTCGTTCTTGTCTCGCTTGTTCTTGTCTCAATAAATCAGATTCTTCTTGCAAAGCTAAATAATCTCTTATTCCCTCCTTTATTGCCTTTTTTTTCGGAATTTCTCTTTGTCTTAATTTCTCAGCCATAATAAAAAAGGATTTTACGAAATAAAGAAATATCTGTCAAGGAGAATTTAATGATATAATTGTTAACATGAAAATTATCGTAACCCATACCTCGCCTGACTTAGATGCAATAGTTGCAGCTTGGTTACTGAAGAAGTTTTTGCCAGGTTGGCAGGATGCAAAATTTGAATTTGTTCAAGCAGGAGATAGATTGCACGAAAAATTCCAATGCGTTGATGTAATAGAGAATATAGATGGAAACGAGGTAATTCATGTGGATACAGGACTTGGCTGTTTAGACCATCACCAACTTCCAACCGAAGAGGAAAGCGCTTCAAGCTTAACCTGGAAATTTATCCAAAAACAAATAAATCTAACAGGTGAAAAGTGGGAAAATCGAAAGCAAGCCTTAGATAGGATTGTCCAAATTGTTGTTGAGATTGACCACTTTAGAGAGGTGTTTTGGAAAGATCCTACAAATGATTATTATGACTTTTCTTTTGTGGGAATTATAGATGGAATAAAATTAGAAAAACCAAACGATGACAGATTTTACATAGAGTTTGGCATAATTTCTTTGGATGCAGTTCTCCATGAGTTTGAAAATAAAGTTTGGGCGGAAAAAGAAATTAAAGAAAAGGGAATTATCTTTGAGACAAGATTTGGAAAAGGGATTGCGATAGAGTCAATAAATGACACCGTTATTAAGCTTTCCCAAAAAATGGGTTATGCTCTTGCCGTTCGCAAAGACCCGAGAAAAGGCTATGTTAGGATAAAAGCCAGACCATCAGATAATGGAAAGGATGTTGATTTGACTCCTGCTTATGAAAAGCTTAAAAAAATGGATCCGGATGCAACCTGGTTTTTACATATAAATAAAAAAATGTTATTAAACGGGACACCGAAAAATAAAAAAATGAAAGCATCAAAATTAAAACTAAATGAGATAATTGAAGTATTGAAATCAATCTGACTATGGAGAATTGTGTTTTTTGTAAAATCGCAAAAGGAGAAATTGCAAAAGAATTTGACTATGAGAATGAGGATATTATGGTTTTTCCCGACCTTCATCCTTTAAGACCAATTCATCTTTTAATTGTTCCGAAAGTTCATATCCCCGATTTTTTGGATGCTCCTGACTTAGTGCTTTTGAAAATATTCAATACTGCAAAAAAATTAGTTAGAGAAAAAAAACTGGAAAATAAGGGCTATCGCTTAGTAATAAATGGCGGAGGAGCACAAATAATCCACCATCTTCACCTCCATCTTTTAGCCCCATTGAGCTCGCAGGCAAAAATGTAATCTTTACAGTTTTTCTCCTTTGCAGTAGAATAGATAGAGTTTCCCGCCTGAATATATTGTGAGGCTTTTTGGCGGGCTTAAGGAGGTGTTTTTTATGGTAGTAGTTAAAAAAATGCCGGGAGATTCTGACGATGTGTTAATTAGAAAATTCTCCCGAAAAGTAATGTCTGAGGGAATTCTTAGTGAAGCGAAAAGACGAGAATTTTATCTTAAGCCATCACTTGCTCGAAAGCAAAAAAAGAGAGATACAGAAGAGGCAAAGAAAAGATGGCTTTCAGGTATCTCTAAGTAAATATGAACTTAATCAATGTTTTAATTTTTGTTGAAAGCAGATATAAGGTTAACCGAAAAAAAATCAAGCAGGCAATAGAAAATTTATTGCATAAGCAGGAGATAAATAGTCCTATTGAGGTATCGATTGCAATAGTTGGAGATAGAAAAATGCGGACACTTTCGCGGAAATATAAGGACGAAGATAAAACCCGCAACGTTTTATCTTTTTCCCAAGAGGAAGGAGACCCTTTAAAATCTCCCTCCAGCGTTTTAAGACTGGGAGATATTGTAATTTCATATCCAGAAGTCATAAAAGAAGCGTCAAAAGAAGAAGTTTTAGTTGATGATAAAATTAACGAGCTTGTTGTTCATGGACTTTTGCACCTACTTGGCATCCATCATGATTAAGGTAGAAAAATATGGTTTTTTACAGAAAATACAGACCTCAAAAAATTGAGGAACTGGACAATGAAAAGATAAGGGAAACGTTTTATAGGATTTTTGCAAATGAAAATTATCCCCATGCCTTTCTTTTCTCGGGCCCAAAGGGTTTAGGAAAAACCTCTGCAGCAAGAATTATTGCAAAAGTTGTAAATTGTGAACGAAAAGCAAAAAGAACCACAAAAAGTAAATTGTCCAAAAATCAGGTGGAGCCATGCAGTAAATGCAATCAATGTGTGTCTATTGCAAATGGAACAAATATTGATGTTTTGGAAATTGACGCAGCCTCAAACAGGGGAATAGACGAAATAAGAGATTTACGGGAAAAAATAAAACTATCTCCAGCCTCGGCTCGCAAAAAAGTTTACATAATCGATGAGGTTCACATGCTTACAACAGAGGCTTTCAACGCTCTTCTTAAAACATTAGAAGAACCACCTAATCATGCTCTTTTTGTTTTGTGCACAACCGAACCACACAAAATTTTACAAACAATAACATCTCGTTGTTTTCAAATTAATTTTAAAAAGGCGACAAGAGAAGAGCTAATCCGTGCTTTTGAAAGAATAGCCAAGGTGGAGAAAATAAAAATCGACAAAGAAGCACTCGAGGCAATTGCCGGCCTTTCAGACGGAAGTTTTCGAGATGGGGTAAAAATTCTTGAGGAAATTTTATCGCTCTCTTTGGGGAAAAAGATAACAAAAGAAACAGTTGAGAAAAAACACAGCATTACAAATATAAATCTACAAATTTTAGAGTTTATTAATGCTTTTGAGACTCAGGATATAAAATCAGGATTGAATTTAATAGGAAAAATTGCAGATTCAGGAGTAGATCTTAAATTTTTTGCCCAAGCATTTATAGAGAAACTGCATAAACTTCTCCTTGGTAAGGTTGGGATAAATGATGAAAAAGAAGAAACTTCTTTATCAATGTCAGAACTTAAGGAGTTGATGGAATTATTTAACCGTGCTTATTTGGAAACAAGGTATTCGGTTATTGTCCAACTTCCCTTTGAAATGGCGATTATTAACTGGGGTGAAAGAGAAATGTCCAATGACAAACAAGAAACGGAAGATAGAATCAAGCCAGAACAGACTGTTGGTAAAAAGACGGAACCCAAAAAGGCAATCGAACATCAACAACCAAGATTGCTTGGAAAAAATGAAGCATTTTGGGGCGAAGTGATTGAAAGAATGAAAGGCCATAACCATACAATTGCCGGGGTTTTGAGAGGAGCTAACTTACACGATATGGAAAAGAAAATGGTTACAATTGAAACAGGTTATAAATTTCATAAAGAAAAATTAAGCGAATTAAAAACTTTACAAGCCTTAGAGGAGGTTTGTTCACAAATTGCCGGTAAAAAAATGGCGGTTTCAATTATTCTAAAACAAAAAGGGAGGTGATTTTTATGTTTAATCCTTTCGGACAACTTGGAGAACTAAAAAAAATGCGAGATTCTGCAATGAAAATCCAAAAAGAGCTTCAAGCAGAGGAAATATGGGTTGAAAAAAACGGAGTCGAAATTTTAATCGCCGGGGATCAAAAAATCAAAGAAATAAAAACAAACGGAAGGGGAGATGACGATATAAAAGAAGCAATAAATGAAGCTGTTAAAAAGTCCCAGGAAATTGCTGCTAGAAAGCTTTCGCAAATGGAAGGGGGCTTAGGGGGACTCTTGGGAAAGTAAAATTGCTTCGCAAAAAAAAGCATAGTAAAATAAATGAATGAAAATTTTTAGTGGAACTTCAAATAAACCATTGGCTCAAAAAATTGCCGAAAAATTGAATTTAAAACTTTCACCTTTGGAAATTTTTGTCTTTCCTGACTTAGAAAAAAGAATTAGAGTCTTGGATAAGGTTGTAGATGAAGATGCTGTAATTATCCAGCCAACATCAACACCTGCAGACAATAATTATATGGAGCTATTTTTCATAGCCGATGCCCTAAAACGAAGCGGCGCATGTTCAATTACGGCAGTTATTCCCTATTTTGGCTATCAAAGACAAGATCATGTTTTTAGAGATGGCGAAGCAGTCTCTTTGGAAGTAATTGTAGAAACGCTTCAAGCTGTTGGAGTCTCAAAAATTATAACAATTGACCTTCATTCCATAAAAACACCAGAGCTTTTTAAAATCCCGATAGTTCATTTATCTGCCCTTTCCTTGTTTGCAAAAAAAATAAAGGAACTTGAATTGGTAAATCATAAATCCGACTCTGTTTTGGTTTCTCCGGACATGGGCGGGATAAGAAGAATAAAAATATTATCCGAAGAGCTTGAAAAAATGCCCTATGCGACAATTGAAAAAGATAGAAATTTGAAAACTGGTTCGGTCCTGGCAAAAAAAATAGAGGGGGACGTAAAAGGAAAAAGGGCAATAATTGTTGATGACATGATTTCAACAGGACAAACAATTAAAACTGCAGTAAATCTTTTACTGGAAAGGGGAGCAAGAGAGGTTTATGTTTTTGTAACCCATCCTATTTTTTCCGGAAATGCCAAGCAAATACTTGAAAAAGTAAGAACAGGAAAAATTTTTGTTACAGACACAGTCTATATTCCAAAGGAAAAACAATTTGAAAATCTCGAAGTTCTTTCGGTTGTTGATATAATAGAAAAATCACTTAGAAACTAGTTGCTAGCTACTTAGCCTCTAGTTGCCGACTATGAAGGTTCCAAAAGCAATTCAAAATTTAATTGAGTCTTTTGAAAGACTTCCGGGAATCGGGCCTAAATCGGCTCAAAGATTAACTTTTTACCTACTACACGTTCCACAGGGTGAATTAGATAAGTTTGCAAATTCAGTCCAGGATTTAAAAAAAGGAACAATTTTATGCTCAAGCTGTCTTATGATTGGAGAATCCGATCCATGCGATATCTGCCAAAATAAAGAACGAGACCAAGAAACAATTTGCGTTGTAGAGCAACCATTGGATGTTTATGCCTTAGAAAAAAATGGCAAATATAAAGGGGTTTATCATATTTTACATGGCAAGATAGATCCTCTTAACAGTATTGGCCCAGATGAAATATATATTAAGCAATTATTAAGAAGAATTAAAATTTACGAGGGGAATGGGAAAAAAATATCGGAAGTTATCCTAGCTACTAATCCCACCATGGAAGGGGAAGCAACGGCAATGTATATAGGTAAACAAATAAAAAACAGCCACTCACACATAAAACTAACTAGGATTGGAAGAGGGTTGCCAGTAGGTGCGGATTTAGAGTATGCTGACGAAATAACCCTGCAAAGGGCAATGGAAGGAAGATCTGATTATGGATAAAGCAGGAATGATGGGGGAAATTTTAGAAAAAGGCCAATCTGCTGTAAAAACGGTAAAAAAGCAGGTTACAGATACCGCAAAAGCAGCAGTTTCGCAGGTTGCTGGGGATTCTACAATAGATCAAGCGTCTCCTACTCAAGTTGGAAAAGTTGATGAAAATTTTGTGAAAGACCTTTACGGAATAAAAGATAAACCAATAGCTACTGGACAAAAAAATCAACCACAAGTAACCAATCAAAATCAACCGGCAAGCCCTAGCCAGGCTCAGGAGGTAAAAAAGGCAGAAGATAAGCAAAAGCTAGCAAAATTAAGACAAGAACTGCATATGAAAACCTACTTTGAGCCAACATTTAATCCTCCAAAACAAAAACCGGAAGAAAGACCTGCCGAAAAAGTTGAACAGGAAAAAAAAGAAGAAAAGATCGAACTTCATGAGAAAGAGAAGAAAAAACCGCCGCCAATAGTTCAAAAAGCACAACAGCGGGTGGAAAAATTCCCCGGCGCAAGCGGCTAGTTTAATATGCTAAGAATTTATAACACGCTAACTCGAAAAATTGAGAAGTTCCAGCCCATAAATCCTCCGGATGTAAAAATGTATACCTGTGGGCCTACAGTTTACGACTACATGCATATTGGGAATTTAAGAACCTTTGTTCTTTCAGATACTCTCCAGAGGGTTTTGGAATATAATGGATTTAACGTTAAGGCTGTTGAAAATATCACCGACATAGATGACAAAATCATAAATAAAGCCAAAGATGAAAATAATACTATTGAAGAAATTGCCGATAAATTCACGAAAATTTTCTTAGAGGATGTTAAAAAGTTAAATATAAAGACAGAAAAACTAGCAGCAACCCCAAAGGCAACGGAATACATAAAAAAAATGGTTGCTTACGTTGCGGATTTGGTCAAAAAAGGATTTGCCTATGAAGAAAAGGGTTCTATTTACTTTGACATATCAAAATTCCCAAATTACGGAAAATTATCGCAACTTGAAAAAAGAGAATTAAAAACAGGAAGTAAGGTCTTGGCGGATAATTATGAAAAAGATAATGTTCGGGATTTTGCTCTTTGGAAATCTGTCGGAGAAGACGAAGTAGGTTTTGATTCACCGTGGGGGAAAGGAAGACCTGGCTGGCACATTGAGTGTGCGGTAATGAGTCAGGAATTTTTAGGGAACAAATTCGATATTCATTTAGGTGGAGTTGATTTAATTTTTCCTCATCATGAGAACGAAATTGCTCAAGCCGAGGTAAAAACAGGGGAATCACCCTTTGTAAAATATTGGGTTCATGGAGCTCATATGCTTGTTGACGGTAAAAAAATGAGTAAATCGTTGAATAATTTTTATACAATTGAAGATATTGAAAAAAGGAAATTTGATCCGCTTGCGCTTCGCTATTTATATCTGCAAACCCACTTTAGGCAGGAAATGAATTTTACTTTTGGGGCATTGGATGGTGCGCAAAAAACACTTAATAGATTAAAAGAGGAACTATCTTTAATGGGTGAGTCAAAATATGAATACTTGGAAACAGAGAGGGATTTTTACGATGCAATAAATGATGACTTAAACATGCCAAAAGCGCTGGCAGTTGTTTGGGATTTGGTTAATTCAAAAGATGACCCGGCACTAAAAGCGGGAGCCTTACTAAAATTTGATAAGGTTTTAGGACTTAGACTTGATAAGGTAATTCCAGGTGAGAAAAAGAAAGAGAGGGAAGTTATTATTCCAAAGGAAGTTTTTGAACTTGTTAAAAAAAGAGAAGGTTTAAGAAAAGAAAAAAGATACCATTTAGCAGATCAAATAAGGCATAAGATAAGAAAATTCGGTTTTGACGTAGAAGATAGAGACGGAGAAACTAAGCTTAAACCAATTTCTTAACTGCCTGTTTTATAGTTTTTGAGTCCAATCCATATTTTAACATCAGTTCCGGCCATTTCCCAGATTCAGCGAAGGTATCCTTAAGTCCCACAAATTCCATTTTTGTGGGATATTCTTTTGCTAAAACTTCGGCAATTGCACTTCCCATTCCACCTTTAATCTGATGGTCTTCAACCGTTACAACTTTTCCTGCTTGCTTTGCAAATTCAACTATTTTTTGCTCATTCAACGGTTTAATAACGGCAACGTTTGCAACTAACACATTTATCCCTTCTTCTTCCAGTTCCCTTGCAGCTAAAAGGGCTTGGTATAAAACATGACCGGTTGCAAAAATTACTGTTTTTGGTTGCTTACTTATCCAAAAAAGTTGAATATCCTCAAACGGTGTTTGATCGGTAGTAATTGTCGGAATTTTTTCTCTACTTAGCCTTAAATAAACAGGTCCAACTATTTCAGCAGATTTCAAAGTTGCTTTTTTTGCCTCAATTGCATCACATGGGGAAAATATTTGAATTCCCGGCCAAGCTCTTACAGATGCAATATCCTCGGTTGCTTGGTGAGTTGCGCCATCCGGACCTGTCATAATCCCAGCATGGTGTCCGGCAATTTTGACATTGGAATTGTTATATATAATTGTTGTTCGGACGGTTTCCCAGGCTTTGCCAGGGGAAAAAACTGAATAAGAGCAAACAAAAGGAATTTTTCCCGATACTCCAAGTCCGGCTGCAATTGCTACCATATTTTGCTCTGCAACTCCGCATTCAAAATAGCGATTGGGATATTTTTTGGCAAAATCCTCTGCTTTTGTAGATTCGGAAAGGTCGGCAGATAAGACAACAACATTTTGATTTCTTTCTCCTAGTTCAGATAAACCCTCTCCAAAACCCTCACGGGTTGCTTTTTGTTCAACATTAGCGCTAAATAAGTTTTCGTTTAATTTCAAATCGGAATTTAACATTTTATTAAATTCAATAGCTAAATAGATGATTGTTGCATAGCTATCTAACTATTCAGCCATATAACTATTCAATTCTTTTAGAGCTCGTTCCGCTTCTTCTTTTGTCGGCGCTTTTCCATGCCATAAATAATCGTTTTCCATAAAAGAAACACCTTTTCCCGGAATGGTTTTTGCGATTATTACAACCGGTTTCTCTAGAATTTCTCTTGCTTTTCCTACAGCTTCTATAAATTCCTTAATGTTATTTCCGTCAATTTCAAAAACAGCCCAGTTAAATGCTTTATACTTTTCCGAAAGGGGTTCAAGCGGCATTACATCTTCGGTTTTACCACATATCTGAATATTATTTCTGTCGACGACTTGAGTTATACTTGATAACTTATTTTTCCCCGCAAACATAACAGCCTCCCAGTGGTTTCCTTCATCATGCTCGCCATCCGAGGTTAAGCAATAAATATGAAAATCCTTACTATCTAGTTTTTTGGCAAGCGCCATTCCAATTGCCTGAGACAAACCTTCGCCTAAGGGTCCGGATGTGGTTTCAATTCCGGGAGGTGAGGTGCGATGGGGATGTCCTTGCAATCTTGACCCAATTTTTCGCAATGTCTTTAATTCATCAACGGGGAAGTATCCCGATAGGGCCATTGCCGCATATTGCACAGGACAAATATGGCCATTAGACAAAACCAGCCTGTCTCTATCTTCAAAAGTTGGATTTTTAGGATCATGTTTTAAAATGTGGAAATAAAAAGCGGTAAAAATATCCGCCATCCCTAAAGATCCGGCAGTATGCCCGGATCTCGCCTCACTAAGCATTTCAATTACAAACACTCTTAATTGGTTTGCTTTTTTCAAAAGATCAGCTAATTTTTCCTTGCTTAAAGAGGAAGTCATTAATAAAATTGTAGCACAAATTCAAAACCCACTTAGACTAATTTTTTGGAGCGAAGAAGAAGCAGGTAATCTCTTTCAGAAATAAGTAAGGCTCCAAAACCAAACAAAACCGCAACTGTTTTAAATATTGCTCCAATAAAGGGGATTAAGGCAATTATACTGAAAGCTAAAAGTCCTACAAATAAGATTAATGCCTTTGATACTTTTTGATTTTCGGAGAAAATTTTCTCTCCCAAAACGTAAGAAACATAAATCTTGCTAAAGTAGAAAAGCAAGATCATTATAAAAACAAAAATAAATGCAATTGGGATTCCAATAAGACTAATTAAAAGTACTACAAAAATAATTGGAGTTAAGATTGCTCCCAAAACTCCAATACCAAAACTAAGCCAAAATCTCTTTTTTAAAACATTGGAGACGCTTTTTGTGAAAACGGGAAGAAGATAAATAAGCAAAAGCCCGATTATATATGCGGCAATAAAACCAACAATTCCAAAAAATATTTTAAAACCGGAAAAAGCCACAGCAGTTCCTTTTTGAAATTCTTGTATATCGTATTTTGGAAGGGCTTTTTGCAGAATTTCTCCGGAAACTGTTGCGCCTTCTGAAAGATTTAATTTTTGATTACTCCAATATGTTAAATCGCCTTCTATTTTTGCCGATTTAGAAAGAGACAAATTGCCGGTTGCAACTCTTGCATTTCCATTTACACTATTGGACACAACAATCTTACCTGCCGCAACGTTTATTTCCTTACCAATTGGGCCTAGGAGTTGAACTTGTCCTGCTCCGGCAACAAGACTACCCAAAACTTCACTTGTATCTGCCAAAGTTACATTGCCAGAGCCCAAGGTTACATTTCCACCAATTTTTGCATTATCAATAACAACATTTCCCCCTACGGCTCTAACGTTGTGAGCAATGTTTCCCTTTATAATTATTGTTCCTCCAGCAGCGAGTAAGTCTCCATTAATTGTCCCATCAACAAGAACATTTCCTCCTGCAACATAAACATCTCCTTCAACTGTGCCATGAACACTAACATTGCCAGCGCCAGCAAAAAAATCGCCATTAACTATCTCATCTTTGGGTAAGGTAACGTTTTTTTGTGAGAAATTTGCGGCAAAGACAGGGGCACTAAAACAAAAAACCAAAATTAAAAAAAGAGGAATAAGAAAAATCTTTTTCATCCTTGGCTATATTATATACTGGTTAGTCAACAAAAAGATTATCCTACATTTGCAAATTTATTGTATAATAACGATCAATGGAAAAGAGATTTCTATATTTGATTTTAGCAATTGTAATTGTTCTTCTTATTATCTTAGCATGGCAAGATTCAACGAAAAAATCGTCATCTCCACGCGATAAATTAAATGTAACTCCTACGTTGTCGTTTGGAATTAGCCCTTCTGTTTCTCAAGCCCCGCAAAACCCGGTAAACCCCACTGTGAACCAAAGCTCTACGCAATCGGGAGTTTTAGAACTTGAAGGAGGGGTAAAAATCCAAGATTTTACAGTTGGAACCGGAAAAGAGGTGAAAAGCGAGGATACCATTGCAGTTAATTATGTTGGTTATTTGGAAAGTGGGCAAAAATTCGACAGTTCTTACGATCGCAATAAACCTTTTATTGTCCAAATTGGAGTGGGTCAGGTTATACCAGGATGGGATATAGGAATAATTGGAATGAAAGAAGGAGGAAAAAGAAGAATTTTTATCCCATCTGCCCTTGCTTACGGTGAAAAAGGAGCCGGAAACGGAGTAATTCCGCCAAATTCAAATTTAATCTTTGACGTTGAGCTTTTAAGCATCAAGTAATCTTAAAGACTTTTAACTGAAAGGAGGTTTATGGCAAAGCAGCATTTTACAGCTGAAGAAGCAAAAGAAATAGGGGAAAAGCTTAGGGTTGACTGGACAAAATGGGATGTTGAGCAATTTAGAATGGGAATGGATGTAGAGCTTGAGCATGGAACAGTTGATCCAAACACAAATGTCACAAATGATGATCCGCTAATGACTGGGAAAATTGCCCTTGCTCATTTAAATGAATTCGGCGATTACTACACAAGGCTTGATCAGATGGAAAAAGAAGCAGAAGGCAAACTCCTTCCAGTTGTTGAGGAAATTGTCTAACCTTTTTCTTACATTAATTAATAACAGTTCATTATTTAGTAATCAGATAGTTAATTTGTGAAAAGCTTAAAGAAATCATATCTTATAAATACTTCACCTTTTAAAATCTGGAAAGGGTTAACTATTCCAAAAGAAATAGAAAAGTGGACAGGATCCCCGGCGGTTATGGATGAAAGAGAAGGAACTAATTTTAAACTTTGGGATGGAGATATTTTTGGCAAAAATAAAGAAATGATTAAGAATAAAAAAATTGTTCAAGAATGGTATTCTGGTAATTGGGATAAGCCCTCAATAGTTACATTACTTATAAACAACAAGGACGGCAAGTCAGAAGTTGAATTAATTCACGATGATATTCCGGACAATGACTTCGAAAGCATAAATCAAGGTTGGGATGACTATTATTTCAATCCTTTAAAAGAATACTTAGAAAGATCCGCCTTCACATAAAGCTTCGGCGGACAAAGGAGGTGACAAATGAATAGACCAGTTCACTTTGAAATACCAACAGACGATACTTCTAGGGCAAAAGCATTTTACGAAAAAGTTTTTGGCTGGAAAATTGAAAAGTGGGGAGGAGGGGAACAGGAGTATTGGCTCATAAACACAGGCTCAAAAGAAGAGCCGGGGATTGACGGCGGACTCATGAAAAGAGAAAAACCCGTTTCTTCCGAAGGAGATTCTGGATATATTTGCACGATGGATGTGGAAAATGTCCAAACTTGTGCAAAAAAGGTTTTGGAAGCTGGTGGAAAGCTAGTTACGGACAAAATGGACGTTCCAAATGTAGGCTCAATGTATCATTGCAATGATACTGAGGGTAACAAATTCGGGATCATGCAAATGGTAGAAAATCCCCTGATGCAAAATCCTACTTGACCTTTTGTAAAAATTTTGTATAATCACCGGATGAGTGAGTGGGAACGGGAATCTTTTGAAGATGAAGTGCACCAATTTGCGCTGAGAAAGAGAGCTCTACGTGGCATAAAAGATGCATACGCTGGTTATTGCTCTTCGACTGGAGTTAGCAAGGATGATTTATTGGATTCACTTAGGCAAGGAGAAAAGAACCTGCGCGATACGGCTGGACTATTGATTCCTATTGAAGATCTTCCCGGGACGATAGAAGAGTTTCTTAATGAATTAGGCTTAAGGAGATCTCCTGATCCTGAGCGACAGAGCAAGAGAGAAATTGTAACTGGGTTATTGGCTCAGGGTTTTATTGAGGCTGGG
>Ga0154761_171_pt1 | contig 60736 bp, 55 predicted proteins | sample Rifle2008BG16ft_FD_105769 | JGI IMG/M metagenome (GOLD analysis project Ga0154761, IMG submission 105769) | Candidatus Levybacteria bacterium RBG_16_35_11 | reverse complement strand
GATTATCCAAAACCATTGAGGTCCGTAAACAAACTGCCCAGCCGAAGAAAATGGTCCGATAGCTGGGATTAGGCTGTTATGTAGCGCATAAGTTGAGACAAGTACGTCTCTTGCCTGATCATATGCCAATCCCCATCTGTTTGGGTAATTATAAAACCTTAATAGAAACGATAATCCTAAGATCAAATAAAGAATTAATTTATTGGATAAGTTAAATTTTTTCATTTACTAACGACAAACCACATATTTGCATAAAATTCAAAAAAACCGCTTTTGATTTTTTTTCGGTCAAAACCTGCTTCTTCAATCATGCTTTCTATTTTTTTTCTTTTATGGTTGTGTTTATGTTCATTAATTTCCTGTGAGCTTATGAGTCCCACTTTTCCCATTGCGTGAAGGAGATAGTCCGCCCAGGGTGAAGGTGTAGTGATGATAAATAAACCGTCTTTTTTTAAAACTCTTTTAACTTCATTTAATAGATAATTGATTTTCTTGCTGTCTATGTGTTCAAAAACCGCAAGCATTGTAACCACATCAAAAAAATCGTTTCCAAATTGAAGCTTTTTTTCAGCTTTTGCTCTTTCTAAATTAACCCCGTTTTGGACTGAGAGATTATGTATTGAGGGATCTATTCCAAATTTTTCTTTAAATTTTGTATTAAGAAGAAAATATGGATATGATCCGCATCCGATATCAAGTATTCTCCCTGATCTTAAATCTTCGGGTATTAAGAGGTCTGCTTTATCTGCTCTCTTTTTTGCCAGAAAATTTTCAAGCAAACCGTATCCTCGTGTTGCCCTTTTTTGTCTTTTCATTTTAGAGATACTAACTTAAAAGCTACAGTTCCATCCGGTCTATTTACTTCTGATATTAACCTTGCCTGTTTGGGGATCTTGCAGGTACCCTCATTTACATACAATATGCTCTTTTCTCCGACAAACAGATCTTCTTTTTTGCCGGTCGCTTTACTCACTGCCTTTTCGACTCTTACAGGACATTTTTCCTCTGTTATTTGGTATTTATCAAAAGAAATGCTTCCATATTTTGTAGTACTAAATACTTTTATTATTCGTTGAATCTTGAGTGGATCGTAACGATTGTAGAATAATAAAAAAATGGTTGGACTTGATCCGGATTCGGCTATTATTGCTTTATCATAATTTGATAAATTTGAATTAATTTTTGAAACTAATTCTTTATATCCCTCATTTCTATACCAAGGCCTATGAACTAGATTATTAAAATAATAATTATGGAGATAAAAAGAAAAATTATAACCAATAATTAGAAACGTTATAAAATAAATTGCTTTTAAAAAATAGTTACGCTTAATGCTTCTTTTTAGATAGTTAAAGGCAAAAATGAGACCGAGCGAAGATAATATTGAAATAGCCGGAAAGACAAGTAGTGTTCTTTGCAAATTAGGGATATCATCGAAAGTCAATGCGCTACCTATGGGAGCAACCAGAACCCAGCCAGTTATGAAAAAACCAATTTTTTTATCAGTCCTAAATAAAAACCACAATCCCAAAAGTAAAAGAGGAAGTTCAAAAATATAGAGAAGACCTGCCCCGGCTACCCTGTATCTATCGGGAAGACCGGAATCCGTAAATAAAAATTCAAAGGAAAAATGCTCAGAATAATTTTTAAAAAAAGTTTGTGAGTAGTTAATTAATTTATTGTGGTAAAAACGGGATTGGGAAGGACCTATTCCCAAAACCCCGTCCTCTCTTATTCGTTCATCAAGGACCAGTTGAGTAGAGGGGTTTTGAAAAATTGATAAAGTCTTCATTCTAAATGACAATTCCGGCGATCTAAGAATTAAAAAAACAGGTAGAATTATTAACAGAAAATATATTGTTAATGGTAACAAAAATTTTTTTGCTCTTAGTTTTTTTAAAAAAAGGCCATAAATAAAAAGCCAAGGTATAAAAATCGGTAAAAAACTTCTTGATGCCTGATAAATAAAAATAGTAATGAAAAAAGAAAACATTGAAAGCAAAACCAGATAAATTCTTTTCTCATTTAGCCATTTTAAAAAAAGAAAAGCACCAACCGTTACAAAAAAAACAACTAAAATGTTTTCCGTTGAAACCCTGGAAAGATTAATGTGCCAGGGGGTAATGGCAAAAATAAAAGACGATATCAAAGCCAGTGAGTCTTTGGAGCTAAAACGAGAGAACATCTTTTTAACAAGTAAAAATGCCATAGGTATTGTTGCAGTTCCAAAAAGTGCTGAAGCAAACCTTGTAGAAAATTCACTTAACCCGAATAAAGAGATAAAAGGGATGGAAAAATAAGAATATCCTGCGGGACTATATAGAAAGGATTTTAAATTAAGAGGTAGGAAATCTCCTGTAATCTCTTTTCCGGTTTTTAAAATTGAAAAAGCATTATAGCCCAAATATGCCTCATCTACATGAAAACCATTTGGAACTATTCCCAACTTGTAAAATCTTAGGAATGCACCCAAGATAATTATTAAAAGAAGGAATAAACAAGTTTGTTGCTTACGCAATAAATTCTTTTTTTTCAGCATTTTAATCGGTAAACCTATATTTCAAAAGGGACCAGAAAGCTTTAGCTCCATCTTTTGCAGTATTTAATTTTTTACCTTCATTATATCCTCGTGGATTCGCCGTAATTGGAATTTCTTTAATTTTATAACCAGCCTTTAATAGTTTAGATGTTATTTCTGGCTCAAATTCAAACCCCCTAGCATTCAATTTCATTTTTCTAACAGCTTTCTTTGGAAATAATTTGTATCCAGTCTCCATATCGGTAATCCACTGGCCGTATAGAACGCTTGTTGTGAAGCTTAAGAATCTGTTCCCAAGATAATGAGTTAGGAACTGAAGAGTTCTTTCTTCCTGTTTTAAATGAGGTAATCTCTTAAGCCGTGTTCCGTAAATTACGTTATTTCCCTCCCTGTTGATTTGCTTCAACAGTCTTTCTATATACCTTGGGTCATATTCCAAATCCGCATCCTGAATTATAATGTAGTCCCCAGTTGCCTTTTTAATTCCAGTTATTACCGCTGCACCCTTTCCCTGATTTTTTATATGTTTTAAGAAAAGGATTTTGTTTCTATTGGTTGCTAAAAAATTTTTTATCTCGTAAGAAGTGCTATCGGCAGACCCGTCATCGACAACAATAATTTCTTTAACAACGTTCTCTAACTTTAAATTATTTATCCTTTTTAGAACTGTTGCTATTGTTTTTTCTTCATTAAATACTGGAATTATTATGGATAATTTCATTCAGTTAGGTCTGCAATTACCGCAATATCGCTTTTTAGGAAAATTTGCTTATTTTGTTTTCTACATTTTAAGATTTTCGGAAGTAAAATTAAAGCCTTAAAAAATCCTGATAAGAAAAGGGGATCAGCTCTTAAAATGGCTTTTATTAAGTGGTATGGAATAAATATAAAGTGAGAAAACAATAGTTTTTTATCCGTAAGATTAAGCCAGGTAAATATAACTTGGTTTCTATATGCAATTTTTTTTACCTGTTCTTTTGAGTATTTACTTTTTATTGCCCCTTGCTCATGTTCATGTTTTACCAAACTGTCGGGTTCAAACAAAATTTTATACCCCGACTTAACTGCTCTGTAGGAAAGATCTATATCTTCCCAGTAAAAAGGGTCATAAAGAGAATTAAAGCCCCCTATTTTATCCCAGATCTCCTTTTTAAATGCCCCGCTTCCTCCGCTCACCCATAAGGTATCTTCCCTATTTACCTCACCTCTTTTATGCACTAAAAAGCCTCTCTTCCAAATCCCTACTCCTCTTCCTCTTAAGACTACGTTTCCGTCAGCTTCAATGCTTCTTTCCAAACAGCCGACTGCAAAAACATCTTTATTTCTAAAATGTTTTAAAAGTGGTTTTAAAAAGAGGGGGTCAGGAGAAACATCGGTATTTAATAAAATTAAAACTTCTCCGGTTGCTTTTTTTACTCCCCTGTTTATGTTTGAAGAAAATCCCTTATTTTCATTTGACTTAAGAAAAGTTATTTTTATATTCTTGTTTTGTTTTTTAACCTCCTCAACAATCTCTTTTGATGAATCGATAGATGAGTCATCAGTAATAATTATTTCTTTTTCATCATCGTGTTTTTCAATTGCTTCAATTACTTTCGGCAAATTCTTTCTCAGTAAACTCTCCCCGTTATAATTTGGTATAACTACACTTACTTTCATATAGAAAAATGTATCTCCATTTAGAAAAGGGTATTATAAAATTCTACTTTATGAGATCCTGCAGGAATAATTACTCCCCTAAAATTATAATCCGTCCTGTAAATCGAACCTTCATTCCCGTTAATCTTAACATGCCATGTCGGATAAAAGCTATCCGTTAAAACCAAAAATCCTTCTTTTCTATTTTCGGTTTCAATTATTATTTTATTTTCCTTATATTCCAATATCTTAGCCTCTCCTACTGTCCAATTCTTTAAATTTATATTACTTGCTCCCTCTACAATCGCTAACTTATTTAAACTTGCACTATTTTTAAATAAAAGATTAATTGCCTCTTGTTTGTTTTTAGCATTAATTGTTTGCTCTATAAAAAAAGCTCTTGGTAAAGCATTTTTATTTTCATAGACATTCGTTTTTCCTTCTGACAAAACTTTATTAAAGCCTTGGTCGAAAACTTCGTCAAAGGTAAGAAGATACTTTACTCCTAATAAATTAATTAATGGAGATTTATAATTATGAGGCGTAATGATTCTGTTAAATCCAAAGGGTGGGGAAATATCCGGTTTCCCCCTCTCCATGGCGGCAATAAGTTCTCCGTATCTAAGTAAATAAAGAGGATCATAGCCTTCTATGCTTTCTATTTTATAAACGCTTGAAAAATTAGGCGGTAAAATCCTTGAATCGGAAGACATAATTCTAAAAGGTTTTTCTGCTTTTTCCAGAAAGGTTGTTATCTTTGTATTTGGGAAAAGATAATTAGCCGAAGAAAAAGGAGTAAATTTCCAGCCAAAACGGAAGAGATCGAAAATTAAAACCAGAATAATTAAGCTATAAAAAATTTCCTTTTTTTTCTTAAAAACCGAAAGAAAAAGGATAAGAATACTTACTAAGAATATTAGTGTGGGAAGATAAAGATTATTTTTTGATACCAGCAAATCTGAAGAGGATATTTGTTTTAAAAGTAAATCTCCCTTTAGAACAAAAACCCAAAGCACTACTAAAATTAAACCCGTAAAAATAACCGGATAAAAAACATTCTTTTTTTTCTTATAAAAGTGACTATCCGTCTTTTGCTTCGCAAAATAATCAATTCCCATTGCTGCCAATACAGCCATAGAAAAATCGGTAATAAAGTTTAGGCGGGTTGGTTGAAAACCGGAAATTAAAGGAACCTTAAATAAATACGGAAGCTTTGCAAATATTGTAGGAAGGGAAAAAATAAGTGAAAGGAAAAAAGCAGTTCCAAAAAATAGTGTTTTTCTGTCTTTCCTATAAAAAAGACAAAAAACTCCAAAGATAAAAGGGAGAATTCCCAAATAATTAACAAGCTCTCCGTAATTCCAGATTCCCCAATAGTTTAATGTTGCGGGGTTTCCAAAAAAATCCGGGGCTATAAACTGAATTAAGTTTTGCCAAGGAATAAACCATCCTTCAATTTGCCAATTTTGGTCAATGGATCTTGCCGAAAGAAAATTAAATTGCAAAGATGGCAACCACTGAATAGAAGTTATTACCAAAAAAGGAATAACAGTATAGAAAAATATTAAGATAAACTCTTTCTTTCGTTGTTGTAGAAAACGGGAGAAAAAATAGGCTACAAAAAAAATTAAAACGTAAAAAGAAAGCTGAGGATGACCTGCAAAAAGAGAAAAGCAAAGTGAAAGAATTAATAATATTAAATAAAAAGTTTTTTTCTTAGAGAAAAAGACTTTGTCGATTGAATAAAGAATTAAGGGAAGCCACAGCGCTGTTTGGAGAATTGTTCCCCATTCAAGCCAGGCTATTGAAAACCCAGAAAAGGAAAAGGCAAGAGCGCCAAAGATGGAAGCACCGATACTTAATTTAAGATTTTTTAAATAAAGATATAGAAATAGGCAGGAGAGAAAAATCTGAGAGATTACCAAAAGTGACCAGCCGTATTTAAACGGCATAAAAAAAAGCATTATGTTTAAAATATAAAAGGGAGAAGATTGAAAATTTGCCAAAAGTGGTGTCCCTGAAAGGTTGAATGGATTCCAAAGGGGAAGCTCGTTTATCTTAAGCAGGGAGATTGACAATTCTTTCCAAGGATATTGCTGCCTAACAGGATCTGTTAAGAGGAAATTCTTAAAAGGTATTCCATTAGGAAATTGATTAGCAAAAAAATCCCTAAATGGATGATATAAACCAACTACTGTATCTGAAGGAATTGGCAATAATCCTTTTAAAAAAGTCGGGTAAAAGAAAATTATCGTTATTATTAAAAATAACGGAATAAAAACAAATTTCTTCATCCAATTATTTCTACAAGTTCTCTGCAAAAGCGTTCGCCTGAAAAAAACTTAGCTCTATTAATAGCATTTTGAGAAAGTTTAACTCTCTTTTTTTCATCTGCTGTTAAAAGCATTGTTTTTTCGATTAATTCGTCTTCCGTTATCCACAAAAGGCCATTTTCATTATCTTTAACAATTTCTTTTTGTCCCCCTGCATTAATTACAACCGGTACCGCCCCTGCTCCCATTGCTTCAACTGTTGAAATACCGAAATGTTCCGCATATTCGGGATGATCCTCTAAATTTTCTCCAAATCCAGAAGCATGCCAGTAAATTTTCGCTCTTGAATAGGCATCCCATAACTGATCATTGTTTTTACTTATTAAAAATTCTATTGGAAAACCTTTTGCTTTCTTAATAAGTTCTTCAAATAGCTCTTGCTCATTCTCTTTAACGCTAACTGCTAAAATAAATTTCCAGTTTTTAAGTCCGTTATTTACCATTTTTTTAAAGACTCCGATCATAAAATCTTGTTTTTTATAATCTATTGTCGCATTTCCAACATGTCTTACTCTGAATCGACCGACATGGAGAATAATATTTTCTTTTTTAAGATTTTTTGGTTTAAGTTCAACTGGTGGATACAGCACTTGTGAATTTATTCCAAATGATTTATCAACATAAGATTTGGTGAAATAAGAATTGCAAAAAAAACCTTTAACTCTTTTTATCTTAAGTTTGGTATTAAAATTAGCTTTAATATTAAGCGGTTGCTGAAAATGGATAAATAGTTTTTTAGCGGAAAGCAAGGGTATGCTCCCATCACTTAAAACAATAATAACATCGTATTTTCTGCTTTCCGAAAATCTTTTAAGACGGGTTATGTTTTTCGAAAAGATATTCTTAGTAATTTTTATTCTTGAAAGATCAAGAAGAAATCTTTCTTTTAGTCTTATAAGGTCTTTTTTTTCGTCCCAAAATACGTAAACATCGTTATTGTCGACAAGGCACTGACTAATTTTCATCATGTATTTTTCCCCGCCGCCTAAATCATCCAAATAAGGGTCAAAAATGCCTACTTTCACACACTTTATTTTATCAGTTTTTATACCTCTTGCAAACTTAATGTATTTGGTGTAATAATTATTTTATGGCTGGAGTCCCTGACCTTGGACAATTTTCACCTATTTCCCTATTTATAATTTTTATTTGGTCTCTTTTGTGGAAGGGACTTGCTTTATGGAGAGCGGCAACCCTTAACCAACGAATCTGGTTTATTGTAATGTTAATTTTTAACACCGTCGGCATTTTGGAGCTTGTTTACCTTTTTGGATTTGCTAAAAAGAGGTTCAAAATTTCCGAATTGAAGTTTTGGAAGTAAAAAAGATAATCCCCAGTCCCCCTATAATGGCCAGCAAATATCCTATCTTTAAACCCATCGGATAATACTCTAATTCAACTTTATGAAATCCCTTTTCTATTGGTATTGCCTGAAAAGTAAAATCGGCTCTATATACTTTTGCCTTTTTGCCATCTATCTTTGCATTCCATCCATTTGAGAAAGAGTTAGAAATAAATAAAAGTTTATTCACCTTTGATTCTGTTTGAATATTAATTTTATTAAAAGAACGGGTTAAAATTTCCACTTCACCCATTTGACTATCATTTTTTAAAGCAAAGTTATTAACGCCTTCCTCTAAAACGATTTCGTTTCTTAAGTCAAAGTCGTTAGATAGCATGATATTTAAAATATTTTGCGGATCTTTCTCAACAACGTAGCCATTAACGAGAAATGCAAAGGGATACGCTCTTGCATTTTGGTAAATTTCATATTTTTGGTCTTTAAAAACCAGTTTAAATTGATCAGGATATTTCCAGAAAGGAAACACCCAAGAATTATTTCCATCTGAAATCTTATGAACAATATAGTCAATGCTTAAAAGATTGGCTGCTTTTGATGCAAACAAAGAATCATTTGGGAAGGAAACAACCGACCTTGGAGAGTCAGACAGCTTACCGCTTTTCAATGATGCTATTAATTGACCATATCTTTTAGCATAAACAGCATCATAGCCCTCAATTGAAGGCAATTCATAATAGTTAGTTACCTCTGCTCCAAAGTTTCCTAAGATTCTTCCATTTTTTTGTATTTTTTCAAGCTTTTCAATAACCGGAGTTTTTCCAAAAACCAAATTTTTGGAATCAAAAGACTGCCATTTTATTGCAAAACGAAGAAGATCAAATGCAGTAAGAAAAACAAGTATAAGAAGAATCGCTTTTTTCCTAAAAAGAGCAGAAATTAGGATTAGAAAGATAGCTAAAAAAAGCATGCCAGAGGGAAGAATTAAGTTTTGCCTTGCAATAATTGCACCTTCAGTTGGCAAAAAAAACTTTAAAAGGACAATTACCCAAAGCGTTAGAAAAATTAAAAATATAAAAGAAAGCCAAAGAGTTATCTTTTTAATTTTTTTCTTACTAAAGTCTGTTAGTAGTTGATCATAGCCAATTCCGGCTAAAACGGCAAATGAAAAGCTAAAAAGAACAATAATTCTACTTGCCGCGCTAGTGCTAAGAACCGGAACTTTTAAGTATAAGATAAGATTAGTAAGCGGAGTATTATAGGCAATAAAAAAAGCAAAAAGACCAACAATGAGTAGAAAAAGTGTTTTGTTCTTTTTTATGTTCAATATTGAATAAATAGCAAGTATTAGTGGGATAAGTCCAATGTAACCGTTCCATTCAGCATAATGACCAAACCAGTCATTTCTTGTAACCGGATTGCCAAAAAAATCAGGCGCAAAGAGAGTAGTTATGTATTGCCAGGGAATTATCTCGATCCTTTGAAAAATCCCGCTTCTTCCCGATTGAAGATACGTCTCAATAGATGGCAATAACTGAGGCATAGTTAAGAGAAAACCAAAAATTACAAAAAGAAAAGCTTGGATCCCCAACTTTATTTTTCTACCTGAAATTGTTCTGTAGATAAGGAAAGAAATCATAAAAAAGGAAAAATAGATACTGATTTGAAAGTGTCCCGAGAAAAAAGACAGCGGGATAGAAAGTGAAAGTATTAAAGGGTAGATTTTTTTAGAAGTAGTAAAAAACTTTTCTATTGCAAAAAGAGAAAGAGGCAAAAATAAAATTGCGAAACCTAGCGTTGCATAGCCCATCCATGAAACAATAAATCCACAAAACATAAAAGATATGGCAGAGATAAGGCTCCCTGTTTTTGATACTAAAAGACTTCTTAATAAAAGATACATAAAAACTCCTGCTAGTAAAGGCTGAAGTAATACTAAGATTGACCATGCATCTATAAATGGGAAAATAAAAAATAATATATTAAAGGGGGAAAAGACACCTGATTGATAGTTTGCTAAAAGTGGGGTTCCGGAAAAACTGAAGGGATTCCAAAGAGGTATTTGAAATTGCGACCAGGCTGAGATAGCCAAGTGCTTCCAGGGATAAATTTGAGTAATAATATCCGGCATTGCGTTGTTTTTAATAGGACCTGGAAATTCAAAGTAATTATTCCAGGGAGAAAAAAAACTAACCAAGTATTTTGAAGGAAAAGGGGTTAATCCCTTAAGAAAATATGGATATGAAAATATTAGCCAAATTAAGAATAAGAAAATCTGCGGAAAAAATTTAAGGATTTTTTTCATTTTTCTGCTGCATTTCCCAGAGTCTTGCATAGGTGGTAAAAGCACTGTAGGCTTGAAAAATGCTTTCAATAACTCCAATTGTTCCTGCCTTGTATCCCCTCTTTTTAAAATAAGAGTCAAAAAAAGCAGTTATCATAACTCTTGGAAACCTCCACCACGTCATTTTAGGATGGTTCGATCTAAAACGAAGATCTGCTTCTATTTTTGACCACTCAATTGTTTTATTTAACATAGAGGTTAAATCTTTATGGGTATAGTGTAAAAGATATCCTTTTAACATGCCTTTTTCTCCTAAGACCATTGGGCTTTCGTGAATCCTACCTTGCCAACCCTTTAGAGCACTTTTTAGAAACAGTCTCTCGATTTTTTCCTCTTTTGGCCATTGGTAATTGCCAAAATAGAAGTTTTTTCTCATTACAAAGTAACTTGATTTTAGAAAATCCCCTTTTAGAATTTTTAATATTTCCATCCTTAGCGCTTCACTGATAATTTCATCAGAGTCAACATACAGCACAAAATCCCCTTCTGCTTTTTTGAGTCCGAAATTTCTAATCTCTGAAAAGTTATCGCCTGAATAGTCAAAAACTTCTGCTTTTTTATCCATTGCAATTTTTGCCGTATTGTCTTTTGAATCATTGTTAACAACGATTACCTGGTCACAGAATGAAACAGAGTCAAGTGTTTTTGCTATAGACTCAGCAGAATCTTTTGCAATTATGATTGCGCTAATTTTTCTCATTTATAACTTCCTTTCCCAAGTCTTCCTAAATAAAAATCCCTTACTCCTTTTTTCTGACTTGGCCTTCCCTTTGACAAAATCAACAAGCTTTCTTTAATAAGAGCTAGCTTTGTCCTAAGGGGGGCATATTTAAAGCCAAAAAGCATTCTATTTCTGCTTATAAAATAATCCTGAAGATTCGAACCAGAACCTCCGGTAGAGCCGGCATTTTCATGCCAGAGTATTGCCTTAGGTGTATAAACGATCTTATAGCCTGCTTTTTTAACTCTTTGGCTTAAATCGGCATCTTCAAAGTAAAGAAAATATTTTTCATCAAACATTCCTATTTTTTTAAATACTTCGGCTTTAACTAGCATGCAACATCCGGTTGCAAAATTTGTTTCTATTTGCTTTTCAAATTGTCCTTTATCAACCTCATCAACTCCCCTATGCGAGACAATCATATTTTTCCAGTCTATCTCTCCTCCCGCATACCAAAAGACATGTCCAAGTTCTCCTTCTTTATATCTATCTTTATGAAACTCATAACCTTTTGCAAAATATATTTTAGGGACAACTACTCCAGTTTTCTCGTCTGATTCGGCGTTTTTCAATAGTTCTAAAAGTAAATCTTTATCCAAAATTACGTCATTATTTATTATCAGAATATAATCTGCGGATTCTTTCAAACTTCGTTTAATCGCAATGTTGTTTCCGGCAGCAAATCCAGTATTTTCCATTGGATCAATAATCTTAAGATTAAGGTCCTTAAAATCATCCTCTTTAATATTTATTTTTGCCTTTGTTGAGTTATCGACTATAATTACATATAGTTTTAAACCATTTTTATTCAATTCCCTAAGGGAATTTAGGAATTTAAGAGTTATGTCAGAATTATTAAAATTCAGTGTATTTATAAAAATTTTCTGATTCATTTTGAAAGTTTTCTTTTTACTTTTAAGAGGCTTTTACTTATGGGGTTTTTATGTTGCTCGATTTTTTCCGTATCTATCCAATAATTGGTTTCCCTAACCATGTTTTTAAACTCATCCTTTGCTAAATTTAACATGCTCTCGTCGGTTTCTTTGAATTTTTGTTTCTCCCAGATATAAGCAAAAACCATGAAATGGTAAAACGCCATTAGAATAGCTAATATTAAACCGTGAAAACCATCTTTAAACCCCTTTTCTTTAAAAAAACGTTTCAAAAACTCGTTGAAGGGAAGTTTAATGGCATCCGAGAAAGAAAACTCATAACCTTGGGCTATTTTTTTCTCAGCTTCGTTTGGAGTATATAGATTTACAGCTCTATTTAAGAACTGATTTATGCTTTCATAGTTTTGGTGAAATAAATCATTTTCCAAAAGCCCAATTTCCCCATCCACTTCCAAAACTTGATGAACATAGTCTTGAGAAAATCTTCCTTTACCTTTTTTAAATAGGCGCAATTGGTAATCGGGATACCATCCTGTATGCTGTATCCATTTTCCAAAGGCAATGTTTTTTCTTGGAATACGAAATCCGCTAAATTTTGTTTCGCTATTTATTGTTTGTTTTATTTCTCTTGCCAATTCTTCTGTTATTCGCTCGTCAGCATCTAGTATAAAAACCCATTCGTTTGTGGCTTTTTCAATGCCCGCATTTTTTTGACGATCAATTCTGTTTGGATCATTTTTTTGATCTATAATTGTTTCTGTATATTTTTCGGCTATTTTCCTCGTCTGGTCAGTGGAAGAATTGTTAACAAAGACTATTTCATCGGCGAATTTTGCAGATTTTAGACAATCTTCTATTTTCCTCTCTTCATTAAATGCCGATATAATAACTGAAAGTTTTTTCATGCTCTAAGATTCTTAGTTATAAGATGAAAATTCGAAGTTATTTCCTGCTTAGCAAATATAAGCATCGTTAAAAAGTATATCACAATAGCAGCAATTATTATTATTAAAAGCCCAATCAGATCTACTATCAGAAAAGAACTTACTAAATAAATAAAAATTCCCATGACCAGCGAAGATAAAAGAGGATAGCGGATAATAAACGGATCAAATTTAACATATCTTCTCATTATTAAAACTACAGCTACCACCGATAAGGAAATTATAGCCGAAGCAATTGCTACCCCATTAAATCCTAAAGTAAGTATTAATATTGGGGTTAATACCCAAGTCGCAACTGTCCAAAAAATCATTAAATATAAAGTTTTTTTAATTTGTCCAATTGCATTTAAGGCATTTGTTAGGGGTGTTGAAATTGAAGAAAACACAACACTAATTCCAAAAAAAATCAGGGATAATATTGCCGGCTCCCATTTTTCGTATTTTGGAATAATTCTTATAAAATAAGGAAAAAGCGTAACCAGTCCTACTATTGAAGGAAAAATAAATAAAGATGAGGCAAAGAGTGCTTTTTCAACTGCTCTTGCTAAAACTTCTTTTTCATGCTGAAGTCTTGAGAAAGATGGAAAGGTAATTCTTATTACGTTGTCCATTATAAGTCTTAAGGGGGTAAATGCCCATTTTTGAGCAAATCCAATGTAACCAACTTGAGCAATTGGAAGAACTTTTCCCAAATAAACAATAAATAAATCATCCTTAAGTAAAGCAAGGACACTGTTTAGTTGGAAAGGAACGCCAAAGGACAAAAGTTTTCTTGCGGCACTTTTAGAAAGACCAAGACCTATTTTCCATGGCGCAACAACATACATTGTTATTAAACCAGATATACCCCTTGCTAAAACTGCATAAGTAAAACTTGCAATTCCATAACCTTTTATCGCTAAGGTAACTACAATAACGCTAAAAACAATTGTTTCTACAATTTGAGGAATGACCAATTTTTGAAAAAAGAGCTTTCTTTCTAAAATAATTGATGGAATTGTTTTTAAGGACGAAAGGAAAAAAGCAATAGCCAGCGCCTGAAATAAGATAACGCCATCGGAGTTTAATTTATAAAACGCACCAACCCAATTTGAAATAAGTAAAGCTATAATTACAATTGTTACTACCATTAGTTGTTGGATTGTAAATGTGGTTTTTAATTCTTCCCTGGTTATTTCTTCCTTCTTTTGAATTAGTGCCGCTGCCAGTCCAATATCGGAAAAATAGCCTAAGAAATTAATTGCCGCCGAAACTACAAAATAGACACCAAATGTTGCAGGGGTTAGAAAAATCGTGAGGATAAAATTAGTAACAAAAGCAATTAACTGAATAAAAAAGGTTCTTGATACAAGAGCGAAAACGCCATGGACTGACCTTTTTGTTATTGTGGCTATGTCAATTTCTTCCATTTTTTAACTCTTTCCAAAGATTAAAGCTTTCTCTTATTGCTCTGATAACGACCCTTAAGTTTCCTCCGCTTTGATCACCGTATTTTCTTGGTAAATGCGTTACTTTAACCTGAACTATTTTTAGCTTTGCTTTTTTTGCTTTTGCCAAAATCTCGGTGGTAATCATTGCTCCCTCGGAATAAAGGGGAAGAATTTTATTCAAAGCTTTTCTTTTAAACATCTTAAATCCGCAGTCAATATCTCTTTGGTAAATACCAAAAAAGACAAAATCCCAGATTTTTAAAAGCATCATTAAGACATGTCTGACAGGCTGATCCATTCTTTTTTCTCTGTAACCTATTACCATATCTGCTTTATCAATCTTGTCTAAGAATTTTGAAACTTCGGAAAAATCAAACTGCCTGTCCCCGTCTGTAAAAACAATAGTGTTATACTTTGCTTTAGCAAAACCCTCTTTTAGGGCTGCTCCGTAGCCTCTGTTTGGCTGGTGTGAGGCAACAGCAACATTTTTGTTTTCTTTTGCCAATCTTTCGGCAATTTTAAGAGTATTGTCCGAAGAACCGTCATCTACAATTATTATTTCCCACACCTTTGCAATTTTTTGGGCAATTGGGATTGCATTTTTTACAACTGTTTCTACGTTTTCTTGCTCATTCCAAAATGGGAAAAAAACGGAAAGCTCATCTATCTTTTTCATAATTTCTTTTTTAATAAAGGTTTTAATTCAAAAATTAAAAGAAACAATATTGTAAATCCGCTTACAATATTTCCAACTGTTCTTGGTAATGTATCGGAAAATAAAACTTCTACGTTATGGCGACCATTAGATAATCCTATCTCAATTAATTTTAATTTATTGGTGTCATTGTATTCTACTTTTTTTGAATCTACAAGCACCTTCCAGCCGGGAAATGAGAAAGTATTTATCCTAAATTGACCCGGAGAATCAACTAAAATTTCATATCTTTTATACTGTGGTTTATTTATTCTCTGATCTACCTTCATGTTTCCGGATAAAACCTGAAAAGATTGTTTTGGAAGATCGGTTTCAGATATGTCTAGCATAGTTGTTCCCCGGCTTGAAAGTTTTGTTGCAACTCCATTTGGAACATATTCATAAGAAAGTCCCGAAACCCTCCATTGGATATCTTGCTTTGATGTATAGAAAGAATCTGAAACATTTAAATAAGATTGCGGTTTAAAGTCATTCCTAGCAGAGCATATCGTTGCAATCATTAGAATAATTAAAATGGCATATACAATTAATCTATTAACATATTTTTGCAAAAAAGAAATAACAAAGCCTCCCAAAAAAGATGTAAAAACAGCTGTAAATAAAAGAAATCTCCATGGAAACTGGATATATGATAAAGGCGCAACTGCATTCCAAATAAGCTGAGAATATGAGGTTGCCATAAAAACAGAGAAGATAAAAAGAATAAACCCAACAACCGGAAGAAGAACATTTTTGACTTTAAAGATCTTTTTAAACGGGGCAAAAAAGATTAGCAAATAAAACGCCAGTAAAGATATAAAAAGAGGGATTTTTCCTATCTGAAAAGACATTCCGTCAATGCAACCGGGAGCGGATCCTCCATAGCCCCAGGGAGAATTTATAAATTGTGTTGGACAGACAAAATAAAGTTTATAACTGGCAAGTTCCCCGGTTAGAATTTTGTCCACCAATGTATATTGTTTCTCCAAAAGAGCAGGAAGAGTGAAATATAAAGTTAATCCAATGCTTGATATTATTGATACCGCAAACAAAGAAAGAACTTTTCCAATATTTTTTCTTTCAATGTAAATCAAATAGACAAGATAAATTACTAAGAATGGGACAAACTGAATAAAAACCAGATTATGGGTTAAAATTACAAACCCCAAGAAGATACCGGCAAGAAGGCTGCTTTGCAGATTCTTTTTTTCCGCTACTCTATCAAAGGACCAAAAAACTGCTGGAATAAAGACAAAAGAGAAAAATTCGGACATTGCCCCTCTTACATATAGATCAACTGCGTGGTATGGAACGTAAGTGTATAAAAAAGCGGAAAAAATACCAGCAAGAATTCCAAAGTGTTTTCTAACCCAGACAAACATGAAAAAAGAAGAAAGAATAAAACCCAAAAAAATGGCAATTTTTGTGGAATTAATAAATGAGAAGCCAAAAAAGTGAATTAAATAACCAAGGTAATAAAAAAGAGGCGGATAAAAATTAAATAGCGGAAAACCAAAACCAAAACCTAAATCCGGCACCCAGCGAGGAGGAATCTGAAAATTATTAATTACAAGCGTTAGTTGCTGGAGTCTTGCAATTTGCTCATCATCATGAATCGGAAAAAATCCAGGATGAAAAAGTGGCCAAATTGCAAAAAGAGAAAGAATTATAAGCAGTAAAAAGGGCCAAACCCGTTTTAACAAGGCCATATCCGTATTATACAAACAACAGCCTTAAATTAAAAGAAAACGAAGAAATTTTACTCGTGAACCAAAAATAAGAGAATATACAACAAAAACCAGAATGATTAGAGAGATAATATCGGCAAAAAGCCTTATAGGAGTTTCGGTGAAATAAACTGAAACCCTGTGGGAGCCTGGTTCTATATTGAATTGAATTAAGCCTGATTTTTCATAATCGATAGGGACTTTTGAGCTGTTAACCTTAACAATCCAGCCGGGAAAATAGATTGTATTTATTGAAATCAAACTTTTTTGTTCAGCTTCTATGTCAAATGTTATGTTCCCTTTATTAGTAAGGTTTGATATTTCTGCCTTTCCTTCTAAAATCTCCACCTTCTCTCTTGGCAAAGATTGGGGAACACTTCTTACCCATCTTGGCATGTATTCGTTTCTAACGGTGGTCGTGTCAAGGTTAGTTGAGTAAAAAGAGTCGGGATAGTATTGAAAAGATTTTGGGTAAATGAAATCTTTTGAGGAAGTAAAAATGAGAAATAGGAAAATAAGGCTAACAATTATCTTTAAGTTTTTCTTGAAAAAATCAACTTCATATCCAATTAAATAGGCACAGGAAAGACCAACAACTGACAAAAGCCTAAACGGAAATTGAATAACTCCCGTAAAAGGAATTAATCCCCAAACAAGTTGCGATAAGGAAAGAGAAAGAAAGCTAAAAACTATAAATACTAAAAAGAAATAGGTAAAATTTCTACTTCTTTTGAGAAACAAAATAGCAATAGCAAGCAATAAGGTCAGTAAGCTAATAAATCCAAACAAACTAAGATCATTAAAGCTAACAAAATATTTTGAATATTCAGAAACAGCAGTTTTACTAAAAATCGTGAACTGAGAATCATAAAGCGCCGGGAGCCAAAAGAAGATCGATAACCCAAGAGAGATTGCAAAGGAAAGAATTATTTTCTGAATTTTAATTTTTATCAAAAGCATATAGATAAAAATAATGGGGAGGAAAAGCAGTGCAACTGTATTATGTGACAGAATCAGAAGTCCTATTCCCAATGATGTGAGAGGAAGGTTTTTTCTTTCTATTTGCCAAAAAACAAAGGGAACAATCGCAAGAGCAAGGATTTCTCCAATTGATCCCCTTTTATACAAGTCAAATAAGTGATATGGAAAATATGTATAAGTAAGTGATCCAACTAAAGAGGCTAAAATTGTGAATTTTTTCCTAAGCCAAAGATAAGAAAAAACTGTTGAAAAAATCATTGAAATACCAAAGAGAATTTTTATGGAGCTAACAAAAGAAAAACCCAGAACATGTATGGGAACTGCCAAATACATAAATAGAGGGTAAAGAAAATCAGAAACAGGATAACCGTATGTGTTATTTAATCTAACAAGGAACCGGACAGGAAATTGACCCTCTCTTAATGCTTCATAGAAGGCGGAGAATCTAATTACCATCCAATTTCCGTCATCGCTTGGAAAAAAACCTGAATGAATCAATCCCCATATTGTTGGAATTGTTAATATCATTATTAATATTAGAACTAAATATTTAACTTTTCTTTTCATAAAACTTTATTCCTAAAGACATTAAAATGAGTAAAATTAAGCCAAAGGCACCGATTTTTAATCCAAAATTAAATAGTTGCGGGCTATAGTTCATTATAACTGCATGTTCACCTTCAGGCACAGGCACTGCTCTGAAGGTGTAATTAGCTCTTTGCAAGTGCCATTTTTTTCCATCCATTCTTACTTCCCATCCAGGGAAATAATTATCGGAAAGAAAAAGAAGTGAATTTCCATTACTTTTAGTTTTAAATTCAACTTGATTAGGCTTATATGAAATTAAAGAAACTGACCCTTTTGTTTCCTTGTTAATTGAAATTTTGGGTTCTTCTTCTAAAATAAGAGTTTTTCTTAGGTCTAAATTCTTATCGTAAATGGAATTTAAAATATCATTTTTATCCCTTTTAACTGCATAGTTATTTGCCAAAAAAAACCTTGGAAGCGCAGCTTTATTTTCATATATCTGAAAAGGGGATTTTTGCCAGACAAGACTATATGAAGCTTCTGGGAAGGTAGTTAAATCCGCCTTCATTTCAACGCTTTCATTTAAGATATATTTAACTCCTAATAAATCCAGGGTTCTTTTTCTAAAAAAATTAGATTTTAAGTCTTCCTTTCCAAAACCGCTTGCGACATTTGCATCCGGTCTTGGGAGAACTTCCGGCAATTTTCCATCCCTTGAGGAAGCTAAAAGCTCTCCGTATCGGACAATATGAAGCGGGTCATTTCCCTCAGGAGAGTAAGTTTTATCAACAGTTTGAAAATTAGGAGAAATATATGCGCTCCCATAACCCCAAAAACGGTTGATTCCTGCGTTTTTGTTTAAAAAATTTACAACAGGAGTTTGCGGATAAATTAACTCTTTTGGAGAAAACGGAGTAATTTTATTAAAAAAATAGGAGAGGTCTAAGATGATAATTAAAAAAAGCAAGGTTAAAGCAACTTTCTTGTTATATTTTTTAAAATAAAAGGTAAAAATGGTAAGTGCTGCAAGAGTAAAGGGTAAAATTGAGTTTCGAAGCGTTATTCTAAAATTTGCATTTGGGAAATATCCCAAAGCATAAGCAATAAACTCTCCAAGAATAATAAGGATAAAAAAGCCAAGAAAAAAGATCGGTAGTCTGCTTTTGTTTGGATTTTTCTGCCAAAAATTAACACCCATTGCCCCCAAAACTATTGTTGAGAAAATAAAAACAGAGAGCTCTCTTGTTGGGACAGTGGTAGAAATGACGGGAATTGGAATTAAGTATAGGTATTTTATAAGCGGGAAATTGGTCGCAACAATAAGAGATACTGCACCAAGGATTAAGAAAAAAAGTTTTTCTTTTGATCCTACCTTTTTAACCGCATAAAAAACAAAAAAAGAAAAAGCGACTCCAACATACATTACTCTTTCTATATATGTTCCATCTAACCAGTAATTTCTTGTTGCCTGGTTTCCAAAGAAATCGGAGAAGAAAAAAGTTATTAAATAATACGGCGGGAGAAGTAAGTTTGAAAACTGAGAAAGACTGTATGATCCGCGGGTAGATTGTTGAAAGATTTGGTAAGTTGAAAGTAATTGAAAAGAAGTAAGCATTAAAGAAACGATAAAAGATGAAAAAAATATAAAGATTGTTTTAAATCTGTTTTTTTTATCAGAGGTAAAAACAGTAAAAAGCAAAAACAAGAAAGATACCGCAAAAACATAGAAAAATCCCTGAATATAACCTGCCAATAAACTAAAGACAAATGAGAAAGTTAAAAGTATAAAGCTCAAAACGGAATTTTTAGCGGATATTTTCTTTATTAAATAAAGAATAAGGGGAAGCCACATGAAAGTATTGCCAATATTCCCATACTCAAGCCAAACCGTCATATAGGACGAGAGGCCAAAGGAAATTGCCCCAAGCACTGCTGATTCATTTGAAAGTTTTAAGCCCCGGTTTAAAAAAAGAAACATAAAAAACCCGGCAAGTAAAGGTTGGATCATAATTAAAATAGACCAAGAAAGGTCAAAGGGAACCAGAAAATAAAAAAAGTTTAAAGGATAAAAAGCAGCTGTTTGAAAATTTGCCGCTTGAGGATTTCCGGAAAAATTATAGGGATTCCAAAATGGTATCTCTCCAATTTTTAATTGATTAATGGAAAAATAACGCCAGGGATAAATTTCTTTTACAACATCTATCCCTTGACCTTTAGTTGGATACCCTGCCGGAGCATACCCAAGAAATGAACTTTTACCATAAGGATTTTGGTTTATAAGATAATCTCCGGGGAACGGAATTTGGCCTTTAAATACAGGGGCAAAAAAAGAAAGGACAATAATTAAAATTACGAGATAAGTCCAGGTTTTTTTAAATAAAGACATAATTCCCTATGGAATTACTTGATAAAATCTAAAATAAGAGTTGCTATTTCCTTCTCTTTTTTGAAAAATTAATTTTAATGGCCATTCATGAGGAATTACTTTATGTTCGGGTTGATAAAAAACAAAGTAGGTTTGCATCTTCTTTGAGCTATCAATCACCTCTTTTGGAAACTCGTCTATTGGCCAATAGCCTTTAATAGTTACGTTTTTGTTTTTAACAAGATAAAGCTCTAGTGATTCGGGCATTAGGCCAAAAGTTCCCTCCGTTGCAACATATACTTTCCCTTTTCTTGCCTCTTTTTCAATAAATTGTATGCTTTCTTTTACTCCCCATCCGGCAGCCCAACTGTTAAGATATTGGCTTTTATCTGTGTTTGGGATCATTGCGTTAATAGGGTTTGTTAAAAGCGTAAAAGATATAAAAGCAGGATAAGCAATAAAGACAGCTACTAGGATATAACCAAGCTTGTTAATTTTAAGTTTCGAACGAAGTTGGTCAATTAGAAAGACAAGTCCCCATCCTGCCAAGGGCAAAAGATACAAACTCATAAAGAAAATGAAACGGGCATAAATTAATTTTCCAAACACAGCCAAGGCAAAAAAAGGAATCGCAAAATACACAATAAGCAATAACTTTTCTTTAAATTCTTTAAAAATGAAAATAACTGAAATTAGGATTAATATTAAATAGGAAATTGCCAAATATCCGAAAAGCCAATCCCAGAGCGCACTTAAATTTCCGATTAAAAAAGTAAAAGGATGGTTAATCCATTCTGAAAATGGGTAAATAAATGTTCCATTTTTTGCCGCTATTGTTGAGAATAAAGGAGAAAGTCTAAGAATTGAATAAATAACCTGCGCAATCACTACCGCAAAAATAGCAAGTATCCCCCACTTTAAGAATCTTCTCAGTAATTGATTTTTACTAAAATTAAACAAAAGCAAAGTAAAAGGTAGACAATACATACTAAAAAAGTTTGAAGATTTTGTTAGCGCTCCTGCACCCAACGTAAAACCTAATGTATAAGCAATACTTAAGCTTGTTCTTCTAACCAGTAGAATGGAAAAATAGAAGGCCCAAATAGAAAAAGTTCCAACCATGCTATCCATTAATGCCATACGGTCATATACTTGGGCAAACGGAAAAAATACATAAATAATTGATGTCAAATGGGCAATTCTTTTGTCCTTGAATAGCTCGAAGGATAAGAACCAAAGCCCAAACATTGTAAATAATCCGGATATTACTGAAACCAATCTTGCGGCAACCAAAGGATCGTTAATTACTTTCATAAAAACCATTGCAAACCAAACAAAAAGAGGTTGCTTCCCATCTGTTAAGGAAATAAACCTCCAGCTAGAATCATTTAAGGCTATCTGCGCCCAACGGGTGTAAATTGCCTCATCAGTAAATATCGGCATTACTAACAGATTAGGTAGTCTTACTAAGAAATAGAGAGCGGCCACAAGCAGAAAAAGAAGTATTTGTAGCTTGTTTTTTCTAATGAAACCCATAGGAAGATTATACATAAAAAAATTAAAAAGAAGCAAATTAAGAAGCTTTTTTAAAATGTGCTTTTAGGGAAAAAATAATTAAGAGAATAACAACTGTAAGGAATCCGATTAATTCTATTTGCATAACAACGGCTGGATATGACTTGCTGTAATCTGTCAGCAATACATAGGGAACATAAATTGCAATGCCAAATATAGTTGCTGCAACAGTTGGAATAAAAACATATAGCTTCTTTGCGATTAAGGCAGCAAAAGGCAAAATATAAAGAAGGTACCAAGGCTGAAACGTTGATCTGACTGTGGCAATAACTACTGCCCCTGCCGATAAAACCACAAAGTACAAAAATATTTTATCCCAATTAATCTTTTTATTAGCTTGCTTAAGATAGAAAAGAAGAATAATTACAGGAAATAAAACTGCTGTTGCATACTTTACGCCGATAGAAAACAAATAAGATAATAATGAACCTGTAATTTTTTTGTTAATAAATAGGTAAATGAACAATAAGCCGAAAAAAGCCATTGGCATATCATTATGAGCTGACACCAGTCCCTCGATTAAAACAAGCGGATTAAGTCCCCAAAAAACTAAATTAAAGACAACATTTTGGGGAGAGAGTTTTTCCGAAATCTTGTAAATTAAGTAAGTGGTGCCAAAAAATGACAAAGCCATAAGAACTTTAAAGAGAAAAAAAGTTGGTAGAAAATAATTCATACCTATAAAAGACAAGGGAACGGTTAGAATTAACCAACTTGGTCCATAGGGATAAATTCTGTGCGTCCAGCGCATGAAGTTTAACCATGGATCACCTGTAAAATCAAGCGGCCTGTGAAGAAAGGGGTTTTGACCATATAAGGATAGTATCTTTGCGTCAAACATATAGTTAAATAGGTCATAAGAGAATGCATTGTAGGAAAAAGTCAAAATTACAATTGCCCCGATAATTAAAACCCAAGCATGTTTAGCTACGATCTTTTTCTTCCATGCCATAAAAAGAAAGGAAAAATAGAATAGGAACATTAAAACAGCTAATAAAACATAAATGGTTGTAGATAAAGGTCTGTTAAAAAAACCTATCTGTTGAAGAGATTTTTGGGCAGTCTGAAAGATTGAAATTTGTGAAAGAGTTAAATTTAAATCTACCTGAGTAAAAGAATAAATTAACAGTCCGAAAAGGGTAATAAAGTATCCGATTTTTAAATATTTAAACATCAACTAATTACTAGTTATATATTCCCTTAATTTTATTGAACCTAATTCTAAATAAATCAATTAATCCTTCAACTGAATCTTTTACGGGACTTACTCTTCTTGTTTCTACATATAGCCATTCAACGGGGACTTCTTTAATTTTGTAACCCAAATTTTCTGCAAGTAACAAAAGTTCTACGTCAAATCCTGCTTTTACCGCAGAGCCTGAAATTTGATGAAATCCTTTTTTAATTTCTTTGATTTTTTTAAAGATTTTTTTAGCCGGCTCTTTTCTAAATAACTTAAAACCACATTGAGTATCTTTTACCTGGGGAATTCCGACAATAATTCTTCTTAAAAGAATCATTCCGTTTGCCATTATTAATCTTGTTATAGGAGCTCCTTTTCGCTGTGAATTTCTTCCACCTATAACAATATCGTAATCTTTTATATAGGGAAGCAAATTGTTAATTTCTTCTATTGGGGTTGCCTGATCCATGTCTGTAAACAAGCGGTAATCCCCTTTCCCTTCCAACATTCCGGTTGTAACTGCCCCTGCTTTTCCCAAATGGGCATTTTTTAAAAGTCTAAAATGCGGATTTTCTTTAATGAATTTTTCTACAAATTCCACGCTTCCGTCATTTGATCCGTCGTCTGAGACAACTACTTCCCATGTGTAATCTTGCTTTTTTAAAAAACTTTCAATTTTATCCAAAACTCCTTTTTGAAGATTTATCATTTCGTTGTAACAAGGAATTATTATAGAGAGGTTAATTGAGCTCACAAAAAGATTATACAAGAAAAAAATAATCAAAACAAACCTAGATAAGCTTGTTTAGGATGCTAAATTGAGGTAAAATAAACATTGAGCCGCATTCGTCTAGTGGCCCAGGACGTCACGTTCTCAACGTGAAGATCAGGGGTTCGAATCCCCTATGCGGTACTTAGTCCCATAGTTGACAACACATTACCCATATGATATATTCTCCCCCATGACAGAAAGAACTTCTCATCAAGAACAAGAAAGAGGTCAAACCAGGTTTATTGCCCTCAGCGGACAAGAAACTATAAAAATTGTCGATGGAGAACAGCAAAGAGTCATCCCAATAGTCTATGGGGACAGAAATTGGTTAGGAGAGTTAGGCGTAGGATATCAATTACCAGATAAGAGTGGTGCATGCTACAGCTGGGGATTAATTATACCCCATAAAGCTGTTCAGACTTTGCGAGCGATGAAAATTCTAGAGCAACTTCCAGAAATCGATGGCTACACACTTTGTGCAACATATTATGCCGGAGACGCAGATCTTAAGCCAGATAATAGCAATTGGAAATATGTCGAACGTCTAGAAACCGTGATGGGAAAAGAGCAGTTTACAGCTTTAAGAAAAAGCGTGCTTGCTCAGGCTCCAACGGCAGAAGAGTTAAATACTTTGTTATTAACGTTAATAAATAGTGGCCTTGATGTAGGTGTTTGGGAATTAGAAAAAGAAATTTCAGCTGGAAGAATTACATCAAGTCCCCTAATTCAGGATCTTATAGAAAAAGAGGCTGAAGAAAGATTAAGAAATGAAGAGGAATCAGTTGAGGAAGAAATAAAGCCTTTTTCACCCATAAAGAGGGTTTATAATAAACTCTTCCACAAAAGTTAAAAAAGTGAATTGACCATCGCTTTTAACACTGTTTATTTATAATTTATTTTATATATATAGGCGTTGTTGATGTTTTTAAATTTTGCAATCTTTCCTTTTTTCTCCATATTTTTAACTGCGCTTTGGAAATTTTCATTTGATTCAAGCAGTTGAGTCACCCACTGATTGGGATGAAGATCAACAACTAGATACTCTGGTTTTCCGGCAAATTCAAGCCACCAGCAACCTTTGCAAATATTATCTTTAATTCTTGGGTAAACAAGATAGATCTCTTTCCTTTGTGATAAATGGGAAACTAAATTCTGGGAAGCAGCAACAGATGTTCCTTTTGGAAGTAGGGTAAATAATTTTCTATTATCATCCATCCATTGCTCATTTTGCCAGTAACTTAATTTTGAAATTTTATTAAGTGGAAAATGAAAAATGAATTGCTGACTTATTGAGCTTAAAACTAAAATTACAACGAGAATAGATATATTTATTTTCTTTTTTAAAAATAAAAGAACATCAAATAAACCCAATGTTATAAGTGGAGCAAGTATTGCCCTGTGATGTAAAAAGGGAGTAACCATATGCCCGAATTGTTTTTGGGGAATAAAATATTGGGAAAGATCCAAAAAAACAGCAAGGATTGTTCCTGGAGAAAGAATTGGCAAAAAAGTAAACCAGCTAAATGAATAGAGCCAGACTAACCTTTTTTCTGGTGAATCAAAAAAGTTAGAAAGCAATTGAATAGGGTTTAAACTAAGAGAAGGCCAGTATTGGTATCCTGTTTGAGACAACAAACCCACAATCTTTACAGATGTTAGACTGACTATCAACCCTCCAACAATAAATAATATTGCAGGTTTTCTATATTCTTTTTTAAAAAGGTAAATTAAACCAATTCCTGAAAGGGCAATTCCCATATTTTCCTGGGTTAAAAGTATTAAAGTTAAAAATATCCAAAACAGTTTTTTTCCCTGCCTGCCGGCAGGCAGGTTTTTTGCCTCAAAAAAATATATAAACCAGGTAAGGAGACCAACTCCTATAACAATTGGGTGAAAATCAAAAAAGACAGCAAATTGAATCCCAAAAAAAAGGCTATAAATAAAGGAGAGACATAATGAAACAAAAGGAGAAAATTTCCTTATTCTTGAAACTTTATAAATAGGAATTGCTGAAAAGGTTATAAAAAAAGCCTGGAAAATAAGTAAGAGTTTGACATCCTGCCAAACCCAATACAAGGGCGCAAGAAAAGGAAGAGTAAGATTTAAGTGATCGCCAAGAATAAACTTTTCTTTAATTGTGTTTATTGGAGATAGAAAATGAGCGTATTGCCAGATGGTCTGATCAAATATTCCAAGATCAAAAGCGCCTGATTGAAAATGGATGTGTCTTAAAAGAGAAAGAGATGAATAGGCAATTGAAAGAATAAAAACCCAGAAAAGAAGCAATCTAAAACAAACTTTATCCTTTACGAGGATTCTCTTCAAAAGCCGCATTTTGAAGATATTATACAACTATCTTAATTTGCTTTTTGGGAGATTGTGGCATGAAGAAGAGCCGGTTTTCTTGCGGTTGCCTGTTCTTCTGTCTTTTTCAACGGCCTTTTTAAAGCAATTGCCAAAACTTCATCCATATGAGACACATATTTAAATTTAAGGTCTTTCTGAACTTCTTTTGGCACATCTTCCAAATCTTTCTTATTTTCTTTTGGCATAACAACCGTTTGTATACCTGCTCTGTGGCCTGCGATAACTTTCTCTTTTACTCCACCAATTTCTAAGACTCTCCCCCTAAGAGTTACTTCTCCAGTCATGGCAATTTTTCGATCAACCGGAATTCTAGTTAAAGCAGAAACAATTGCTGCTGTTATGGGAATTCCCGCAGATGGTCCGTCCTTTGGAACGGCACCTTCTGGAACATGAACATGAACATCAATTTTCTGGTAAAACTTTTCTTCAAGTCCAAGTTGAACTGCCCTGGCCCGAATATATGACATTGCGGCGGTACATGATTCTTTCATTACGTCCCCTAATTGCCCTGTTAAGATTAAGTTTCCTTTTCCTGGCATTAGAGCAACTTCTATAAACAGCACATCTCCCCCTGCTTCTGTCCAGGCAAGACCAGTTGACATTCCTACCTCATCCTTTTTCTCAAGCATTGTCGAGCTGAATTTAATTGGCCCTAGAAGTTTTTGAGCCACTTTTTCATTAACAAGAACCTTTTTATTCCAGCCTTCAGCAACCATTTTTGCGATTTTTCTAAATACCGCCGAAATCTGCCTTTCCAAACCTCTTACCCCTGCTTCTCTTGTGTAATGCTGAGCAATAAAACTAATTGACTCATCCGCAACTTCTACCATTTTTGCTGTTAAACCATGGTTTTCCAATTGTTTTTTAAGTAGATGGTTTTTTGCGATGTGAAACTTTTCATCTTGGGTATATCCTGAAAAATTTATAACCTCAAGTCTATCTCTAAGTGCAGGTGGGATTGTGTCTAATACATTTGCAGTTGTTATAAACATAACGTCAGAAAGGTCAAAGGGAACTTCAAGATAGTGGTCTGAGAACATGTTGTTTTGTTCAGGGTCCAATGCTTCTAAAAGTGCCGATGAAGGATCTCCCCGAAAATCTGTCCCTACCTTATCAATTTCATCAAGCATAAAGACAGGGTTTTTCGTTCCGGCATCTTTTATTCCTTGAATAATTCTTCCCGGCATTGCCCCAACATAGGTTCGTCTGTGACCTCTAATTTCTGCCTCATCTCTAATTCCCCCTAAAGATACTTTTACAAATTTTCTATTCAGTGCCCTGGCAATAGATCTTCCAATTGATGTTTTACCAACTCCGGGGGGCCCTACAAAACAAAGAATCGGTCCTTTCATTTTTCCGGCTAGCTTATTAACTGCCAAATATTCAACAATTCGTTCTTTAACTTTTTTTAAACCGTAATGATCCTCGTCTAAAATTTTTTCCGCAGCTTTGATATTTACGTCATTTTTGCTCTCCATACTCCAAGGAAGACTTAAAATCCAGTCCACGTAATTTCTGATGTAACCTGCTTCAGGATTAAATTGGTTCATTTGAGAAAGCTTCTTTACTTCTTTTTTTATTTTTTCCTCTATGTCTTGGGGCATCTTTGCCTTTTTAATCGCTTCCATTAACTCTTTTATTTCGCTGTCCTCGTCTGTTTCTCCTAATTCTTTTTCTATTGTCTTAAGTCTTTCTCTAAGCATTACTTCACGAGCACCTTTTTCAAACCTTTCCTGGGTTTTTGAGGCAATTTTTTTCTCAAGATCTAAAACTTTTATCTCTTTGGAGAGATAGTCATTTACTCTTTCAAGTCTTTTTTTAACATCGAGCATTTCCAAAAGCACCTGTCTTTCCGAAGGTTTTAGATCTAAAACAGAAGCAATAAGGTCAGCCAGTTGGGACGGTGTATTTTCCGACATAATATTCATAAATACCAAAAAGTCAACAAATTTTCCAAGGTTCATTGCTTTTCTGAATTCATTTATTAAATGGTTTGTTAAGGCTTTTATTTCGGGAGTTTCTGCAGTTTCCGATTCTATTTCTTCAACTTTAGCTATCAAATAAGGGTGGGTTTGTTCATAGGAGAGAATTTTTATTCTTGAAATCCCTTTAACCTGAGCGTTAATTTCTCCATCATTTTTAATCATTCGCTCAATTCTTGATAAAGTTCCGATTGTATAAAGTTCTGAAGGGATTGGATCATTTAGTCTTGCGTTTTTTTGAAGGACAAATCCGACAATTCTTTCATTTGAAAATGAAGATTCCAATGCGGTTAAGCTTTTAGGCCTGCCAAAAGTTAAAACAGAATCTGTATTTGGGAAAATTATTCCGTCCCTTATAGGGATTATTGGAACAGTTTTTATCATATTTTTAGCTTCAAGTATTAGCAGTCTACCATAACATCTGCTACTTGTCAATGCTTGTTGTTGACTAAACTTTCTAGTTGTGGAACACTGAAAATGTGGAAAAAGAAGCCAATAAAATAAGGCATAAGTTTAGCCGTTTCTTAAGAATATTGGGACCAGGTCTTGTAACAGGGGCTGCAGATGACGACCCATCGGGGATCGCAACCTACTCACAAACGGGAGCACAGTTTGGCTATGGCCTGCTTTGGACGTCACTTTTTATGCTTCCCTTCCAAACTGCAGTCCAAGAAGCATGCGCAAGAATTGGTGTTGTTACGGGAAAAGGGATTGTTGCAGTATGCAAACAATTTTATAGCAAAAAAATAGTATTATCTGCGGTTATTCTTGTTGTTATAGCAAATACAGTTAATATCGGAGCTGATATTGGCGCTGTTGCTGCAGCAGCACAGCTAATTGTTCCCATCCCATTTGTTATTCTAACCATACTATTTACGATTATTGTTCTTCTTTTGGAAATCTTTAGTTCCTACAGAGTTTATGCAAGGATTTTAAAGTGGCTTTCTCTTGCACTTGTCTCATATCTAATTACGGTTTTTATTATTAATGAACCGTGGATAGAGATATTAAAATCTACCTTAATTCCCCATTTTGAATTTTCTTTTGGCTTCTTTTTTATGATTACAGGAGTTTTAGGAACAACAATTTCTCCATACATGTTTTTCTGGCAAGCAAGTGAAGAGGTCGAAGAAGAAAAAGCCAAACACTTATCAACTATTAGTAGTCCTCCAAGAATTAGCTGGAATTTCATCCGTTTAATCCGGATAGACACCCTTATAGGAATGACTGCTTCAGAAATTACAATGTGGGCAATTATCGTTACAACCGCAGGCACTCTTTATGTAAGTGGCATTACAAATATTAATACCGCGGCTGATGCTGCTAAAGCGCTTGAACCGCTTGTTCAAACCTTTCCTAATTCGGGATTTTTAGCAAAATGCATTTTTTCCTTTGGAATAATTGGCTTAGGACTTTTGGCTGTTCCTGTTCTTGCGGGATCTGCGTCTTATGCCGTAGCTGAGGCGGTTAACTGGAATGAGGGTTTAAACTTAAAATTAAAACGGGCTCATGGCTTTTATGGTGTAATTATAATTGCAACTTTAATAGGACTAGCTATTAATTTTGTTGGTATTGATCCAATGAAAGCTTTAGTTGTAACAGCAGTAATTAACGGAGTTGTGGCAGTTCCGTTAATTTTCTTAATTGCCAAAATTGCCTCTAACGAAAAAATTATGGGTGAATACAAAAGCGGGAAAATTTCAAAAACACTTGTCTGGCTTACGTTTTTTGCGATGGCAGCAGCCGCGGTTTCAATGTTTTTACTCCTTTGATTAGTTCTAAAAAAAGCGTATTAATCCTTGACAGATCAACTGAGGCAAAACTAAAATTAAAATATGATTTATTTAAGTCAAATTGTCAATAAAAACGTTTATTTTCAGAAAAAAAAATACGGCAAAATTATTGATGCTTCCGTATTTGAAAATCATCCCCAACCTTCCCTTTCTAAGGTTGTAATAAAAATTGGATCGAGAAAAATAACCGTTCCTCCAAATTCAATCGAATTCCACACCAGAGGAGCTATTCTTAAAACAACCGATTTTCCTATCCTGCCCTATGACACTAAAGACTTTTATTTAAATGAGGATTTATTGGATAAACAAGTTATCGATATCGACGGAAAAAGATTAGTTCGAGTAAATGATGTGCTTTTAGAGCGAAATGGCGAAATTAAAGTAATTGGCATAGACATTGGACTTGCAGGACTTTTAAGAAGGCTTCATTTGGGAAAATTAATCAAAGCAGAGTCAAAAATTCTTCCCTGGCAAATGATAGAAGCCTTTGACTATGAAACCGGGAATATAAAAATTAAAGTAACTCAAACACGATTAAATACTTTCCATCCAAGTGAACTGGCAGATATTTTGGAAGAAGCAGGCACAAAAGAAAGGCTTGGAATCGTTGAAAGTTTAGACACAGAAAAGGCAGCTGAGGCAATCGAAGAAGCAGAAGAGCACACTCAAGAAGCAATATTGGAACAGTTGCCTCCCAGTTTTTTGGAAAAAGTAGTAAATAGAATGCGGGTTTCTGAAATCGCAGACATTTTCTATAAACTTAACCCTCTAAGATTAGCAGAAATTCTTAAATTATTAGGAGGAGAAAAAGCGGCAACTGTTGAAAGATTAGTTAAATTCCCCCAAGATACTGCCGGAGGTTTAATGATTTTAAACTTTCTTTCAATAGATGGAAATAAAACCGTTAAAGAACTAATGAGTGAGCTTTCAACGGAAGAAATAAAACCTGAGGCAATTATAATTACGAACGGCGCTGAAAGATTTGTTGGCGTAACTTACATAAAAGACCTAATAGATAAAGATCCTCTTGCTCAGCTTAAAGATATTGTTTCTGAGAGAAAATTTACTTACCCATATGTTGATTTTAAAAAGATCTTGGAAATTTTTACCCACTACAATTTAAGAGTCCTTCCAGTTGTAGATAGAGAGAAAAAACCTATCGGAATAATAACAATTGACTCAATCTTAGCAAGAATCGAAGAGGAAAGCGCTGAATATGAAGGAATTTAGAAGAAAATTATTTAAACGATTACTCCCTTTTCTAATCGTAATCGGTCCCGGTATAATTGCGGGAACTGCCGATAATGACGCAGGTGGAATTACAACATATTCGGTAGCCGGAGCAAACTTTGGATACTCTTTACTTTGGGTGCTTTTTTTAACAACTTTTTCGCTTGCAATAACTCAAGAAATCGGAGCAAGAATGGGACTTGTAACCGGTAAGGGACTTGCTTCACTAATACGAGAGAAGTTTGGAATTGGATGGACAACTTTTGTTATGGCAGTCCTTTTTATTGGTAACACAGGGGTAATTGCTGCGGAATTTGCAGGAATAGGAGCATCTTTAGAGATTCTTAATGTTCCTCGGTTTATTTCAATCCCGGTTGCAACTGTTTTTATATATTTTTTGGTAACAAGGGGGGGATTTAAAATGCTAGAGCGGGTCTTTCTTGGCTTATCTTTTTTCTATTTTGCCTATCTTATTTCTGCAGTTGTTGTTCATCCCGATTGGGGGCTTGCGGTAAAAAGCTTAGTTACTCCAACTTTTCAATTTAGCCATGGTTATTTTTTAATGATGATGGCAGTAATTGGAACAACCATTACACCTTGGGGACAATTCTTTATCCAAGGTTATGTTGTAGATAAGAAGCTTTCCAAAGAGGATTTAAAAATTGAAAGAGGAGATGTATTTTTCGGATCTTTCTTAACAAATTTTATTGCTTTTTTTATAATAGTTACTTCTGCAGCAGTCCTGTTTACAAAAGGAATTACAATTACTGATGCAAAACACGCAGCTTTGGCTCTTCAACCCCTTGCCGGACAATTTGCTTCTGTGCTATTTGCAATTGGCTTTCTAAATGCGTCAATTTTTGGAGCAGCCCTTGTTCCTTTTTCAACATCTTATGTTATTACCGAAGCGTTTGGTCTTGAATCAGGCCTTAATTATAAATTTCGGGAGGCCCCTTATTTTTACGGGATTTTTACGTTTTCCATAATCTTAGGAGCATTAATGGTAATTTTCCCCTTTGTCCCCCTTATTCCTGTCCTTATTATTACTCAGTCAATAAATGCGGTACTTCTTTTACCGGTCTTTATTTTCTTATACGTTCTTTCAAATGATAAAAAAATTCTTGGTGGTTATATTAACTCAAAAATAATGAATGCTGTTGTTATTTTGACTTTTGTGGGAATTGCTATTGCTATTATTCTTTACCTTTTCGCGACCTTCTTTCCTAACCTTTTTGGCTGATATCGCTTAGAAGCAATTATTCCTATGTTACCAGCTTTCAAATGTAGCATCATTTTCCCTATGCCTGTTGTCTTTAAAAAAGCTGAAATTGGTTTCTTTATTTTTAGCGGAAAAGGGGATGATATAAGCCAATCATAAAAGCTGTAACTATTCCTTATTTTAAAAGTCTTTATATTTCTAAATTCGTTTTTCAAAAAAAGCTTTTTTAGGGTATTTTCATTGAAAAGAAAAATGTGTTCAATGTCGAAAATTGGAGATTTTTCCCCAAACACTTTAACAGATAATCCCTTCACGTCATGTACGATAAAAAAAACTTGTCCTTTTGGTTTTAAATAATTAAAAACAGTTTTCATAAAATTATTAGGATCGATAACATGGTCCAAGGTATGAAAGCAGGTAATTAAATCGAAAGAATCGTTTCTATAAATATTTTTCTTAAGTGGAGTAAGTTTTATTCTGTCTTTTATATTTTTGCTTGCCTTTGATACTGCATCTTTGCTTAGTTCTACCCCATAAATATTTTTGTTTCCTTTTGCAAAAATTTCCTTGAGAAAAAAGCCGTTTCCGCATCCTATGTCCAAAATCCTTGATTTTTGTGAATATTTTGTCTTTTTTCTAAGATAGGTAAGATAAGTTTTTGAAAGTAGATGAGCCTTATCTTGATAATTAAATTTACTATTTTTATAAAGCTTAAGTATGTTTCCTGAGGAAATCACGGGAGAAGAAAAAACCATTCCGCATCTTTCGCATTTGTTAATTTGATAATGGACTGAATCGGGATTTCTCCTTGCGGAAAAAACTGTTTTATTTATATCTCTTCTGGAAAAACTTTTTTTAAATAATATTGAAGTTCTCTGTTTATCTCCACAAAGGATGCATTTTATTTCTATCATTCTTTTTTAGTTTTAAAATTATACCTACTAATTTCAGCTTGCACAATGCTTATTGCCTTTCGTTACAAAAATAGGCGTTAAACTGATACAATAAATCGTTATGAAAATTAAAAAAGAAAAGAGTGTTTCGGCATTTAATAGAGATGTGTCCTTAAAAGGAAGATACCTATACACCACTGAGGAAGCTTATTCTCTAAGAGTTTCGAGGGAAAGGCAAGTTAAGGAGATTATAGATACAATTTTAGAGAATTATAAAAGAAGACTAAAAGTTTTAGATATTGGCTGCGGAGACGGAACTTTTGCTCTTATTCTTATCAAAGCTATTAGCCCAAAATATATTCTAGGGTTTGATCCAGCCAAAAAAGGTGTAGAATCCGCAAAGAAAAGATTGCCTAAGAAGTATTCGGGTAAAATAGAATTTCAGAACTTCAGTATTTACGATGCGGATTCAAAAATTAAAAAAGATTTTTTTGATATTGGGGTTGCCTGGGGGGTCTTTCACCATCTTTACTATCCTCAGAAAGCGATTAAAAAAATCAGTAAAGTTTTGGATGAGATTATAATTTTGGAACCGAATGGTTTTAACCCCTTTCTAAAGATTATTGAGAAAACCTCTAAATATCACAAGGAACATGAAGAAAAATCATATTGGCCACCAACGTTTAGAAGTTGGTTTAAAAACAATGGTTATATATTAAAAAAAGAATCATTTCATTGTCTCGTTCCCTATTTTTGCAATGAAAAAATCGCCAAAATTTTAAAGATGATTGAACCCTTTATTGAAAAAACTCCAATAATTAACAAATTTTTTTGCGGTGCAGTTTTATTTTATTTTGTAAAAGAAAATTAATTTTTAAAATAAACGCTTCATTTACATTTAGTAGTTCTTGACATGAGCAATCTTATTGTCTTAATATTTTTTTAAAACGTAATTATTCATGCTAATAAGCCTTTGGGGTCATCTTGGATACTTTTTAAAGGATTTTTACCTTTATTTATTGACAATTTTGATAGCGTTTCTTGTCTGCGTTTTTCTTCTTCTAAAAATTAGTAAATCGACTGTTTCGGAAAATAAGAAGGGATTTTATGTTTTAATTATCTTTACTTTCTTTTTCATTATTCTTATTTATTCTGCGTTTGAGGGTTATTTTAGGTATAGCTTTGATGTTTCAGATAGTCTTGGATTTCTAAAGGTTTCTCACAAATGGGATCAAAGACACGTTATTTACAATAATTACCAATACCGAGATAAAGACTTTGCAGTTCAAAAAGAGGAAGGAACGGTGCGAATAGGGGTTATGGGTGACTCAATGGCTTTCGGATATGGAATTAAAGATACTAATAACAGATTTTCAAATTTACTTGAGGAAAAGCTTTTAAAAGACGGCTACAACGCTGAAGTCTATAATTTTGGAGTTCCTGGTTTTGATACCGAGCAAGAAGTCCAAGAATATGAAAGGGTAAAAAGGTTTAATTTTGATATTTTAATCTGGTCATATTTCTTAAACGATGCAGAGGAAGCTTCAAGGAGCGCGGGGGAGGCAATTCTTCAGAACGAGCAGAGAAAACAAACATCACCGATTATTGAATTCGTATTAAACAATTCTTTCTTTTTTGATTATGTTTACTGGAGAATAAATGCAAAATACGGCCGGGTTTTTGAGGGTATGGGAAAAGCAGATTTGTCCCAATACAATAATCCGGAAATATTTAACCACCATTACGATTTAATTAGCTCTTTTAATAAGGAGTTAACAGGTGAAGGGAAAAAAGTTGTAGCAATTATTTTTCCTTTCCTGTATTTTCTCCCCGATTACCCCAAGGATGCAATTAATATCCACAAAAAAATGGCAAATACATTTTTAGATAGTGGTGTCTCAAAAGTTGTTGATTTGCTACCCGAGTTAAAAGGAAAAAATCCCAACCAACTAACTGTTAGTAGATTTGACTATCACCCGAATGAATATGTTCATCGACTTGCTACGAATTTATTGTATAATTCGATAGCTCCTTTACTTGAGAGAAAAGGAGACAAAACATACCTTATAAAAGATGAGGAGTAAATTAAAAAGCGGTTGGGATAAATGGAAGAAATTCGGAAGAATCGTTGCCAATTTCCAAGCACAAATAATTTTTACCCTTTTTTACTTTTTAATTCTTTGGACTGTAGGAATTATTTTTCACTTTGCTTCCGATCCTCTTAACATTAAAAATAAATCAAAGAGATCAACCTTTTCAAACTGGGATTATTTAAACGACAATCTAGAAAAAGCTAAAAATCCCTACTAATGTACATTTTAGGAATATCATGTTTTTACCATGAATCTGCCGCTTGTCTAATTAATGACGGCAAAATTGTTGCCGCTTCTGCCGAGGAAAGATTTAGTAGAATTAAACACGATAGTGGGTTTCCCAAGCTTGCGATTGAATTTTGTTTAAAAGAGGCAAAAATTAATGCAAAAGATTTAGATTATGTTGTTTTCTATGAAAAGCCTTTTTGGAAGTTCCAACGTATTTTAGTATCAATCTTACAAACTTATCCAATTTCTTCGCGTCTTTTTGTAAAAGCAATGTTAAATTGGCTAACCGAAAAACTTTGGGTTAGATCAATAATATCTGGAAAGCTTGATGTTGATAGCAAAAAAGTTTTGTTTGTCCCCCATCATCTTTCTCATGCTGCCGCATGTTTTTATCCTTCCGGTTTTGAAAAAGCGGCAATTATGACATTTGACGCAGTAGGAGAATTTACAACTACCGCAATAGGATATGGTGTAGGAAATAAGATAACACTTGAAAAAGAAATAAGATTTCCACACAGCCTTGGCCTTTTATATTCAACTTTTACTGCTTTTTTGGGTTTTGAAGTAAATGACGGCGAATACAAGGTAATGGGAATGGCTCCTTATGGAAAGCCAAAATATCTAAATAAAGTGAAAAAGCTAATTAGAGTATTTCCCGACGGGTCATATGCTTTGAACATGGACTATTTCAGTTTTCATAAATCTGCTGATAAATCTTATACTAATAAATTTACCGATTTATTTGGAAAACCACGTCCTAAAGACTTGTATTTTTTCACTAAAAACTCAGGGTTTCCAACATATTTTGGAGAAAAACCTAAAAATTACAAGGAGCTTTGCGAATTAAATCAGCACTTTGCAGATATTGCCGTATCCATTCAGGCGCTAACCGAGGAGATATTGCTGATGTTTGCAAAAAAGCTTTATGAGAAAACAAAAATTGAAAACCTTTGCTTGGTTGGCGGGATAGGTTTAAATAGTGTTGCAAACGGAGTGCTTTTAAGAAAGTCTCCATTTAAACAAATCTTTGTTCAGCCGGCAGCAGGTGATGACGGAGGAGCAATGGGAGCTGCCTTATATATTTATCATGCAATTTTAGGCAAAAAGAGAATATTTACCCAGGACAATTCATACTTTGGGATTGGATTTTCGGAAAAAGAAATAGAAAAATTTTTAAAAAGAGGGAGAATAAAATATTCACACTTTAAATCAGAGACTAAGCTTATTGATTATTTATCTAATGAACTTATCAATAAAAAAATAATTGGATTTTTCCATGGAAGAGCGGAATGGGGACCAAGGGCTTTGGGGTCAAGATCAATTCTTGCCAATCCCACAACCGAGGAAATGAAAGATATTGTAAATGTAACCATAAAATTTCGGGAACCATACCGTCCTTTTGCGCCGGTAGTTCTTTCGGAAAAGGCAAAAGATTATTTTGAGGTGGGAGAAAAAGACCATTCAAAGCTTACTAACTTTATGTTAGGAGTATTTCAGGTTAAAAAAGATAAAAGAAAAGTAATTCCAGCTGTAACCCATATTGACGGATCTGCCAGACCGCAGATTATTTCCAAAAAACAAAACGCAAGATATTACAACATTATAAAAAGCTTTGGAGACAAAACAGGCGTATATGTTTTACTAAATACATCGTTTAATTTAAAGGGAGAACCAATTGTTAATTCTCCAAAAGATGCAATGAATACATTTAGAAAATCAGGCTTGGATATTTTAGTTTTGGAAAAATTTGTTGTATTGAAGAAAGATTTAAATTAGGCTATCATCAAAACAGTGAGTATAGTCAGAGGAGTTAAAAACAGGACTTCGGAGTTTTCGGATTTAATTAAATTTTTGTGGAAGGTAAAACTTTGGTTTTTAATCCCCTTTATAATTATCCTAATAATCTTTGGAATGATTCTTATCTTTGCCCAATCAACTGGAATAGCGCCTTTTATTTATACAATAATTTAAAACTTAACCAACTACCCCTGCTATTTCTTTAACAAATTTATCTTTCTTGAGAAAAAACCATATATGTCTTTCGTTTAAAGTCACTGTTTTCAAATCCTTTATCGACTTGTTTAAATCAAGTAATTTTTTATAAGGGAAAAATTCATCTTTCTTGGAAATAAATAAGGTTGTTGAAACGCAGGGTTTATTAGTTAAGCCACCTATTGGTATAAAAGCTTCGCTAATGAATTGCTTAGGATGGGTGCCAAGAAAGGAAAACGCATCGCGCAAAACAGGTAGGATCACCTTGATTTTTTCTAAGGTGGCAAAGTTAACCGCAAACATTTTTAAATATCCCTTAAATATGAAAAAAAATCTTTTCTCGGGAAATGCGGCTGAATTAAATGATGTGCTAAACAGAAGAACTTTAATTGGTTTATTTAAAGTTTGTTCAATAAAACTAGTAACTAGAAAACCACTTCCCGAAATCCCAATTAAAAAATATTTTGAAATTCTAAGTTTTATTAAAAATTCTTCTAAAGCATTTAAATAATCTGAAACATTTGTTGCTCTTTTTGTAAAAATTGATTTACCTTTATAAAGATCTGGGATGATTATATGGTATTTTTTGGAAAGTTTCTCTCCAATCTCCTCAAAGGGTCTACTGGTTATCCAAAGAGATGGTAAAAGAACGATGGTTTTCCCTTTACCTTTCTCCAAATAATGTAATTTTTGGCTTTCTAAATTACAAAAACTACTCTTCATAAATCACGAGTCTCTTCTTAGCTTATTGCAATTAAGACTACCCCTAAACCATAACTATTGTCCAATTAATAGGTGCTACCACTTTTACTCACACCGTCTAGAAGTCATTTACTTAATTATTAATCCTGCCGAAATTACGAGAAATATTCCAATTGTATTTAATATAAATGATGTTATTAGAAACTGATAGACTTTCATCTTAGATATCCCCATAAGGCTTACTCCTATTTCATCGGGAAGCGGAGATGCAATAATAATTGCCCCTATTACTGGTAATGTCCAACTGAAATATTTAGTATGGAGAATCTTTATAATGTGGTGATTTGTGTCAATTTTGTTATAAATTTCTTCTAGTTCCCCTGAAAGATTATTTTTTACAAATCGGAAAATGGTAAAATCTCCAACTACAGCTCCGATTCCCGCAATAATTCCTATCTCTAGTGGCGAAAGAGTATTTGCAAGTATCATAAGTACCAGCGCACCAATTGCTATCGTAAAAGTTGACACAAAGAGCATTCCTCCAATAAAGGCACCAAAATAACCAAAATTACCTAAGTTAAATAAAAATGATTGAACTTGTGGTATTTTAAAAAGAAAAATTGCAATTAGAAAAGAAATTAAGAAGAAAAAACAGTTCTTGTATTTAAATTTTTGCAAGCTGTTCATTTTTTAAGTATATCAAAGTTGTTTCAAGAGTAGTTTTCAAGAGAATCAGCTTATTGCAATTAAAACTACCCCCAAAACCATAACAATTGCTCCAATTAATCTTTCCTTAATCTTTTCTTCCTTAAAAAACAACTTTCCCCAAAAAACACTAAAAATTGCACTTGTCCTTTTTACAGAAATTACGTTAGGGACAATTGTTAAAGATAATGCAAAAAACTGAAAAAAAGTGGATAGTCCAGCTGACACTCCTATTGGCGCAAGAATACGGCTATTTCTAAAAATATTTTTAAAAGAGGTCTTATAGAAAATTAAAATTGCAGTTAGTAGAACAAGCATAACAAAAACAATAGAGACTGCATAAAGTAATGGATTGGAGTTCTTAATTGCGATCTTATCTAGGTTTGCGGAGATACTCCATAAAAAAGCAATAATTAACATTAACCTTGGCCCGCTTTCCTTGACAATGCTAATTAAGGGCTTGAAAAAGCCATACTTTCTCTGACTGAAATTTAGAACATATGCCCCCAATACTGTAAATACAATTCCGACAACTCCAATTGTTTTTGGAAATTCACCAAGTATTAAGGGAGATGTAAATAATAAAAATATAGGGGTTAATGTAATGATTGGTAAGACAAGAGAAAGATCTGAATCTTTTATTGCCTTTGCATAAAGAATTGCGGTAACTGTGTTAATGATCGAACTTCCAATCAATGCAGGCCAGAAATTAAAGGACACCGGTTTAAAAGAAGACGTTGCAATTGCCAATGGGATAAGTATCAAAATGCCAAAAAACCTATGTGACCAGACAACTGAAAGGTTGTCAATTTTTTGCAATCCCCTTTTTGCAAAAACATTTGTAAAGGAATCAAAGAAAGCATTAAGGAAACTAAAGGGCAACCACATTCAATTATTATATCAAGGTCTCGGATTAAGAGGGTTGTTATGTTGTGAGGAACCCTTGAGAATAGTTTCAAAATGTTGAGAATTCCCCGAAAGTTTACCTTCTGCTCTCATTCTTAATAGATCGGCTTTCGTAACCCAATTAAAATGCGTGTGTTTGTCTTCCGATAGTCCAGCAGGATTTAGTGTGCTATTAATTGATACTTCATTGTTTACTATTGGTAATCTAACAAAAAATAAGTGAACCATTCTTTCGTGCAAATGATTTCCCGCTGTAAATTGATAAGTAAACTCATCAGATTTTTGTGGGCTGCATCTTGAAATATCTATTCCGGTTTCTTCTTCAATCTCTTTTACAACAGCCTTTAATTGTTCGGCGTAAGTGGAAGAATCGCCTGCAATGCTATCTATTTTTCCGCCTGGAAATTCAAAAAGTCCTTTTGCTTTTGAATCTTTCGCTTTTTGAAGTAAAAGAATCTTTCCTTGACTGTCTTCAATAATACATCTAACTGTTTCAATTCGTGGCGCAGGCCCCTGTTCTTTCGTGTCTTCAGCTTCTGACATATATGAATTATACCAAGGAAACAAATGGACTGTTAATTTCTGGAGAATTGAAATACTAAAACTGCTCTAGGATGGAGTATGCTTAATTTGTTAATAATACGATAGTCTACATCGCCAGATTCTAAATCTATTGTTTTTACAGCCAAAGCTACTCTATTATTTTTATCTAATAAGTCCCAATAAGTTTTTGCAATTTGATCAATAGATCCCTCCAATAAAACAGAGTAGGGGTTTCCTCTAAAAGAAGGAAGTGGTTTGCCATCTCCTTCATATGTATGGATACATTTACCAAAACCCGGCAGGATTCCAGAGTTATACGGATAATATTCGTGAATGGTTTGACCGGATCTGCTTCTTCTTATTTCAGAAAAGACCATCGAGGAAGTATCACCTGACCATGCGCTAGTTTTCTTTGGAAATACAATTCCTGAGATTCTTGGAGTATAGTTTGGCTTATCAGGTTCTTCACTCCATTGTGATAAAACATCAGGGAAATGTTCCTCGTTTTTTATACCCTCAAAGAGTGCATCTGTCTGATGTCCATTTGTGACGATATGTGCACCATTAATTGAACGCATTGCATTGTAAATAATTAAACTTGGATCCTCTACTAATCTTTTTCTAAAGGGAACAGTTTTTACAACGCCGTCTTTAAGCACTAATTTTCTGTTCCTTGAATTTTTACTTCTACCCATAACCCAATAAATTTGGATGGCTGTTTTTCCTTCGGCATCAAAACCCATTACGATTCCTCTTCCAGGATAAGGATTATTTCGGAGTCGCTCCATATTGACTAGAGCTATTTGTTCTGAGGTGGGCAGAGATTTTTTAATCTCATGCAACATTTGTTTTGTTTAATATACTTCGTTTAATTCCATATTTCAAGTGGCAATATATTGGATAATATCCCTAGGGTTTTATTCTTCATCAACAATAAATCCTCTGATTTGATGCTCCCACATTCTTCTAAAAATTCCACTGGGTTTTTTAAGTAATTCTGCAGGTGGTCCTTCCTCCACAATCCTACCATCTTCTATAATTACTATCTTATCCATCTCTTTAAGAGTTGATAGCCTATGAGCTATTGCAATGACAGTCCCTCTTTTCATAAGTTTTTGAAGAGACGTCTGTATAGCTTGCTCACTCTCACTATCTAAGCTACTTGTTGCCTCATCCAAAACTAAAATTGGAGCATTCTTAAGAAACGCTCTGGCAACCGCTATGCGTTGGCGTTGTCCACCGGAAAGCTTAACTCCACGCTCTCCTACTAGTGTGTTGTAGCCACTTGGGAGTTGCATGATAAACTCGTGTGCTTGAGCTGATTTTGCCGCATTTTCTATTTGTTTTTGGGTTGCTTCGGGATTACTGTAACTTATGTTTTCTCTAATTGTCCTATGAAAAAGACTTGTGTCTTGGGGAACAAATGCAATTGCACGCCTTAAACTTTCCAAGGTTACATCTCTAATGTTTTGTCCGTCAATTTTTATCTCTCCATCCAAAACATCAAAATGTCGAAGCAACAGAGAAACTAAGGTTGTTTTACCTGCTCCGCTTTTCCCCACAAATCCAATTTTTTGTCCGGCAGGTATTTCTATTGAAAAATTTTTAAATACTTTTGCATTTTCATATTCAAAGTTTATCTTTTCAATTGAAATTGCTCCGTTTTTAACATTAAGATTTTTTGCTCCTAAAGACTCTGTGATTATGTGTTCTCTTAAAATTTCATCAAGTCCTTCTTTTATCTGTCCATAAAGCTTTGATGAATCCCTTATCTCTTGTCCAATAAAGAAAAGTTGACCGGTCAAATCCCCGACTATTGAAATTGCCATAACAATTACCCCTATACTTATCAACTTTTGTTGAAATAAATAAATTGAGGAACTCATCATTAAAAGCATGAAAATAAATATTAAAAATCCGTTTGCAACTAAAACCCATTCTGAAAGCCACCATGCTTTAAGACCTGTTTTGTGTTGGTTTCTTACAAATCCACTAATATATTCCCGCTCTCTTGATGTCCATGCATTTTCGTGAACAAGCGAAATATTTGAAATTGAATCAACTATCCTTCCTTTAAGGGTTGAGAGAGATTTTGAGAAAAGGTATGAATACTGATGAAGCATTTTTGCAAACCAAATGTTTACACCAAGAAAAATAATTGACCATGCAATGATTATTATTCCAAGTAATGGATTATTTAATCCTGCAATTACCGTATAGATAATAAGTCCTAAAAGAAGTTGGGTAAATCTCCATAATATTTTTTCAAAAAGATTTTCTACCCCATCTACAGCATTTGAAATTTTATTAGTTAAAGCACCCGCAAATCGGCTGTTAAAGTAATCTTTGCTATGCAGTGATAAATATTCATAGAGTGACTCAAATGCAGTTGATCGTAGGTTCATAAACCAACGCATTCCAGTAAAACCACTACAGCGCCAAAATCCTTCAGAAACAATAAAAGTAATCGGAAACAAAAGTGCCCAAAACCATACACTATCAAATAAAATTGGTTGAGTAGTAATGGAATCAGTAAGATTTCTAAGAACGATAACTATGAATTTATCCAAAGTTGTTCCAATTGCAACGAAAATGAAAGCCGCAATAACCCACCACCTATGAGGCTTTGAGACAAAAATACCAAATGAAAATGGATTTTTCGGAATATTTTTCATAATCTAACCAGAGAGGTTTAGAGTCTGATGCCGAATAATAATTTGTCGGATGAATTCAAAACTTGCATTCTCTCTTCTAAGCTTTCAAGATTATTATACCTCAAATTTTTCCCAATTTACAGATAAGCAGAAAATTCCAAAGTTTTTTGAAAAAATTGTGGATATGAGTTCAATCTGATAAAATTAGCATGTCTTTGCTGGGTCGTCTAACGGTAGGACCTCGGACTCTGAATCCGAGTATCATGGTCCGAATCCATGCCCAGCAGCAAGTACGGGCGCTAGTAACAAGAGTTGCATAACAAATGACTGTTAATAACTTTTTCACAACCATAAATATTTATTTTTTTCTCGCTGGTGGAATTGTTGGAGTAGTACTTGCTCTGATAACAAAATTTTGCAATCGATTAATAGACGATTATTTTAAAGAAAAGGAGACAAAAAGGAAAAAGAAGCGAAAGCTTGCAAGTCAAGTTATTGAAATCTGTACTGAGGGTTCATCTGTTGCGTATAATGTAATGCCAGGAAGTCAAAGGCATGTGCAGTTAGTTTCTGCGCAAATTGAAGGCCTTGATAAATCTATAGCAGATAGCTTAAGAGCATATTTAGGATTGTGGGTTTTATGTGCTATGAGGCAAACACCTGGTCCATACGAAAACAAAAACCCGACGGTAGAGGACATAAAATTTGCAGGAAATCTCCAGAGAGAAGCTAAGATTATTGAAGATTCAATTTTAAAATATGTTAGAAAATGGGAGTAAAATTAAAAAATAACTATAACGACTGAACAGGTTTTAACCAATATATTCAACTAAGCTGAGCATTCTTTAGACTTTTTGTTCGACTTTTCCAAACTATGGATAAAAACAACATAAAAATACAAGTAGAAAGATTGAAGAGGCATTTATCTCAAGCAAAAAATGGTGATGCAGTTGCCTTTCTTGACCTTGCTCATGGTTTAAGAGTAATATCTGAACAGAAAGGCCTGATAGATAATCTAATAAGAGACAATCAGCTTTTAGTTGAGTGGCCAAATATAAACAAAAATAATAAAATTAAAAAAATTCTAAAAGGTTCGAAATATTTTGAAATTCCTCTAGTTTCTAAAAGAGAAAATCCCCAACAAGGAGTTCAAATTAAGGACTTGTGCATAATAAATAGAGCCTTATCAGCGGAGGAAATAAAAGAACTATATCTAGCGGGACCGTTAAAAGAGAAGTCAACTAATCTAACATTTAGCCAGTGGCTTAACTCAGAGGTACTTTATACCACAGACGATGATAATAGACGGATAGGGATTACCAGAGAAATACTGATAAAACGCACTGCTAATTTACTTGGCGGAAGCCATCCAGAAAATGAAAGCGTTCTCACCGAAGAAAAGTTCTTTGACGCTTACATAAAAGAACTGCATTCAATGCGTGTTGCTGGTGACTATCCGGTAATTTACTATCAACTGATTGAAATAGCAGAAATTATCGTAGAACGAATTGATAGGATACTACTTTAATAATTGGTAATAGACTCATAATGTTCTAGACCTGCATACTCAGCTTCGGATTAGCCTCAAAGTGATATAATCACCCCAATATGAATTTGTTAAATGTTTTAATAGAAACTGAAAGATTAAAACTTATTCCAACAAGCGAAAAGTTCGCTGAAGATATTTTTAGAGAGTTTACAGAAGAAATAACTACTTTTATGTATCCTAAATTCCCTAAAAAGATTGATGAAACATTATCCTTTATTAAGCTTTCAAGGGAAAAAATGGAAAAAGGAGAACAATTACAGGTCGCCATTTTTCATAGAACAACAGGGGAATTTATAGGACACGGTGGAGTCACTAAATTAGATACAAACACTCCAGAGCCAGGTATTTGGATTAAAAAGGAAGCTCATGGGAAAAAGTATGGAAGAGAAGCTGTTAAAGCATTAAAAGAATGGGTGGATAAAAACTATAAGTATAAATACATTATGTATCCAGTTGATAAAAGAAACCTTGCAAGCAGGAAAATTGCCGAGTTTTTAGGAGGGGTTACAAAGAATGAATTTAAAAAGAAAAATGCCTCTGGGAAAGTATTAGACATGGTTGAATATAGAATTTATCCTTTACCTATTGTTGTGAGGTAAAGAGATCACATGGTCTTAAGCGCAAAATAGTGAGTAGATCTTTGTTATAGATTAAGGAGTAGCTGATTCAGTGCTAGTTTTGGTATTTATAATTCCTTTTAATCCCTGAATTATTATAATTGCATCTTGTCTTGCATCTCTAACATCTTTTTTACCTGCAACAATATATTGTCTCCCCTCTTGTAAAATTCCTTTATTCCCTGGATATCCTTCCGGCGTTAGGGACGTTACAGCATCCCTTGCTTTTTGAGCCTGAATCCTAATATCGGCTATTTTTGCTTTCATATCATCTAATGTTGTCTTTAGTTTTGTTACATCAACGTCTCCTGCTGTATTTATTCTTAATTCAAGTTTTGCTGCAAGCGCATCTAACTTATCGGCAATGGTATCTAATGTGTCGGCAGCAACTAAAACATTTATTTTGGGGATAAACAAAAGATAGACTCTGTATGATTTAACAATTGATTGAACATCTGTTTTTAAGGTTGCTAAATCCGTATCCGCATCTATTTTTGCTTTAAGGTTAGTAAGGCTTGTTATCTCATCCTGAATTTGTTTTATAAAAATTGCCTTTTGTGAATCGGATATTTTTTTAAGTCCATTAATTTTATCTATTAGGCGGTTTAGTGATGTTATTCTTCTTTCTATTTCTTTATCCGCTCTTTGTTTTAGATTTTCAACCTTATTTTCCGAAGGAGTTATGGTAGTAAAATTTTTTAGCCTTTGGGCTGTTGGCGCACTTTTGGAAGCAGCATTTTCATTTTTTAGTGTCCTTGCCGCATTGTTTGGTTGTAATGCCGCCACACTTTTTACCTGAAAAAAGAAAATAAAAAGTATAAAAAGCGCAATTATCTTTTTCATATTAATCTAGATTCATTGCCTGGTCATTAAGGCCCTGATCAATACCATTTAAGTCGCTGTCTAAGTTTGTTGTCTGCGTATCTATTGTCTGAACATCTTTATTTAACTGTTCATCATTATTATTGGTTGGTAAGTCGACATTTGGCGTTGGGGTAGCAGTTGCGGAAATATTTGCTGCTTGATTGCTTTTGGTTGAGGTTTTACCAAGAAACCTATATCCCATTACAATTAAAAGAAGAATAACAACCGCAACTACAATATAGATAAACATTTTATTCGACTTTGTGGGCGTTGAGTCTACGGGTGGAGGAACTGGTGGAACCACGTTTGGAGTAGGTGCTGGTGTTGGCGTCTGAGTAACTTCGGGCATGGTATGTTCTATACTACCCTTTTTGCTGAAATTTTGTCAACCCTTCGACAAGCTCAGGGCTATAGCCCATATAGAAAAACTAACGCTTTCCTATAGTCTTTTATGCTATTGAAAAGCGTTAGAACCCCTAGCCACATGAGTTAAGACGTTCAAAGGTAGTTTAATATATCCCCACATCTTTAAACTCAAGTTTAATATAGGAACCATGGGTTAAAAAACAAGCTAAAGAATGTAAGAGTAGGGTAAGAGTTTCACTCTCAATTTTTGCAAAATCAAGAAATTCCTACCTTAAAAGTTTTAAAATATGAGGGACGAAGATAAGGATTCCAACAATTATTGAACCAATTGCCGAAACTAAAACCATTCCAGCAGCTACATCTTTTGCAATTTTTGCTTCCTCTTTGTGCTCTTTTGTAATTAGATCCGTCATTTCTTCAATTGTTGTATTAATCATTTCGGAAGATATAACCACAAGAATCATAACTCCCAAGATTCCCATTTCAAAGGCATTAACTCTAAAAAAAATGCTGGCAATAATAACGAAAAAAGCAATTAAGAAATGGACTCTCAAATTCCTGTTATATCTTAAGGCAAACCCTATTCCCCTAAAGGCGTATTTAAAAGAATCTCCTAGGTTATTAGATTTATACATATCTTATATTATATTAAAAATTTCCAACTAAAAAAAGAAAAAAGTGTAATTGCTGTTCCTAAAAGACCTCCGGTAAGCATTTCTTTTAATGTATGTTTTTTTAATTTAAATCTTGACCAAGCCATAAGTGGAATTAAGAAAAATAACCAAATAAAAACGTATGGACCAAAGAAGAGTCCCATTGAAAAAACAAATGCACAAACAATACCTAAATGAATACTTGCTTTTATAAAATTATTAGCAACTGTAAAAGCAACTATAATTAAAAGAGTTGAAAATATTACTACGGTTAGGTGAAAAAACAATCCTTTAATTAAGGCTGTCGCAATAAAGTAGATAAGGGCAAGAATTAAAACTCTGTGGTAAAACTTTTGCCGCTCCGCTTTAATACTTAGATCAAAGTCAGAAAAAACACCCTGTCCTCTGCCAATAAAAAGAAGAGCTACTCCAACTGTTATAAAAAATAAAGAAAATAATTCCCAGGTCAGTGCATAACCTAAATTTCCGGTCTGCCGATAAACTATAATTAGCGGCATTAGAACAAGAAAGGTTAAAGGACCTAAGGCAAGAGAAACAAATTGGGCAAGAAATTCTCTTTTCATTTAATATTATCTTTAAGATTTTTTAAAAAGGCAGCTTTCCCCCCGAGGATTTTTAAAAGATTGGGAAGGGGCAAACCTTCTTTTTTTCCTGATAAAAGAAAATAAATTTTTTTAAAATCAACCCCTCTTTCTTTATTGAATTTTCTTAAAACTTCAATAAAATTCTCTTCCTCCCATTTTTCCGATTCTAAAAAGGAGATAAGATCTGAGGTAATTTTCTTATCGTCTCCCTGAAACTTTGCTTTTCCCAAATTTGATACTAAATTTTCAAAATCATTTAAAGTCCTCATTCTTGAGGCTGCTGACTGGATAATTAAATCTTTATGAGGGTTTTTAAAAACCCAACTTACTTTTTCATCTTTTTGATATTTATAAAAAAGCAATTCTTCCAGTTTTTTCTCTTCTGCTAATTTTCTAATCCAAACCCCATTTAGCCAATTTAATTTTTTTTCATCAAGCTTTGGGTTTGCGTTATTAATGTCTTCTAAGTTAAAAAGCTTAAGCATTTCTGAAATGGATAGAATTTCTTTATCTTTTTTGGGAGTCCAACCCAAAAGAGCAACAAAATTAAGAAGACCTTCTTTTAAATATCCATCTTCCCTGTAATTAAGGATTGACTTTGCCCCTTCCCTTTTTGAAAGTTTTCCTTTTTCAGCCCCAAGTATTACCGGCAAATGAACAAATACCGGCAAATCCCAGTTAAAGGCATTGTAAAGTTGGATGTGCTTTGGGGTTGAGGAAATAAATTCCATTCCTCTTATTACATGAGTAATTTTCATTAAATGGTCATCGACAACGTTTGCAAAATTATATGTAGGATATGAATCTGACTTAATTAAAACAAAATCCTCCTGGTTTTCATTTTTAAAAACAATTTTCTTATTATTTATCCCATCCACCCAGCTTGTCTCTCCCTCTTTTGGCATTTTAAAATAAAATGCCTTATCTTTCTCATAGACTAAGTCTTTTTCCTTAAGAATTTGAAGATGCTTTTTATATATTTCAAGCCTTTGTGACTGGCGCTCTACTTTTCCATCGTAATTTAAACCCAGCCAGGAAAGACTTTCAAATATTGAATCTTCTGCTTCGGAAACTATCCTTTTTCTATCTGTATCTTCAATTCTTAAAACAAATTCACCGCTACTGTGCCTTGCAAATAAAAAATTGTATAATGCAGTTCTTATCCCTCCAATGTGAATTATTCCTGTTGGGCTGGGAGCAAATCTTACTTTTACCATATAGCTAAAACGCGATAAATTTGAGGCGTCTCTTGCATTGTATCCTAATCTTTTCCTATACTCAATACATGATCACTTTAAATAAAGTGGCTTGGGAAACTAAGGCAATTTTAAAGTGGGGAGGAATAGCAATTGGTGCAATTATTTTAATCTGGATTGTATTTGGTCTTGGCGGTACAATAAAAAAAGTTTTCTTTCCACCACCTCCACCTCCACCAACAGTCGGTTTTGGGAAACTTTTGCAAATTAAGTTTCCTCCTCAAACAGAAGTAAAAAATCTAACCTATGCCATAGATACTTTAACAGGGTCTCTGCCCAGTTTCCCCGACAGAGCTAGTGTCTTTAAGATTAAAGAAAATGAGGCAAATTTATTAGCTTTAACTAATGCCAGAAAAAAGTTAGAGGCTTTAGGATTTAATTCCCAACCAATTCCAATCGGAGGAAATGTTTATAAATGGAGCGATAAAAGTTCTATTTCGCGAACAATTTCTCTTGATATTTTTAGTTTGGATTTTTCTCTCTCTTCATCTTATCTTTTGGACCAAGATATAATTTCGGGCAAAAATCTTCCCGACACAACGGAAGCAATCACAAAAGCAGCAAATTTTTTAAAAAGCTTAGACGCATACCCAAAAGACATAGATGAGGAAAAGACAAAAACAAACCTTTTTTCGATTGTAAATTCTAATATCACTCCTGCTTCAAGTTTTTCCAATTCTCAATTGATCCAAGTTTCATTTTTTCAAAAAGATGTTAACAAACTACCAATTTACTACTCAAATCCAAATGAACCACCGATGTTGTTTATGATCGCAGGAGGCAGTTTTCAAGCTCAAATAATTCAGGGCAAATTTGCTCATCAGGAAATTTCGGATGAAAAAGAAACCTATCCAATTAAAACCGCAGATAAAGCATTCGAAGAATTACAACAAGGTAAAGCTTTTATAGCTTCTTACGAAGGAGAGGATAAAAACATTTCCATTAAGAAAATTTCATTGGGTTATTACATTGAAGATGAAAGACAGCTGTATTTAACTCCAATATATGTATTTTTTGGAAACGATAATTTCTTAGCCTACATTACGGCTGTTACGGATGAATGGTTAAGTAACTAATGTTTCCCGAAACTAAATTTAGTAAATTCTCCGTATCAAAAAACCTATCCTGACTTCCCATTACAACTATAATTATTTCTCTCTCTCTGTTTTCTGAATTGTCAAAATAGGATTTGGATGTTACTAAGACTTCCCCTGCTTCTTCTGTATAACCTGTTTTAACACCATTAACTCCATCGTAACCTAAAAGTTTATTTAAATTTTCAACCTTAAAAGTATTACCTGAAGTGTCAAAAATAAATTTTTCCTTAGTTGCAACAACTCTTTTAAACTCTTCATTTGCCAAGGAAAAAGATGCAAGCCTTGCAAGATCAAATGGGGTTGTATAATTTTCCTCATCCAGTCCTGACGGATCGCTATAATAAGTATTGCTAAGGCTTAGTTTTTCTGCGTTTTTATTCATTTCTTTAATAAACTCTATTTCTCCTCCTGGATAATTTTGGGCAATTGTTAAAGCAGCGTCATTTCCCGATGGAAGAAGCATTGCAAACAATAAGTTTTCAAAAGTCATCTCTTCGCCCTTTTTTAGCCCAATCACCGATCCTTCAAAATTTGATTGGTTAACAGTTAAGATGTCATTTAGTTTAAAGGCGGAAAGAGCAGTTAAGGCAGTCATAATTTTTGTAGTTGAGGCAGATGAAAATCTAAGATTGGGGTTTTTGTCAAAAAGAACTACCTTTGAATCTTTGTCCATTACGACCACGCCTTTTGCGGAGATTATTGGAGTAAATTTATTTTTAAGCTCTGGGTATTTTGCTAAAGTTAATGAGGAAAACGGACTTTTAAGTATTTTATTTTCTAAAAGTTGCTGTTTAATATAAGCATTTAGACTGAATATAACTAAAAAAACTACTAAAAGTAATAGAGGGATTACAAGATAAACAGAAATTTTTAGCTTATTTTTCACTTTTAGACAGTCTTTCGTCTACCCTTTCCATATCCCTGGGGAATAAACTTGCTTCCCTAATATTTAAAAGACCCAATAGGTCTTTTGTTATCCTTTCAAGTCCCATGGCAAACCCTCCCTCAGGCGGCATTCCATACTTAAAAGCTTGTAAATAAATCTCAAATAAAGACGGGTTAATTTTTCTTTTTTTCATGTTCTCAACAAGCATATTGTAATCATTAATCCTCTGTCCTCCTGTAATCCACTCTTCCGTGAAGCCTAACATATCAAAGCTTAATGTATATTCTGGATTGCTTGAATCGGGCATAGTATAAAATGGTCTTTTTGAAGTTGGGTAATGGGTCACAAACACAAAGGGAGCACCATATTTCTCATTTGCCCATTTACATAATTCTTTTTCATCGGAAGGATCAAGATCTGGTTCACTTCTATGATCGACTCCTGTCATCTTAAAGACTAGGTCCTGAGCTTCTCTCATTTTCATTTTTGGGATTTTGCTTTTGATTTTTGGAATATTTGCCCCAAAAAGTGATAATTCTTTTTTATTTTTTTCTTCAACGTCTTTTAATAAATTAACTACAATTTTTTCTGCCATATCCATTAATTCTTCAAAATTATCTATGAAACCAAACTCCACATCTAAACTTAGATATTCTGATAAATGTCTTGTTGTAATTGAGGGTTCTGCTCTATAAGCATGGGCTATTGTGAAAACTCGTTCATAAATTGAGACCATAATTTGTTTATATAATTGAGGGGACTGAGCTAGATATGCCTTTTTATCGTAATAATCAAGAGGAAAAACTTCTGCCCCACCTTCTGTTGCAGATGGAACAATTGTAGGCACGAAAATCTCCGTAAATCCCTCTTTTTTTAGAGTATTTCTAAAAGACCCTGTAATGGTTTCTTGAATTTTAAATATTGCGGCAATTTTTGGATGTCTTAGAGCTATTGAACGGTAGTCTAAAAGAGTTGGAAGCTCTAAATTAAGCTCATTTGCCCCCATGTCAAAAGGAAGAGTTTCTGCTTTGGAGATGATTTCTATTGAGCTTGCCTCAAGCTCAATCGTGCCTGTCTCAAGTTCTGCCTTTACGGCTGATTCAGGCCTTTTGTTAACTTTTCCCGCTATTTCTACCACATCCTCTGCTCTTAGCGTTTGAGCGGTCTTATATGCCTCTTGAGATACTTTTGGATTAACTACCGCCTGGATTATACCTGTCCTGTCTCTTATATCTAGAAAAATCAGCTTCCCATGATCCCTTCTTAGTCTTACCCAGCCATAAACGGTAATTTTCTTACCACTAGCTTCAATTGCCTCAATTGTTAAGGTTCTTGCCCGAGCGTAAGCCATAGCTACATGATAACTTAAAAAGACTGACTTGACAAGCTATTAATGTGGTGATACTATTTGATGTTGTTAGTATGAAATCTACGTTAAATATTAAAGCTATTAAGTTTATTAAGACTTCCTAATAGAAGTCGCTTTTGTATTGCGACTACTAGAAAGGAAGTTTTTTGTTGCAAAAATATGTGTGAAAGAAATAAAATTTTTGAAAATAACCATGGAATAGCAGTGGCGGGTAGGATGCCACACTTAGAGAGTCTTTCTTCTGCGGAAGCGCAAACAGAAGAGGGTGTAACTAGTTTTAAAAACTTTACCCCAGTTATAGATTTAAATTCCTATAGGGATGCGCTAAAAGCTCTTGGTGTTGATGAGAAATCAAGAGACGAAAAAATTGAGGTCTGCAAGCAATTATTGGAAACGTCAGATCTGAATACAAAGAAAACTGTAGCACTGGGAGTATTAAATATAATAAGACTTTCCAGAGAAATTGGACTAAACAATCAGCCCAATCAAGTTAGGTTGACTTAAATAAGTCTTTTATCTTCATCTGAATCCTCTGGTTTCCGTTCCATTCATCTACTGATAAAGTATAAATTACATTGACCTTATCCCCAATTCTTATATTTTTTGCTTTCTCGGAAAGCCCAAATCCAATTGAATAAGAACGAGTTCCTGTTTTTTGATCAATTAAAACAAGTCTTAAGTGCCGTTTGTCTACCCCAACCAGTTTAATATCCTCTACTGTTAATCCTTTTGTTAAGAAAGTAGGGGTTGTATTGGAAGGGCCAAAAGGAGCAAGTTTCTCCAGCTCCTTAACGAACTTAAGATCAATTAGTGTAAGTGGAATTTCACAATCAACAATAATTTCCTTTTTCAACAAATTAGGTAGAACCATTTTTTGGGCTAATTTTTCCAGTTTACTTTGAAGAAGAAGCAATTTATTTGTCTCAACTGTAAAGCCTGCTGCCATTGGATGTCCCCCCACATCAACCAGAAGATCTGAACTACATCTTATAAAGTCAACAATATTAAATCCCTTTATTGATCTTGCGGAAGCTTTACAAACAGTTTCCCCTTTCGAGACAACAATAGAAGGAAGATAAAATTCCTCAACTAATTTTCCGGCAACAAGACCAATAATTCCCTGATTATATTTTTCATCGCTTACAAAAACCAATTTTTTATTTCCAATTGCTTTTTTAACCTTGCCAATTATTTCCGTAGTTGTTTCTAAAGTTAAGGTCTGTCTTTTTCTATTTGTTTCGGAAATTGCTTTTGAAAGTTCTTTTGCCCGTGCTTTATTTTTTGTACATAAAAGCCTTAGAGAGTCCATTGCATATTCTATTCTTCCCATTGCATTTATCCTTGGGGCAATGATGTGACCTATCTCAAAGCTTGTGATTTTAGATAAATCTAAGGCTGCTTCTTCAACTAGCTCTAAAATCCCTATTCTTTTTGTAGTCTTTAATTTTTCTATTCCAAGTTTTGCAACTGTCCGATTTAAACCGACCAGTGGAACTAAATCGGCAATGGTTGCAATAGCGCAGAGTTCAATATGGCTTTGATCTTTTGAACCCATTGCTTTTGAAAAAAGCCAAGCAACAGATGCTCCGCAAAGGCGTTTGGTGTGAATGATTGCAAAGCTTTTTGGATGAACTTTCCCAAAAGTATGATGGTCTGTGATAATTACCTCTATTCCCTGCGCCTTTGCAAATTCAACTGCTTTATTTGCTACAACTCCATTATCAACCGTAATAATTAATTTGACCTTTGGCATTTGAGATTTAACATTTGAGATTCCCTTAATTGATAATCCGTATCCTTCGTCTACCCGATGAGGAATATATGGCAGGACATTAGCTCCTGCCATATTTAAGGTTTCCCATAAAATTGCTGTCCCACAAATCCCATCTACATCATAATCTCCAAAAACTACAATTGCCTCTTTATTTTTTATTGCCGCATTTATCCTTTTTTTTGCTTTCTCAACCTCCTTAATATCTATGCCTACCGATTGAATAGTTACATCGGAAAGTTTTGGGTTTAAAAATAATTCTTTTTCTTTTTTTGTTTGTATTCCCCGATTCTTTAAAAGAAGGTCAATTAGCTTTTCCGTTGTGAATTTTTCGGTTATTTTAGTTTTTGAAAGAATTTTATATTTCATAGAGTTTAATGAAACCTATTAGTTTTGCTATACTATAACAGATTATCATTTAGGCAGACAAGATGAACAACTTAATTCCAAAAGAGATCTTGGAGATTTTTGAAAAAGTAAAAAAGGGAGGATTTGAGGTTTATTTTGTCGGCGGATGTGTTAGAGACATCATTTTAAAAACAGCGGTAAAGGATTGGGATTTTGCCACAAATGCTACTCCAGAGGCAATATTAAAATTATTCCCTGATGCTTTCTATGATAATAAGTTTGGGACTGTTGGAATACTTGCTGAAATAAAGAAACAAAAGCAAATTGTCGAGGTTACCACTTATAGAAGCGAGTCTGAATACAAAGATAGAAGACACCCTGAAAAAGTAGCTTGGGGAAAAACAATAGATGAAGATTTACAGCGCAGAGATTTTACAGTTAACGCAATCTCAATGGATTTAATCAAAGGTGAACCTCACTTTGTTGATCCGTACAATGGCAGAGATGACCTTGAAAAGAAAATAATAAGAGCTGTTGGTAACCCAAGCGAGAGATTTAAAGAGGACGCTTTAAGACTAATAAGGGCTATTCGTTTTGCAGTCTGTTTGGATTTTGAAATTGAGGGTAAAACTTGGGAAGAAATAAGAAAAGATTCTCCTTTAATTATTCATATTTCAAAAGAGCGTGTTAGAGACGAATTATTAAAAATTCTAGCCAGTAATAAAGCTTATGAAGGAATTTTGCTACTTGATCAAAGTGGGCTTTTAACTCACATCCTGCCTGAACTTCAGATTGGCAAAGGTGTTTCGATGGAACGACCGGGAAGACACCACAAAGGAGATGTTTTTACCCATGGTCTTCTCTCTCTAAAATTTACCCCGTCAATCGATCCTATTGTTAGGTTTGCCTCTTTAATTCATGATGTTGGAAAACCAAAAGTAGAGAAAAAAGACGAAAAAGGATTAGTAATTTTTCATAACCATGAACTTGTTGGAGCTAAAATTGCCAAAGACATTTGCGAAAACTTAAGATTTTCCAAAAAAGGAAGGGATCGAGTTGTTAATTTAATAAGATGGCATATGTTTTCGGTAAATGAAAAAGACACAGATTCTGCAATAAGAAGATTTATCAGACGTGTTGGGGTAGAAAATGTAAAAGACATTATAGATTTAAGAATCGGAGACCGTCTTGGAGGAGGAACCCAAACAGCTGAAAGTTGGAGATTAAAATTATTTAAAAAAAGAGTTGTTGAACAACTTAAGCCAAAGCCCTTTTCGGTTGAAGATATGGCAGTTGACGGAAATGATGTTATGAAGGTGCTAAGCATTAAACCAAGTAAAAAGGTAGGAGAAATCCTCCAAAAACTTTTTGAAGAAGTTGATGAAGATCTTTCCAAAAACACCCGCGAATATCTTCTTAAGAGAATTAAGAATCTTAAGTAACTTCCAACTCTAGCCTTCAACCTACGCGGTGTGAAGTTAACTCCCATCTTCTTCGTTATCAAAGTTGAAGTTATTGACTAAATTTGCTATATTTCCGGACATGGCGAATGAACAATTCCAAGTAAGCAAAGTTCCACTTTCTGGCGAATTGAGAAAGGCCGCAATTATTGTTGATTCGTCAGGCAATGCTGAAACCGAAGAGTCCAAGATACCACAAATAGTAATGCATAGAGAGACGATATCTCCCGAGCGACCAGAAGCTATAGTTGATCTAGATACGCTTGATTCTAGTTCCTCGGGTGAATATGCTGTTTATGTTTTTTTGTATGATTTTGGGATACCGCCTCGAACAGTTCAGGTTAGCCGGCTTTTTGAGGATAAATGGAACGGAGAATTTACTGATGTTAATATAACTGATGAAACCTATAATCCAATTAGGTTAAACAAGGTGCGTATAAACTGTCCTCTCTATGGATACGGTCCTACAGCAATACATGTCACTGGACACGATATCAGCGAAGGAATCGTTAGTATGGAGCCGGGAGAACATGTAACTTTGGGGCATGATCGTGAGCCTTCGGATCTCAGATTAGGTTTTATTAATAATGAAGCTAGAGCTGTTGTGTTTGATAGCAGCTGGGACATTAAAGACATTAAAGAACATGCTACTTATTACACTCCATTCTTGCAAATTAGATACGAAGGAAACATTATTGTAATTACAGGATACGACGACGCCAATGCTGAAGTTATTTATGAGAAGAAAGCTACCCAAACAGATGTAGTCGCAGGAGATGAAACCGGAGATAAAACACGTGAGCAAGTTTTAGAAACTATATTAGCCAGAATTAAAAGCAGACTAATAAAAACTAATGAAGAGCTTCAGAATGCACTTTTTGAGAACATGAAATTAAAAAAAGAGACTAAGGAAAGACCTTTTCAATCCCCTTTTATCAGAATATTAAATGCGAGCGCAGAGGATCCATATGGTTACTGCAAAACTCTGGGAATTGATCCTGATTTATTATCGAGCAGATCTCCTAAGGATGCTGAAAAAATAGTTCTTGGCATACGAAGAAATTATGCAAGTATTTATCACCCGGATAAAGGAGACGTAGACCCAGAAGAACTCATGAAAATTAACGCAGCCACCGACAAAATATTAGAAAGAATCAAGACTGGTTACTGGGGTAGAAGCTAAAAATTCAATTCTTCATTCTTTCCCGCTATTTTCTTTCTAAATACACCCGCGAATGTTTCCTTAAAAGAATAAAAGAACTAAAAGAAAGGTTTTGGAGGTGATGGATAAAGCTCGGGAAATGTTTTAGGAATTGCATCATAAGCTTCTGTTGAATCTTCCATCTTTTTTACGACATTTCCGGAGCTCCATTTTTCCAAAAGTATTGAACCGTAATACGGCCGTACTGTCTTATCTCCTTTCGTTTCTTCAAACGAACAAGACAAGTTTAAACTCCACCAAACATTTTTTGAAATATATCTTATTAATGATAGTTTTGAGGTTACCCCATCTTTATTGGGGTCCCATCCAATACCTTTTCTGAGAGAAAATTCATATTCACTAGATGACATTGAATAATCTTGTCCGATATTAAAACCTACTCCGTAGTTTATTGGCAGTCTCTTTTCATCGTCTCGATGCGAGTATGTTCCTCTCGAAAAATAAGTTCTTAGAGTTGCGGCTGCAACTTCAGGAATATTGGAAAGACGATCTTTTAAATTATTAATCGTTTTATATGATTTTTCTGCGAGTTCTTCTTGGGGAAGCTCAGGTGGGGCAGAGCGATTTTCTACTTCTGCTGCCATAAAAGTTTAAGTGAAAGGATTATAGCATTATTTTCACGGGTGTCAAGCGAAAAGTCCCCTTGAATTAGAGATCTTTTCCTGATATATTCACTTTAATATGAGAGCTCCTGAATTAGATTTATCACATTTTCCAAGAAAACCACATGATCCCTTGATTAGACCTGCTAATAGATTATCAGACGAGGTTATAAACGAATATGCTGGAATTAGTGGTGGGCGAATGGAATTAATGACGCAATTATTAGCGGAGGATTTCGGCTACACTCTTCTTGAGCCATGGGCAGTTTTGTCAAAAGATAAGGAGATAAAATCGATAACATTTGTTTATCCTTCATCTCCTGAGAAAAACGGATTAATGGAAATAATAGGAACTAAAATTGAAAATGGAAATCTTATTGAAATCCATGAGACAGTTGATCCAAAAAACCTGAATACAGAATCTACAGGAATTACAGAAGAGATGATTTTAGCATCCGAAAGAGCATGCAGAGTGCAATGAGCAAGTTATGTAAAAGGAGTTAATAGACAAGTTGAACTATTAAAAGAACTTGATAATCCAGAATCAGACGCAAGGCAAAACTTAAAAAAGATATTAAGTATGCTTCAAGCAGGAAAGACACTTGACGAGATTAAAGAAGAATTAGAAGAGGAAGATGCAAAAGCTTTTTGAAGAAGTAGAGGAAGATCTCTCCAAAAACAACAAAGACTATTTGCTTAAAAAGATCAAGGAAGTTGGTTAAAATTTATGAAGGTAGGAGGACATTTTAAAACATTATTTGGCGGCAGAGGAAAAGAAGTTGCTACTCATTCCGAAGTAAAGGAAGGACCAGATCAGGAAATAGTAAAAACAGCCGGCCTGCTTTTTCAGGAACTGGGCGAAAGACTCTTTGCCACTCCAGAATTTACAGAAAAGTTATTTGAAACGTGGTGGAAATACTCTCATAACTCTTGGCATCCTGATTTTGATTTTATCGATTTATCTTTTGAGAGAAATGGGGCTGACTATAAAATTTGGAAACCATCTGCTTATTCCATTCATATTCAGAGATTGCCTAAAGAAATCTCAGGCTCAAACGGAGAAAGCTTGTCAATTTATTATTCTTATCGTGGAGACGATGGCAGTTTTTACTGCGGTGGTTATTCCAGTAACGAAGACCCAGAGATGGCAGAATTAAAGGCGAGAGAATTCATGGATGGTTTAGAAAAACCTGCGAAATAATTTACTCCTTGCTCGATTAAGCAATTTTTTGTATTATTCATTTTATCAATGAAGAAATATTTCACTTCTGAATCAGTAACTGAGGGACATCCGGATAAAATCTGTGATCAGATCGCAGACGCAGTACTTGATGCAGTTTTAAAAGACGATCCCAATTCTGCTTGTTGCTGTGAGGTATTTACAACTACCGGAATGGTTGTGGTAGGAGGAGAAATAACTACTAAAACCTATGTTGATGTCCAAAGAATTGTTAGAGATGTATTAAAAGATATTGGTTACACAAATGCAGACTATGGAATTGACTATAAAAGCTGTTCTGTAATTAATGTAATTCATGAACAAAGTCCGGACATTGCCCAAGGAGAAAACCCCAAAAAAGCACTGCATAAAGCCCATGGCGCAGGAGACCAGGGAATGATGGTAGGCTTTGCCTGCAAGGAAACCCCCGAGTTAATGCCTATGCCAATAATGTTAGCTCACGGATTAACAAAAAGACTGTCTGAGGTTAGAAAAAAGAAAATAATCCCCTATCTTCGGCCAGACGGAAAAGCTCAAGTAACAGTTGAGTATGAAAATGATAAGCCAGTTTCCATTGAAACAGTAGTTATAGCAGCCCAGCACCATGATAAAATCCCCTACAAAAAAATAAGAGCGGACATAATAAAACATGTAATTAAACCAGTTTGTGGAAAACTTTTGCATAAAGATGTAAAAATTTATATTAATGAAACAGGTAAATTTGTTACCGGTGGACCGCAAGGAGATACAGGAGTTACGGGAAGAAAAATAATTGCCGATACCTACGGCGGAATGGCAAGACACGGAGGTGGAGCATTTTCTGGTAAGGTCCCTAATAAGCAAGATAGATCAGGAGCTTATATGGCGCGCTACATTGCTAAAAATGTCGTTGCAGCAGGGCTTGCTGATAAATGTGAAATTCAGATTGCTTATGCAATTGGTTACCCTCAACCAGTTTCTGTTCACCTTACCACTTTTGGAACAGGAAAAGTAAGCGATGAAAAAATTGAAAAAGCAATAAGACGTGTATTTGACATGAGTCCTTTGGGAATTATTAAAACCTTAAACTTAAAAAGACCGATTTATCGAAAAACTTCAACCTATGGACATTTTGGAAGAAATGAGTTCCCCTGGGAAAAAACAGATAAAATTGCTGAATTAAAAAAAGCTGTAAGATAAATTTAATTTCCTAATGGATTTCCTGAGGAAGGTGAAGGATATTTGTCTACCGGTCTCCAACCACCCTGAATTTTACCTGCTTTTAACCAAGCAGATGTTGATTTTATGAATCCGAATGAACTCTTTCCGTTTCCTTTAGGAACCCAAAGTTCATCTCCTGTGTCTCTGATCTCCAAACCTCCGAGTGCTTGACATGCTGACTGAGCTATCTGATCGGTAACTTCTCTCGCCTCATGCAAGTTTTCTACTCCAGCTACCTCAATCCCCAAGTTGACAACCGTCTCATTCTTTGTATGCAACACTTCCGTGGGAGTAATTCCCGCTTGAAACTTTGATCCATCTTCCCTTGTAAATTCTAGCATTGCGAGATTTTACCATTACATAATCAAAGAGTCAAAT